>Ga0256407_10014837_pt1 | contig 10164 bp, 2 predicted proteins | sample RumenRJG_04DNA_FD_193489 | JGI IMG/M metagenome (GOLD analysis project Ga0256407, IMG submission 193489) | Bovine rumen microbial communities from Lethbridge, Alberta, Canada - RJG_04 | ecosystem: Host-associated > Mammals > Digestive system > Stomach > Rumen | place: Canada: Alberta | collected... | reverse complement strand
TTTGAAAATTTATATATGTAAATGAAAAATGTTAATTAAAATTTTTTCCATTATTTTAAGTTTATTTCTTAATTGAAGTTTTATTTAAATTTTTTTATTTTAGAAATTTTCTCTTAAGATTTAAATGTTTTTAACCTTTTAAAAATCCCAAAAACAAGTTTATAATGGATATTTATTTGAAATAGTAAATTATATAATTATAATAATAAATAATTAATATAATAAATAATGTCAAAGATAAATAAAGAAGATGATAATAGATTTTTAAATATAAATATTCAAAGAAATGAGTCATACTTTTTAAAATTAAAAACTCAAATAAAAGAATCATTCTTTTATTTTATTTTTTTATTAATAAAAGATGGTCATCATTTTTTATATTTAGAATGTATAAGTATTGCATATCAATATCTTCAAATATTTTATTTCCCATTTGATTCATATGTAAAAATAAATATTTATTATAAAGTAGTTTGATGTGGAGTGGAAAAAGGAAAAATATTTTGCAGAATGTAGTTCATTTATAAAATACTTTCTTTTACTTCCTTTTACATCTGGAAACAAAGAAATGTATCTTTTAGTTTTTTATTTTAGTGTTTTTATAAATGTTTTTATATTTTTAAATTTATGTTATGTAATATTAAAATTTTCTAAAAAAGATTATAATATATCATTACCATTAATTATGATGAAAAAAATCCTTCCTTTAATTTCAGCTCCTTTTTTCCTTCCTTTATTTTTTCTCTTTATGTCTGCTTTTGATTGTACAAAACAAAAAACAAATTTATATTCTGATGAATTAAAATGTTATACAACATTATATTATATTAATGCTGGTTTGGCTATTTTAAGTATTGTTTTTTTACTTCCAATTTCACTTATAACTCAAACTATTTTTTATGAATATTCATTAGGAGGAGAATATAAAGTTTTATCAAAAACAACCTCTAAACCAGAAGTATTTTTTTTATGGGAAAAAATTATTCTTACTGTAACATTTGTCTTTCTTGATGGTGGTGAAGAAATTCATATTTATTTAATTAGTATATTATTTATTTTTAGTATTTTTGGTATTTATTATAATTTTTATTATCCTAGATTTAATCAGAATATTTTAAATCAAATACATAAATTTTTTTCTTTAATTTTATTTTGGGCTTCTTTTGTTTTATTCTTAGGGAAAATATTAAAAAATACTAAATTTAATGGTTGTTTGGCATTATTTTTTATATCAGTCCCAATATTAAGTCTTTTAATATTTTTTGAAAAAAATGATACAAAAGGTAAAATTTTATCTTTTATTCATGGTTGTTCAACTTATTCAGAAATGTTATCAGTAATAAAAACATTTTCTGAATTAATAGATAAAATTGATAATGATAGAGAATCTAATGTTTTATTAGAAGGTTATATTTCGCTTTTTGAAGTTAATTGTACTTTAAAAGAATGTTCATTAAAAAAATATAAAAAATCAGTTTTAGAAGGTACAAATGGGAAAATATTTTTATTACAACATGTTGACCATTTATATCAACTTTGTTTATCTAAATTTCCTGGAATTGTTGAAGTTAAATTTGCTTATTCTCTTTATTTAATTAAAAAAATGAATAAAAGAGAAGAAGCAATTGAATTATTAAGAGATATTGATGAAATTGAAATGACAATTGAAGAAGAATTTATTATTTATATTTGTAATAAATATTTTCATAATGATTTATCTTTAATGAATGAAAATGAATTAATAAATAATGAATTATTAAATGAAATTAAATATAATCAATTGGTAAATGATTTTGAAAATTTAATAAATGAAGCTTCTTTTATGTATTTACAATTTTGGTCTGAATTATTAGTTTCTCATACAAAAGGAATTGAAAATTTATATAAAATGAATGAAATAGTTTCTAAAATAAGTAAAGCAATAAATCAAATTAATTTTACTTTTGAAAAAATGCAAAAATTAAAAAATAAAGATTTTTATATTATTAAATTATATGCAGATTTTATAAATGATATTTTAAATGATAAAAAAAAGGGAGAAAAATTTGAAAATTTATTAGAAGAAATAGAACAAACAAAGGAAGTTCCAATAGATATAGAATTTAATATCGAAAATATAAATAGTAGTGATGTATATCAATATATTATAGTTTCAGCTAAAAAAGATACATTTGGATTAATAAGTAATATTTCATTAAGTCTTTTAGAAATTTTTGGTTATACAAAAAAAGAATTAATTGGTCAATCATTAAATTTAATTATACCTGATACTTTTATAACTGAACATGATAAATTATTAAAAAATAAAATAAGCAGTTTTAAAAAAACATTTACGACTCAAACTTTATGTGTAAAATCAGAACCAAAGGAGTTATTTACTTATGGTAAAAATAAGTCAAAATATTTAGTAGAATTAAATATAAAAACTACAATATATCATAATGAAAAAAATGAAGATTATTTCATAGCTTCAGTTTATAAAAATCCATATAAAAAAAATAAAGAAAATAAAAACATTTTAAATACATGTATAATATTAACAAATAATCAACTTCACATTCAAAATTTTACAGTAAATGCAATTAACCTTTTGAAATTAAATTCAGTAATGATAAATAATAATTTCGAAATAACATATTTTATAAAACAATTTCATGAAGATTACCTTCATTGTGCAATTGAAAAATCTGAATTAACAAATGAAAAAAAATTAGAAATTAAAAAAAAAATAATAGAAACAAAATATAATACACCACAAATAATAAATTGGAGAAAAATTATAAATTTTGATTCAAAATATACATCATCTAAAATTATAGAAATAAGTAAATTTGATACTGATACTCCAAAATATGGTACATCTAATATTTATAATAATTTTAATAATTCTGGAATTGATGATTGTTTTTATTTAACTGTTACACCAGCAAAAATAAATAAAAAAAAAATCGGTTATTTTTTTAAATTAGAAAAAAAAATTATGGATTATTCAAAAAATTTATTATCACATCCAAATAAGACATTAACTTTAAAATTAGAAAATAATCATTCACAAAAATCACTTTATCAAAAAAATGAAGCAATAACAAAAAAAGATAATGTTAATTTAAATAATGTGATAACAGGACCAAATGAAATTAATGATAAATTTGTACCTAAAAATTCATTGGTTTTTGATTTAGATTATGATAATTTAGCATTTAAAAGAGTAGAAAAAAGTAATAATTCATTAAATGAATTATTAAAACAAAAAATTATGAAAGCTATTGAAGATGAAGAAATAAATAATAAAAAAGAAAAAGAAGAAGAAAATGAAGAAGAAGATGATGAAGAAGATGAAGAATATAATGAAGAATATGAATCTTCTTCAAATATTGAAAAAAAAGAAACAAAAACAATTAAAAATAATTTTCAAAATATTTTTTTACAGACTGAAAAAACTATAAATAATAATGAATATTATAAAGTTAATCTTTCAAAAATTCATTTTTTACAATATAATTATTTAAGAAATGTTTGTGTTGAAGTTAATAATTATGAAAAAATTTCTCAAGTTGATTTAGTATTTAATAAAACTAAAGGAGATAAAGATAATAAAAAATTATTAAAAAAACCAACTACACAAAAAAATGAATATTTTACACCAGCAAATAAAAATAAAATTAATAAAAAAGTTGAAGAAAATGAAAGTCTAGTTGAAGAAATTGAATATGCTTTATCAAAAGAAGAAAATCAAAAAAGTATAATTAATTTAGCAAAAATAACAATTTTAATTTATGCTTTTTTAATAGGAATTGGACTTTTTTCAATGTTTTTTATAAATTCATTTTTAAATGATATAAAAGAAAATTCAATTTTAATAAATGATTCATATATGTTAATAGTAATGAATAGTTTTGGAATTTATTATTGTAGAGAATTAATATTATTAAATAATGAAAATTATACAGAAGTGCCAACAAGAAATTCAAGAGATATTTATGTTCAATCAATATTTCAAAATCTTTTAGATGTTTTTCATAAAAGTCAAAGTTACATTGCAGAAATTGTATCTTCAACTTTACCATTGTCAAAAAAGAATAAATATTTAGTTTCTAATAAAACATTTGAAATTATTATGATTAAAAATAATTATACTATATTTGCAGTTGATTCTACTATGCAAGGTTTATTTATTGAAACTAATACTCAATTATTTAATATTGCTACTAAGTTTTTAGAAGATATTATTCCTACTCAACATGATGTTTTTTCTTATATGTATAATGCTTTAAATAATGCAGGTAATGCTTATGATTTTCAAGGTGAAATTTATATGGATGAACTTTATAATAAAGTTAAAGAAATTAAAATAATTGTTATTATTATTTTTATATTATTGTTTTTTATTTTAATTGGAATTTATTTTTTGATTGTTTATTCTTATGATAAAGTAAATCAAAGAAAAGAAAGTTATATTCAAGTTTTTTTTAATATTAATATTGATAATATTCAAAAGTATTTAAAAAAATGTGAACGTTTTTCAAATAAAGTAAAAAATATGAAAGAGGGTATTGAAGAAGAAATTGAATCAAATATGAGTATTAGTGTAAAATCAAAAAAATCTAATAATAATAAAACAAAAATAGAGATAAATAAATCAAATGAATCAAAAACAAAAAGTACTTTATTTCACTTCATTAAAGTTTTTAATATTAAAGTTCAAATATTTTTAGGTTTAATTTTTATATTTTTTACAATTATATTTATATTATTATTTAGATTATTAGAACAATCAAAACGAAATGAATTATATTTCCAATATGAAGTTTTAGTTGAAAATGAATTTTATTTAGTTTTTAATATATTAAGAGAATTTCTATTTGATAGAAGTTCAATATCATCATATCAATTATCATCTGATTATTTAGATTTTGAATTACAAAATATTTTCACAGTAAGAAAAAAAGGAACAGGAATAATGAATAGAAATAGAAAAAAAATCCCAAATTTATATGTAAAATATTCAACAATAAAAAAACATATTCCATGTTATTTTAGAAAAGATGACTATTTTTTAAATGAAAAAGAATGCTTATATTTTATGGATAATTGTACTAAATTTGGATTTAATGTTATGAATGCATATTATTTAGAAGAAATTCGTTTTATGAAAAGTTTAGCTAATTCATATTATAAAAATAAAAGTGGTTATTTTAATTTAACTATGACAGGTACAACTGAAGGTAATGAAATGTGGCCTACTGATAAAAGTATTCTTGACAATTTTTTTAATCCTATTATTTTGTTTAATCATAGAATTGTTAAAAATTTAAATATTATGTTTACTAATTTAATTATTCCTTATTTTGTTGAATTGAAAGATGCTACTCTTGATTGTATAAATGATTATTTACGTAATTTTAATGATACTTATATTATTATGTTTAGTATTTTTATTGGTTTAATTACTTTTATGTTTTTTGTTTTTTGGATTCCTTTTGTTAAAAGATTAAGTTCTATTATTTATAATACCAAAAAGATGTTAATGATTATTCCTAAAGATGTTATTATTACATTACCAAGTATTTATACATTATTAGATATTAATCCTGTACAAAATATGGAAAATACTGAAATTAAATCATAATTTTATGATTTCATTGATATTAATTTATGATTTTAAGAATATATATAAATTAATATTTTATAGAGTAAACTTGATTTTTCTGTTATTCAATAAAATTATTTCAATCAATTTATTTAATTTTTTAAATAAATATTTAAGTAATTAATTAAATATTATATATATCTTTAATTGATTTTGGTTAATTAAAAATGTTAACCCTATTCAAAATTCGAATGACATATATGAAAAGGAATTTTTGTAGTTCTATTGGAACATATATAATATTTCCTTTAATTTTTGTATTTTATGGACCTTTTATTGAATATATAATAAAAAAAGAACAAAGAAAATTATCAAATATATCAAATAATTTAAAACTTTTAAATGATTCTGTCCCTAATTCACAAATTACATATCTTGTAAAATATAATTTATTTGAAGAACAATTAAATTTAAGTGGGATTGAAAATCTTGCAATAATTACAAATAAGAATTCAATTGGAGAGGAAATGAAAAATATATTAAAAAATGTTACAGATTTAGGAAATATTACTTTATTTAATACAACAAAAGAATTTGAGGATGAAATAAATTCAGAAAAATATAAAAATCAAACACCATATAGTTTATTATTTGATATAGAAAAAAATGATAAAGAATATGAATTTAAATTCAAACTTGAAAATATTACCACAACATCATTAAAAAGTTCATCAAATGAATATAATATAGATTCAAGAACAAATGTTAAAAATAAAGCAAAAAGAAAAGTTGAACAATTTGAAAAAATTCATAGAATATTTACTTATTTTTTTAGAAAATTAAAGAATAATATAATGAAAAAAATTTCAATTCAATCAATTCAATTTGTTAATGGAGAAGAAATTTTTCAACCTGAAATAGATTTTTTAAATTTAGATTTTGATATTAAATATATTTCTATATTCTTTGGTTCAAATATTTTCCAAATGACAATTAGTTCAATTATTTTATGGATGGTTAAAGAAAAAGAAGAGCATTTAGAAGAATTTTTATATAGACAAGGAATAACTCAAAAACAAAATATATTATCTTGGGGAATTCTTTATGGAATTACTTCAATTCTTCCTGCTATAGGTGCAATTTATTATTATTCTACTGAATTATTATCTAATATTAATCTTTTTTTAATTATTATTATTATGTTATTGTTTATTATTTGTACTTTCTTTTTTATTATTCTTGTTCAGTCATTTTTATATACTGTCAAAACTACAAATTCTTTTATTAAAGTTTTTTCTTTAATTATGATGGTTTTTTCATTTACTATTTTTATGCCTTCTTTTTCTAAAATTTTGAAATTTTTTACTATGTTATTCCCTAATGTTAGTTTTATTATGACTTTTCTTAATTTATATAAAATGAATAATTTTCCCACATTTGATTCTAAACTTTTAATAATGAGTTCAGAAGGTGATTTTAGTTTTATTTTTTGTGTTATTTATTATGTTTTATTAACAATTTTATATTTCTTTGTAGTAATTTTTGTATTAAAATATCAAAAATCAGGATTGGATTTTATTACATTTATTAAAAGTCCAATTTATGGCAAAGAAAGAAAAATAGTAAAAACAAATAAATTAATCCCAAAAGAAGAAATAAATAACTTAGGAACAGAAAATTCTGAAACACCAATTATTAATATAGAAGAAAATATAAGATTTTTGTCAAATCACGAAAATTTAACAGAAACAGAAATTAAAAACAAAGATAATAATAATTATTTAAAAATTAACAATGTAACCCGACAATACGATGATTTAAAAGCAGTAGATAATTTTTCAGCTGAATTATTCCCAAATGAAATCTTTTGTTTATTAGGTCATAATGGAGCAGGAAAAACAACATTAATAAAAATGATATCAGGATTAGAAGATCCAGATAATGGAGATATATTTTTAGGTTTAACATCATTAGTAACAAATAAAAATTATTTATTTCAAAATTTAGGAATTTGTAATCAAGAAGACATTTTATTTGATTATTTAACTGTAAGAGAACACTTAAATTTCTTTTATCAAATTAAAAATAATAATCAATCAAATGTAAATCAAGTAAGAGATTTTATTCAAAATATTCAATTAGATGAAAAAAAAGATGATTTATGTAGTACATTATCAGGAGGTCAAAAAAGAAAATTATGTGTCGCTTTGGCATTAATTGGTAATTCTAAATTAGTTTTATTAGATGAACCTACTTCAGGAATTGATGTTATTGCGAGAAGAGAATTATGGAAATTTTTAAAAATGAATAAAAATGATAAAATTATTATTTTAACAACTCATTCTTTAGAAGAAGCTGAATATTTAGGTGATAGAATTGGGATTATGAATGAGGGACATTTTATTTGTTCTGGGACTTCATCTTATTTAAAAAATAAATATCCTTCTGGATTTAATTTAAATTTAATTATTAATAATAAGATTTTCAATCAAATTAAAAAAAATGAATTAATGGAAGAATTAAAAAAAATTGATAATAGTGCTTTGATTAAAATATTTTCTAATGCTATTTTATCTATTAATTTTAATTCTATTAAACAAAATGCTATTGGTGATTTATTTGATTATTTAGATGGGATTAAAGAAAGTTTTGGTATTGAACAATATACAATTTCTACTACTTCACTTGAAGATGTTTTTATTAATTTAAATACAAATGAAATGTCTAATAAATTATTTTTAGAAAATAATGAAGATAATAATAATATTTTAAATGTTCCTGATTTAAAGTCAATTGAAGATTTTAATATTCCATTTTTTACTCAATTAAAAGCAAATATTATTAGAAATATTAATACTTTATGGAGAGATAAACTTACTTTCATTTTTGAAGTTATATCATCAATTGGATTATTATTTATTTTTTCTATTGGATTACATTCTATGATTACTGAAAATACAAGTTATATTAATGTTGAAGAATTATTAACAATGAATAAAATTTATATTTCAACAAAAAATGCTGATTTAATTAAAAATTCATCATATTATAAAAAATTTGAAAATAAAATGAATATAGAATGGTTAAATCAAACAGATTTTATTGATATATTCGAATTTGGTAATTATATGTATAAAATTTCTAAGTTAAAAAATGAGAAAAGTGCAATTTATATAAAAGAAGATGAAAATGAAATTAAAATAATGAATCTTTATCAATCAGTATCTCCTGATTTTTATCAAGCAACAACAAATATGTTAATTAATATTTTAATTGAAAAATATAATAATTATATAATTAATTCAGGAAAAAGTTATTCATTTATTCCTTTAGGAAGTAAATCAACGTTTATAGATAAATTTAAAATAGCATATGTTGAATTTATTATTTATATTTTAATATATCAATCTCTTTTTACTATTGGAAGTTATATGATTAATACTCCTCTTAAAGAAAGAATTACAAATACTAAACATTTATTATATTTAAGTGGAAGTGATATGCTTAGTTATTGGATTGGATTATTTGTTGTTGATATTTTAAAAGTTCTTATTTTTGAAATTATTTTACTTCCTATTTTATTAATTCAAAATATACGTTATCTTTATGTTTTGATTGTTATTTTTGTTTGTTTAATTGCTTTTATTTTTTTTGTTTATATTTTTACATTTTTTGTAAATAAAGAAGAAGAAGGTGTTAAATATTTTATTCTTTTTGGAAATTTATTATCTGTTATACTTTTATATTTTTCAATAATAAGAATATTATTATATTATGTTTTAAAAGGTCTTACAAATGATTTATTAAATATTATATTAAATGGAAAATATATATTTTCTGAATGTGATTTATTACCAGTATCTTCAATAATGTTTTTAATGATGAGATATTTTATAACAATGTTATTAACAGAAGGAAATGAAATATTTTTAAAATTAACATTAAAATATTTATTGGTATATATTCTTCAATCAATTTTTTATGGTTGTTTACTTATATTAATTGAAACAGGTATTTTTGTTAAAATATTAAATTCAATATTAGTAAAATTTTCCTATAGTAAAATGGTAGATAATCCAGTTGTAACTAATACAAATACTTTAATAGAGGAAAATACAATGAGAGAAAATTTAATTTTTAATGAATCAAGTGAAGAAATTAAAAATAAAAATTTAAAAGAACAAATAGAAAAAGCAAATAATGTATCAATGACAACTCGAATAATAAATTTAACAAAATCATTTTGGGTGTGTTGTGGAAATAATATAAGAGCAGTTAACAAATTAAATTTTGGTTTAGAAGAAAATGAAAAATTTGGTTTATTAGGATTTAACGGTTCAGGTAAAACAACAACATTTAAATCAATAACACAAGAAATTTTATATGATTCAGGTGAAATTTATTTATTTGGAAAAGAACTAAATTCAAATTTTAAATCAATGAGAAAATTAATTGGTTATTGTCCTCAAGAAAATGCAATATTTGATTTTTTATCAGTCGAAGAAACATTAAATTATTATATAACATTAAAAGGAATTAAAATATCAAAAAAGGAAATTTCTGAAAAATTTGGT
>Ga0256407_10014835_pt1 | contig 10166 bp, 19 predicted proteins | sample RumenRJG_04DNA_FD_193489 | JGI IMG/M metagenome (GOLD analysis project Ga0256407, IMG submission 193489) | Bovine rumen microbial communities from Lethbridge, Alberta, Canada - RJG_04 | ecosystem: Host-associated > Mammals > Digestive system > Stomach > Rumen | place: Canada: Alberta... | reverse complement strand
CCCTCATCCCCTGCCGAGATGATACAAGCTCCCTTTAGTAGCTCTGGGGTGAGCTTTTTAGTAGTCATCTCATCTATTTTAGATAAGATTAGGGGGACATTATCTTCTATCCTCTTGGCCACTTCTACTTTGCTCCTACCCGATTTTATCTGGTCCATAGCCCACCAGTATAGATGGCTGGATAGAATGGCAGAGAGGGTAGTCCCATCTCCTGCTGTCTCATTAGTCCTTCTGGAGGACTGCTTTACTACCTTGATGGCCATATCTTGGATAGCATCTTCTACTTCTAGCTCTTCTAGGTTAGATACACCATCGTGGCTGATAGTAGGAGCTGTGGCTCGGTGTTCTATCATTACATTGCCACCCTTACAACCGTAAGCTGTCTTAGCTACTTCGTAAATGGTTCTGATGCCGAGACCGATACCTTTGTCTAGCTCCTCGCCTGTGATACATTTTCTATTTAGTGTAGGTTTGCCCATTACTTATCCTCCTTTATGTAGGCCACTATATCTTCTGGGCTGATAATGGATAGAGATACCCCATCTAAGGTGAAGTCTATAGATTTGCTATCATCATAGATAACTTTATCGCCCTCTTTTATCTGGGATACATAATTTGATACCCCTTTGACTATAGCTACTGCTTTTCTCTCGTATTTTTTCTGCTCGGTGCTAAATGAAGAAGTAGCCTCTGTGCTTGGCTGAATAAGTATTTTATTCGGCTTGAGTTCAATTTTTGATAAAAGCATTTTTCTCCTTTCTCGCTTATTATGTTTATACCCTGATTATATCATACTAATAAAAAAGAGGCTAGTTCCAAGAACGAGAAAGGAGTTCTAGCCTCACTTCTATTATACTCCATAGGATAATTTTTGTAAAATGTGGATAAGTTTGTGGATAACGAATGGGGGGTGTGCCAATTTGTCAGGGGGGTGTGCCAATTTGTCACCCCTCCATAAGAGAAGGGGGGTGTCATTTTGTCACCCATAGAATAATATAAAAGAAGAATATAGTAGATTTGGCTACGCAAAAGCTAAAAAAGGAGCTTTTGCTTGCCAAATTCGCTTGACAGGCTTGGAGCTTATGGTATAATCAAGATGCCAACTAAAGCCAAAGGAGGTAAAATGAAGAACGAGAATGGCGAAGGTATGGGCATAACCTATGTAATAATGCCTATTGAAATACTACAAAGTAAAGAGCTTAGCTGCAATGAGAAGATACTCTACTGCTACCTTAACCTCTTTAAGAAGGGTGTATGCTTTCAGAGTAATGAAAAGCTATGTGAGATGACGGGGCTGGAAGAGCGAACCCTGCAGAGAGCATTGAAAAAGCTGTCCGAGATGAAGTATATCTTTATTGAGTATGTGAATAATAACTCTGCTATGAGAAGGATATATGTGGTTCTGGATAACCCTAAGAAACTTGAGTATCTGGCTAAGAAGGGAATGTTTAGCCTAGATAGAAAAGCCGAAGAACCTAAGGCTGAGCTTGCCCCTGAGCCTAAAAAGTATGAGCCTATAGTTGATGTTACATCTATGAAAATAAGGCCGAAAAGGACAGACTTTTCTACTGATGAAGAATATGAGCAAGCATTTTACAAGTGGAACTCTAAATGTTATAATTAGCTTGGATAGGTCTCATCTATCGCACCTTCCTACAATTAGGTAGTCTAGGTGCTGTGTTGAGCCTAGACAATTTACCTCCCTAAAACTCTACAGGGCTTTTCTAGATTTAGCCCTGCCCAAAACAAAAAGAATGTCATAAATAACTCCACTTTGGTAGCCTTCCTCGCAGTGGGCTACCTCTTTTTTTGTTGTAAAAAATACTTTTTTTCGGACTTTTTTCGGCAAATCGCTTGACAATGCCATAAGCCTGTGCTAGAATAGAGACATAAGGAAATAATAACGAGAAAGGAGACCTTATGAAAATCAATATCAACTACACACCAAGCCAAATGCCAGTAGCTGTCTGGTTTGGGAAAATTAAACACGGATATGTCTATAGGAATGGGAATATAGACTTGGAATACTCTAAGAAACACTACAATTACCACTGGGAACTAAGGCAAAAAGCTAAGAGGGGAGAAATATAATGAGTGTAAGTATTTTAGAAGTATTAGAGAATGCCGGGTATGATGTTAAGAATAATGTAGAAGATGCTAGATGGCTACTTGGTAAAGAAAGTGAGTTTAACGACCTAGTAGAGATGGCTGGAGAACTTGAAGATGACTGGACTGAATACTCCGACTTTGTAGATACGCAAGAAGAATTAGGAAACTTCATTAACCCCACCTTTGAAGAGTGGAGAGAGGAGAAAGAAGATGGCAACGAGTAAAGATTTAGTAAAGCTGGTAGATAATGGTGGGAATAGCCCTGTAGCCTTTGAGAAGATGGGCGAGCTGAAGAGTGTTCTTAACCAGAACCCTAATAAGGCTTGGGTTAAGAACCACCCCTTCGCTTCTGGAGTAGTCTATCTCCCTATAGATAAGGTAGAGACTATGCTGGATATGATATTCCAGCAGTGGAGGGTAGAGATTTTAAGTATTAGCCAATTAGCCCAGAGCATATGTTGCACGATTAGGCTACACTACCTTAACCCTATTACTAAGGAATGGAGCTACCACGATGGTGTAGGGGCTGTTCCGTTGAAAACTGACAAGGGTTTTAGTGCTGCAGACTTATCTCATATTAAAAGTGATGCTGTGGCTACTGGAGCACCTGCTGCAAAAAGCTTTGCGATTAAAGATGCTGCAGAACATTTAGGTAAGCTCTTTGGCAGAGACCTTAACCGAAAAGATGCTGTGGCTTATACAAACTTATATGCTATGGAAGAAACCGACTGGAAGAAGGAGCTTGGAGAGGCTAAAAGCCTAGATGAATTAAGAAAAGTCTGGAATAAGATGCCTAAAGAACTTCAATCTGAGAAGGAGATGATTGAACTTAAAGACGCTATGAAAATTAGCTTAGAATAACTATTGACTTATGCCATAAGCTATGATAAACTTATGGCATAGGTATAAAAATAACGAGAAAGGAGAACCTATGAAAGTATTAAATCTAAAACAAAACTCTGAAGAATGGGAAGAGTTTAGGAAGGGTAAGTCTGGAGGTTCTGAGCTTAAAGACCTCTGGATAGCTAAAGCTCCTATGAAAGAGGATATTATAGCTAAGCTTAAAGAGAGAGACCCTAACTTTGTAGTAGAGAGGGGAACTCTATTAGCTGACCTATTAGAAATGCTTGACCCTATTGAAGTAGCTGAGCTTAAGCTTAAGAAAAACCCTAAGAAAAAATACTATGAGATGCTGGCTGAAAAAGTAGCTAGACCACTAACCCCGAATGACTATGCTGATAGATTAAATGGAGAGCCTTATAGTGCTATGGCTAGGGGGCATATCCTTGAGCCTGAAATAGCTGAAAACTTTGCTAAGACTTATAAGAAAAAACTTGATGATGAGAGTGTGGTGTGGGTGTCTGAAGATAACCCTAACTCCTATATTAGCCCTGATAGGACTATCACTGATAAAGATGGTAAAGTCCGTGAGGCTGTGGAGATTAAAGCCTTTTATAGCCCTGAAGTGTTGGAGATTTGGAAAACTCAGAAGATACCTGCTGAGTATATGCCTCAGGTGGTGAAATACTTTATGATTAACCCTGACTTGGAGACCTTATACTGGGTAGTAGGGACTGACCTTATCCCAGGCTTGGAGCTACAGGTATTCCCTGTAAGAGGGCTGATGTAGAGGGGCAACTCCGAGAGATTGAGGCTTTTGAAAATGCCTACTTAGCTATGCTAGATGATGATGTAAAAGAGCTAGATAAGCTAGCTGGTTTTTAGGAGGTGGAGAGTGAAAATTATTAAAAATATACTAGGTTGGAGAATTAAAAGATTAAAAAAGAAAATGTCTGAAGATAATAGAGAGATAGAAAAACTATTATATTGGAAGAAAAAGGGTATTGGGAGTAAAGATGAAATTGAGTGGCTGGAAGGATATTATAGGCTGGAGGTATATAAAATTGAGGATAAACTTGGGAAACTAATGGAGAGATATGATGGGTAAGAAGTATGAGCCAAAAACTATGACAGAAGTAGCTATGATAGAAAATGCGAAAAAATCTTGTATGAGAGATGCAGTTGAAAAACTAGGGAAGTTTATAATGCTTTACCCTGATGCAGTAGCTGGAGAGCTTGTAGAAGATGGAATATGTGCTTTTGAGCCTACTGGGGAGAATAGCCATATTAACAAAGTGTTCGTGATTACTAGCCTTGATATAGATGAGCTACCATCTTCAGTAAAAACCCTATTGACAAGCCATAAGCCCTATGATAAGATTAAAGAGTAAGCATAACCAATAACGAGAAAGGAGAAAAAAAGTTATGTCAAGCAGAATAGTAAGAACAATATCAGCACACTACCTCCCTATGGAATGGGGGGTAAAGGTGCAGGGGGAGAAGATAGTAGCTTGGGCTCATCTAGTTAGGACTGATGATAGTCCGATATACGACTTCTATGGCGATGACGCAGACTGCTACGAGGAGTTTGAGCAAGATGGATTTACTCTCTCTAAGGAAGTAGATAGCTTCGCTGAAGCTGATAAATGGTTAAAAAAAGAAGTCTTAATGGAGGTCTAAAATGAGTATTAACTCTGAGAATGTAAGAGCTAAAATTAGAAGAGCCTACTATAAGAATAATAAAGTTGCTGATGATGATGCTTTACTATTGAATGAAGTCTGGAAGGCTAGTGGCTGGGATAATAATAAAACTCTACTCCAAAACCTGAGAGCTATGCCTAGCCCTGAGACTATTAGGAGAACTAGACAAAAGCTAGTAGCTGAAGGGCTGATAAAGCCCTCTGCTACTGCTACTGATAGAAGATATAATAGCTGGAAGAGAGCTAGGAAGGCTTTAGGGTATGAAGAAATATAATACTTGCGACCCTAAATACTATGGTTCTGGGGTGAATAATTGTGATAATGGTATCAAGGGTCTTGGAGAACTATTAGATAAAATTAAGAAGGAGAATGCCAATGAAGATAAAAGTTGATTATATTGAAACTCCTGCCCAGAAGGTGAAGGTTAGCTTTAAGGAGGCTGGTAGGAGAGGTGGTCTGGCTAAAGTCCCTAAGGGCTTTGCTAAGATGGACGATATTAAGCGAAGAGAGATAGCTAAGAAGGCTGCAAATAAAAGGTGGGGGAATGGAAAAGCGTGATAAATTAGCACTTACTGGGCTATGTATTGGCTATAGTTTGATTATGTTGAGTGGCTTGCTCAGAGATATTGCTCTTGGGACTTCTGCGTGGGCAGCCACTGTGATAATCGTAATGGCAATGTGGGCCAAGATTAAGTAAGGAGGTAAAGACTATGGCTAAGGTGGAATGCCCTATAGAGGATATTGAGTGTGAGGTCTTTCATAACTGGCTGGAGCAGTTTAATATACCTCATACCCATATCCCTAACGAAAGTAGGAGCAGTAAAAAAGATGCTGTGATTAGAGCTAGAAAACTAAAAAAGATGGGGGTAAGCTCTGGCTACTGGGACTATGATGTCTATATCCCTGCCCTAGACTTAGATGGAGAAGTGGGGGGCTATGAGCTTATTAAAATAGAAATGAAGAGAGCCAAGAAAAGTCTATCTACCGTATCAGCTAACCAGAAAAAATGGGGCAAAATATATGAGATGGCTGGCTTTGAATGTTACATCTGTTATGGAGCTGAGGCTGCAGAAGAAGTAGTCGCAGAAGTTTATGAGAGAATAAATGGTAAAAAGTTGATGCGTAAGCCTATTGACTTCTAGCTTATGGTATGATAATATAGAGATGTGGGGCAATTAGATACACCTAGATAACCCCACTATGTGTATGACCTTAGGGATATAAGTGTATGTATATCCTTCTAAGATAAGTTGAGAGCTTATATGTTCAAAAAACCACCTATTTTAACTACGAGGGGTGGTTTTTTGGTTATGTTTGCGATATAATAGTAATATGGATAATAACGCAATAAGCTGGACACCGATTATAGTAGCTCTTATATCCTCAGTAGGAGGTATAATTGGGGCTTATTTAGCTGTTCAAAAAGGGAACCAAGAACGAGAAATAAAAGATGCCCAGCGAGAACAGCGACAAGCAGATAGGCTAGATGTTATAGATGAAAAAATAAGTAGATTAGAAAAAAAGGTAGATGAGCATAATGGGTATGGGAAAAAGTTTGGAGAAGTAGCTACATCTCTAGTATCTATGGCTAAGGATATAGAATACCTAAAGAAGAAGTAGCTATTTTTTGTGATATAATGAGGATAAGCTTAACAATTTAACTTTAAGGAGGCTACAGCCGTGAAAGATGTGAAAATAGAGACTATTGAGATGGATATGTCTGAGATTGCTGAATATAAGAGCAACCCTCGGACTATATCTAAGAAGGACTTTGCTGTTCTAAAGAAGTCCTTAAAAGACTTCCCTAGTATGTTAGATGTAAGGGAGATTGTTGTTGATGAGAATGGTGTGATACTTGGTGGGAACCAAAGATACAAAGCTCTACAGGCTATAGGCAAGAGCAAAGTAAAGGTAAAGAAGGTTACTGGCTGGACTGATGAAGAGAAGAGGGAGTTTGTGATTAAAGACAATATCGCTAATGGTGCTTGGGATAATGATAAGCTTGCGAATGAGTGGGATAAGGCCAAACTGGAAGAGTGGGGACTACCTTTGAAGGTTGCCTCTAGTGGAGATTATAAAGAACTACTAGATGTGTCTATACCATACTATACTCCTGCTGAAAAAGCTCCTGAGATTGAGGACTTAGCTAATACCTCCGAGACTGATGAGCTGGCTGAGGAAATAACTAATACTAAGATGCCAGAGAGCCTGAGAAAAGTGATGCTGATGAGAGCTGCATTCTTTACTGATTTTGACTTCCAGAAAATAGCTGATTATTATGCTTATGCTGATGATGATATTAAAGAGCTGATGAAGAGGCTTGGCTTGGTGATAGTGATACCTAAGGAGGCTTACGAAAAGGGAATGTGCGACTTTAGGGAGGGCTTTGATGAAGAATGATGATATAGCTATACTGGTTATGACTATTCAGAGGGCTGGGGCTAATAAGACTACTAGATACTTAGATAGGAATAACTTTGATGATTATTATGTGATGATACCTTCTGGACTTGAACCTGAAATAGCTGAGAGCTATGGAGAACACGCTGTAGTTTATGATGTGGAGAAGATGAAGGCCAAAGTAGATTTTATGGGAACTGGAATTGAGAATGGCTGTGCTGTAGGCAGAATGGCTTGTAGTGATTGGATAAGTAATAGACCTGACTATAAGATAGCTGTAGTTTTAGATGATGATTATGGTGGAGTAGTCTCTGATTATACTACTACTCCTACCCTGAATAATAAGACCTTCTATGAAGTAGTAAAAGCTGTATGGAAGTTAGGGCTTGATTTAGGTATAGAGACTGGTGGGTATTCTGGTGGAGCTCACCCTGATACGAAGAAGAATATAATGAATATCTTTATAATAAGTAAGGCTACTTCTACTAGAGGACTTAATAAGATACTGAATGAGGATATATGCCACTCTATCTATAACTGGCATAGAGGGAAGGCTACCTTTGGCTTAGGAAATGTTATTAGAAGTGGAGCTCAGACTGCTGAGATGGATAAGGTAGATGGGAATACTAAGATGATATATGCTACTGACAGGAGCTATAGGAAGAGCTTTGGGGCTATACTAGCCGACCCTAAGAATGCTAAGCTTACTTGGAATAGTGGGAATACCAAAAGAGGAGCTTTGTGGCATCATAGAGTGAGCTGGAGTGCTATTGCTCCGAAAATAATACTAGAGGAGGAACGAGAATGAAAACTATACACGACCCTATTGAAGATGATTATGTGCCTGTAGATGATAAGAGTAACACCTCTACAGAGCAAGAGGTGAAGAGAAACCCTGATGGAACTTTTGCGAAGGGAACTTATCCTGCTACTGGCTTTCATACTAACCCTGAGAGGAGACATAATGGTAGCTGGCATAAAGAGAATACTCCGAGATATTGGCTGGAGACTATGATGGAGATGAGTGAGGGAGAACTCCAGAGGATATATGATGATGAGAGCCAACCCTTCTTTAAGCGTAAGCTGGCTAAGTGTATCAAAGATGGAGAGTGGAAAGAGATAAAAGAGATGATACAAGAAGTCTATGGGAAGATGCCTGAGATGCAGATTACGGTGGAGGCTGATGATGAGACTAAAGAAGAGGCTAGTAAAATTATTAGGGGCTTTGCCTTGCCTTAGGAGGAGTATGGAATTATTGAATGGAAACTGCCTAGATATTTTGAAAAATATACCTGATAAGTCAGTAGATTTAGTAGTTACAGACCCTCCTTATGAAATTATAGGTGGTAAAAGTGGCGGCTGTTTTGGTAGAGAGAAGAGAGCTTATCACGGAGAGCTATATGATGGTGGCAATTTAGATGTTGGCTGTCCTAATGAGGTTCTTGAGGAGCTTGTGAGAGTAATGGTAAAGCCAAATATCTACTTATGGTGTAACAAGAACCAGCTGAAACAATATATTAACTTCTTTGAGAGCAGAGGCTGCACTACCGATTTACTAACTTGGCATAAAACTAACCCTGTGCCTACTTGTAATAACAAATACTTGAGTGATACTGAATATATCTTATATTTTAGAGCTGGTGGAGTGCCTATGTATGGGAGCTATAATACTAAGAAAAAATACTATATAACGCCTACAAATAAGGCTGATAAAGAAAAGTGGGGACATCCAACTATAAAACCGTTAGGTATTATAAAGAACTTGGTAATAAACTCTTCTAAAGATGGGGACACCATTCTTGACCCATTTATGGGAAGTGGCACTACTGGAGTAGCTGTGAAAGAAGTAGGGGGGGGGCAGACATTTTATAGGCATAGAGCTAGACAAAGAATACTACGAGATAGCCAAGAAAAGAATAGGGGGCTAAATGAATATCTGGCCATATAACCTAAAAGTTATGAAGGAGCTGGAGGCTAAGGGGCTGTGGAGACCTTTATTAGGACCACAGGCTCTTTATATCCACCTGATGGGTTCTACTCCTCGCTTTCGTGAGGGACTTTTTGGTGGTGCTAGAGGACCAGGCAAGACTGAGGCTAGTATTGCTCTAGGGGCCGATAGAATACCTAACCCTCACTATCGTGGGCTGGTGCTAAGGCGAAATGCTAGAGACTTGGCTGATTATGAGGCTAGGTGCGAAGAGGCTTACCAGTGCTTTAATGTGCAAGTCAGAAGAAACCCTATGGTGCTGAGGTTTGGGATTAACTCCCAGAATACTAAGGGAGCTGTAGTTCAGGGAGGCCACCTCCACGATTTGGGGTCTTATATCCAGTATCAAGGTCAGCAGTTCTCTAGGATATTCATTGAGGAGCTTACTCAGATACCTTCTGAGCTATTGTATAAGCAGATTATGTCTAGCTGTCGTTCTATCTACCCAGAACTCTTCCCTCAGATGATATTGACTGCCAACCCAGGTGGTGTGGGTATGGGCTGGGTGAAGAAGAGATTTGTAGAGCCAATAGACCTTAGAGATGGAGAATACACTAAGACCGAGCTGGATAATGGCGATATTCTTTATGAAGATGATAAATGCAAATGGTGGCAACACCGATACGAATGGGAGACCGAAGAGGGAGAGAAGAGGCTCACTATTTGGAATGAGATATTTGATAAAGAAGAGAATGCTATGGCTAAAGAAGGGCAGGAGGTATATCGTATCTTTGTCCCTGCTACGGTAGATGATAACCCTATATTGACTAAGAATGACCCTGCCTATGTGAATATGCTTGAAGGTCTTAAAGCTACGGACACGGCTTTATACGAGGCTTGGAGGCACGGAGACTGGAGTGTCTTTGCTGGCCAAGTCTTTACTGAGTTTGATAGGGATAAGCATATCATAAATAACTTTGCTGATATAGGGACTACGACCGAAGAGTTTAATGATGCTGTGAAGATTATATCTATGGACTGGGGCTACTCTGATAATACTGCTATATACTTTACTGCTCTCCTGAATGGCCGACCTGTCACCTACCACGAGATGTATGGCAATAAGAAACTAGCTAGTGAATGGGGTGAGGAGCTATATAACTACCTGAATGATAGCGAGCAACGAATA
>Ga0256407_10014832_pt1 | contig 10171 bp, 13 predicted proteins | sample RumenRJG_04DNA_FD_193489 | JGI IMG/M metagenome (GOLD analysis project Ga0256407, IMG submission 193489) | Bovine rumen microbial communities from Lethbridge, Alberta, Canada - RJG_04 | ecosystem: Host-associated > Mammals > Digestive system > Stomach > Rumen | place: Canada: Alberta... | reverse complement strand
CCGAATACGCGGCGTGGTGTACACAACGTGTGAAGGAGACCAGTCCCAAGCTGCTGATGCAGGGATTGGGAGAGGTCATCGACGACGCCCGCACAAAAAACTTCGTCAGAACCAAGCTCATAGAAGAAACGGCGCTGGCTCTGGAGCTCTTTGCTGCATTTCCGCAGATAGTGAAGGGCAGAGGGAACTAACTACTTCACGTCAACTCAGCACCCATATCAACAACGCCACGATGAAGATGAGGATAAACAACGTAGTGCGCTGCATTGGGATGGGGCAGATTTTTTCAGCCTTCATGAAGCTACGCTCCATAGACATCCTACTCGGCTCAGCAAAGTCGGAACAAGCTCCACTCTGCATTCGCCTCGGGCGGATGTTCAGCCCTCAGACATCTTACATCAGCCCTCAGCCATCAGACATCAGACATCTTCACTCAGCCTTCTTACTTTGAGGTATTTCGTTCGGTGTTTTTGAGGTGTTCCGTTCGGTGTTTTTGAGGTATTTCGTTCGGTGTTTTTGAGGTATTTCGTTCGGTGTTTTTGAAAAAGTCGTATCCCCAACGAAACTCTCTACGCATTTTTATCGTCTTTGTCTTTCGTTTTTCGTCTTTCGTCTTTCGTTCTTACATCAGCCATCAGCCCTCAGACATCTTACATCAGCCCTCTTACTTCTGCTCAAAGTCTCCTTGTATGATTTTAATGTTTGCCATATTAGCTCATTCCATTCGTCCCCATTTCATTTCTTCTCCTTGCTTGTCATACTGTTTCCGCTTGCCAATAGGAGGTTCAGTCAGAGTAATCCTAACCACTGCTGTCCGTTCGAGACTTCTGGCAATAGCATCATCGAAAGCATCCATGTGATGAGGGAGGAAACGCAGACAGACTGCCCTTAGTGCTTCTATTTTCTCTTCACGGTCAGTTACAATCTCAGCCTTACCAATGGCAGTCGCTGACTTATACTGTAGTGTAAAGCTTCCATCTTTCGGACCGACAGTAGGCGCACACTTGGTTACTGCAGAAAGGAAAACAGTAGGATTGCTCTTTATGCAGTCCAGCTTTTCACCTTCCTGGGCACAGTGGAAATAGAAAGTCTTATCGTCTGTCCTGACCAAAGACAAGGGCAATCCATATGGTGTACCATCAGGTCTAGTCATGCTGACGGTCACGTAGGGAGCTTTATCCAACACTTCCAATGCGAAGATGCCATCCATTTGTCTGCTTGCTTTTCTCATCATTCTTTTCTTTATTTCCATTTTACCACATCTAAATCAATCTGATTCTGATAAATACTTTGACCGAATAGCCTTTGGAAGTTTCGATGCAATGAGTTGGTAGGACTCTTTAATCAACCCCTTTACTATTGCTTCGTCCATTTCTTCGTAATAAACGTCGCTCCAGTGCGTCTTGTTCCAATGATAGGCAGGTGTCACAGTAGAGAATTGTCCTCTAAGTTCGATATTTCTGTCTGGAGATAACTTCAAGGCGATTCTTGAAACTCCGTCCTTCATATCATACCTGCCACCGCCTAACCATAGGCAGACGAATATCTTTCCTTCCAAGCGGAAATTAAGGATGTCTTCACCAAACGCTTGGTCTTCTGTTACTCCTGGAAGCGACAACGTGTACTCTCTGACCTCTTCTATATTCATACTACCTCTTACTTCTTACCCCTTACCTCAGACATCAGCCTTCAGACATCTTACATCAGCCTTCAGACATCTTACATCAGCCATCAGCCCTCTGCCTTCTTCTTGGTTTATTGATTAACCAACTCTTCGATGGTATTGACATCGTAAATCTCAACTTCACAGTCTGTTGGAAAACTGCCTGTGCCAATCTGTGTGACGGTATTGGGGATGTAGCAATATTTGGTCATTGTTGTTACGCATGCATTTTGGGCGATGGTCTTGGTACCTGGAGCAACAACCAGAATGTCCGTGTTTATCGCGTGCGGCAAGCATTTGACGCACACAGTGCCGTCTGGGGAATATATTCCCTTGAATTTTAGCTTCTCTTTCCCTAACTTGAATGAGCCCTTGCGCACGACGAAGCCTTTTTCGCAGAACACATCATTGGGAGTTATTTTAACTTCGGCATTTTGAGCATAGCCCGTGCTGCAGCATAAGAGGATTGCAACAAATAAGATTAGTTTTTTCATAGTGTTTAGGTTTTTTCGAAGACAAAGATAAGGATTTATTGGGTGATTTAGGTCATTTGTCGAAATACGAAAATGCGAAAATGCGAACATCAGAGCAATTTCTGCTCCACGATGAAGTCACGCAACTTTGTGCGCCACGTTTTGTTTTGGAGAAGAATCCACAGCTCTTCATCAAGTGAAGCGTATCTGACGTTTTCTTTGAGCCAATGTTTTGACGGCGTTGCAACTTTGGGACGCAGATTCCCTGGATAAGCGAGATGCCAGAAGCCGTCGGACTCCAAGTGCCAGAAGGGTTTGTCAATCCCTGTAGGCACGTCGAAATGTGAGGCGCGCGTATATTGCTTCATCAGGTTGTTGTATCGCTCCTCTATCCAGTCGTTGAGTTGGAAGTTGTTGTCGGAGACGATGTCGCCGTCAACGGCGTCGATGATGGTAAGAAGAAATACGGGCTTCGCCACGATTACCTCTCCTTGTATCTTAGCCTGTCGGATATGTGCTATTAAATCAGCGTAGTGCCAGAAGCATTGTTCGTAGTCGAAAAACTGCAGGGTTTTGTTCATGGATGCATTAACAACAAACAGAGGCTTCATTCGCTCTGTCTTTTCTTTTTATCTTGTCATTGTAATTCTTCCAGCGACGTCTTCTACGTTTACAACCATATTCATATTTCCACGATATCTAACGCCCGTGATTCTTTTTGGATTTTTTACCGAATCAACAGTGCCTTCGAATCTGTCCCATGAGTTCTGTGTTTGAGTTGCAAACACATGACCGGTAGCAGTAAAAAGGCCACTTGACGAATAATCCCAAGATCCACCAATATAGTTATAATCAAGTCCATTTACTATAATACTTCCATCACTATGTAATGTTAGAGTATAACTTCGCGTTTTAGTTTGCCATGCCGCACTAGGGTAAGGCCTCCAATCATATTCCTCAACACAATTCCATGTTCCCTCAATTCCAGGAACATTCGTTGTAAACGATACGCTGGTTCTTTGTCTTCTGTAATAATTAGACGACCTGACAAATGCATAACATCTATATTGTGTGCCTGGTTCCAGTCCTGACAATGTTATTAATTGTTCACCACCTTTAGACGAAGCGCTAAAAGTAAGTGTTTGTTCAGATGATTGAACAACTATTCCACATTCTACATCTGACTCGATTCCATTAAATTCACATTTAACAGTTGCCGACGAGGTTGTGATTGTTTCAGGATCTATAGATATAACTTTACCTGATGGGCCTGTTGTTTGGAATTCGACACTCTTTATGCCAGGATAGGTTCTACCATGATGTTTGATATAACATGAGGCAACATAACTGGTGTTCATAGAAAGGTTGTCTACGGATAGAGTTTGTGATTCTTTACCTGGCTCTCCATGGTAAAGAAATGATATCTCTGATTCATTTTGAGATACACTCACAATGCATTCTGCGCCTTTAGGAACGCTTGAAAAAGAGCAAATGACATCCGCAGTCCTTGATTTCTCATTCTCAACTTTTTCAATAGTACTGGAAACCGAACCAGTAACAAGAGAATTGCGGTTTCCGTATACTGTCCTATTGTAGTTCATCGTATACCAAACGGATTCTTGCGGAATCTCAAATTTTGCGTCTGGATTTACAGCAAGAACTGCATTCTGTAATTCAGCTAATTCTCGTGGTGAAAGATACCGCTTAACTGTTGCATCTAAAGTCAATGAAGGCTCATAATCATATAACGTTTGGATTTCTTGAAAATCGAAAGTGAAGTCATCATATAAACCTTCTCTTTCTATTTCCTTATGTTGACTATTCTGATCTTGATGAGGGATTGTCGCTGTCTGTGTAGTCATATTCAAGGTAAAAGAATGTCTCATTAACTCTTCATATCTCGCTCCCATACTTCTAAAAAATTCAGTATTATAAGTTAACCCTCGAACTTCGCAGGGAAGATTAAAGCGAAAAATATCTTTTTGAATGGCGTCACGAGCCGTTACCATGACATTTCCAAAGAAAAAAATATCAATCATGGTGTCAAGCGCGTCGGCCCACGCAATTGGATTAAAAAAATCAAAGCCGAGTTTTATCAGCCGACCTAAAAAATCACCATTTCTATTTCCGTGATTTCTGAGATACGCATGCAGTAAGTCAAGAGATGCGTTTAACGGCAAATTTGTACAATAGCCAAAAACAGTATTACAGATGGATAAACCTTGATATACGGGATGTCTTGTAAATGATTCGCCTACAGCAGGTCGTGCTTGTGCATCCACGTTGTCTACACTATTGAATTTTGAATATGGTATTTCTGCTGTTATTTTCCCATCAGAGTCTATCAACCACAATTCATCGGGTGAATATATCGCACTGTATATTTTATTGTCTCTCGTTTTAATTCCTTTAACATAGCCCAAGGTATCAAATAATATATAATCATATGCACCATCATTTATTGATCCGCACGTCAAAACATACCCTGTGCTATCTGGAGTGTATTGAAGGATTGCAAAGTTACCATCGGTTGTCATAATGCCATCCATTCCATCCTCCTCAAAAGTGCAATAGTCATATTTTAAGGAGACTTCCTTAGGTTCAAACACATCGCCTTCTTTTATTTCCCTTTTCTCAACAATACGCCCACCCAACCACAAATTATGAGAAAATTCACCATTCTCATTTGTATATGTTATAGAATCAATATCAGACGTGTATATCCGGGATTCAGATGAATTATCCAAAACCCACTCTGTCTGTGAAAAAACTTTTGTATATTCTAAGGATAATAATATGAAAAATAAGAACAGTCGGTATTTCATTTTACAAAGAATTTCGTGTTAGTTATGCCATTACTTAATATATATAATCCACTTGTAAAACAAGAATAATTAATGTATATAGAATCATTTATTCCAACTTTTGTGGAATAAACACATTTCCCATTTACATCATAAACTTTAATCACTTCTGCCTTATTTGACGAAACGGAAAACCCTTCATCGTAGAAAACTACCGAATAATCATTACCGCCATGTAAATTATTAATAATACTTGGAAGCTCAGATTCATTAACATAAGAAAGCGATTTTATTTCTTTCCACGGATAGGAATTCTTCAAGCCTTCCGAAGTTACATTTAACATTTCAGACTCAAAAGAGAGCACAGGAAACTTATTTAAACTATAGCCAATGAACACGCCATTAGATGTAGTTATCAATAAGCCCAAACACTGCTCCGTTTGAGCGTTTAAAATAACCGAACATAGAGTGCTTGTTATTAACAATATTTTTTTTATTACAGACATAATCTCGTTGTGCTATTTTAAAATCAAAAAATATACTTTATTTCACTATTAACTAAGTCTGAGTAATCTTTCTATACTACGCATTGCAGACAGAGTAACGTTTGACATCAAGAGTAAATCTCATACCGTCAGGATTGATAACTTGAAGCATCATTTTATTCATGATATTGCGATTTTGATTAGTTTCTCCGTACAAAGATAAGGATTATTTTGTTGATTGAGGTCATTTGTCTAAAAACAAAAATGCGAAAATGCGAAAATTCATCCTTCTGTCGTTCCCTAAAAAAAGTTGAATGGTTTTTAACTTTATCCCTTTGTTTTATGGCAAGCTGGTGAACAATCCGTCAAAAGCTTAAGCTAAAAATCAATATCCATCTTTCATCGTATAACACGTATACTTACCTCATAAAGTAGATACAATGGAATTGTCACCAATATCAAAGTCATCAAGTCCGGAGGAGTAATGATTGCTGCTATTAGCATAATAATGATTATAGCATGTTTCCTATATTCAGATAATATCTCTGAAGTGATAAAGCCCATCTTCCCAAGAAAATATGCAATCACCGGAAGTTGAAATACTACTCCCATAATGAGCGTTAATGATATAAACGTGTTGACATAACTGTCAAGGGTAATTGTACTGACAACCCTTTCAGAAACGGAATACGTTCCGAGGAAACGAAAAGAGATTGGAAATAAAACAAAATAGCTCATCAATACACCCAAAATAAAGAGTGTGTAGATGATGCCAGCTACCTGAACAGAATATTTTTTCTCGTTCTCATAAAGCGCCGGAGAAATAAAACGGAACAGTTCAAACAAAATATATGGCGATGCACCCAACAACCCCAAATAAACAGCTGTTGTGATGTGTGTCATAAACTGACTGGAGAGATCCGTTGCTATTAGTTTTACATGATATTCCTCAAAGTGGAAATAGATACCCATCGTGTGCAACGTCCTTTCTATCCAACGATAAGTACAAAAATCCCATTCACTCGGAGCTAACAATAAGTTCCAAGTTAGGTCTTTAAAACAAAACACGACAACTGCGATGATTCCGACAACTCCGATGATACGGAACAACATTTGGCGCAACACCTCAAGGTGTCCGCCAAATGTCATTAGATTGTCGTCCTCTTTATTTTTGCTTTGAAGCATCAGTTGTTGTCGATGTATTATCCATAGACAAGTCTGTGGCTTCTTTAACGGTGTCCTTAATCTCCTCTATGGGTTCTGACGCCTCATGCATTCCTTTCTTCAATTCCTTGATACCTTGCCCCATACCTTTCATCATCTCTGGTAGTTTTTTTCCACCGAAAAGTAATAAAGCAATTCCCGCGATGAGCATTAACTCCGTCGTACCTATAAATAAAATTTGCATATTATTAATTATTGATTGAAAACAAGAGTTATTTCATTAGTTTGAAAATTAATTTCCCAATTGCCATTCTCTGCAGACTCCCACTTGTATTTCTTGCCCATACTATCCCACCAAGACTGAAACTTTGTGCTTGTCTCACCCAAATCCCTTACTAACTTCTCATACAATTCCACATTGTCTGCAGTAACAATTCTCGCTAACTCTGTTAAGCCATTTTTACGTTCAAAGAGTGTCTGAATCTCTTTACATTCTTCTTGGGTTACCCTACCCACAATTTTTCTCAGTTCCATTGATTTATTTTAATAAAAGGATCTAAATAATCTATTTCTTTTATCTCAAATGATTGGGACACATGAAATTTTTTTTTCGCCAAATCTAAGCATAATCGTCTTGATGAATTACGCTCTACATGCGCAACTACGCATTGTTCATGAGAAGGTGTATTCACTTCAAGCGTGGTCTTACGATTCAACCAAATACAACGTTTACATTGATATGCGTCACAGTGGCGACATATAGGAGCATATGTCAAATTATAAAGTTGACTGTTCTTTATATCCAATCCATGTTCCAAATCGCCAACGTTATCTGCCTCATCTGCGTAATAGAAAGCAGGACAAATATAGAATTTCCCGTTCGGTGCCAATGTAATACAAGAATCACCTGCGCCACAATTATTCATCTCTTCAAGCATCAAGCGATCTGTAAGAAGGTTAAGTTGAGGGGATTTGCCCTCTGCATATAATTGCTCAATAAATATTGAAAGTTTCTCGAGTAAGAACTGATACTGTTCAAAATCCTCGTCCGTGAAACTATCAATATCAGTAATCACAACATTCAGCCTTGGAGTCTTTGTTAACATCTCAGAGATAGTTTTCTCCGCGCTGAACAATTGCGATTTATTTAATCTCCAAACAACAGGCACAGAAACGGCATTAACGATAGGCTCTGATACAATCAATATATCTGCCTCATCTGCAATAGGTTTAATCTTAGAGTGATCTATGCTTTCTATCACCTCTTTGTATTCTTCTGGCAGAGTATAGTTCGGATAAACATATTGAATCATTAGATTCTCCATCATACCGAAACGAATACCCTGTTTTAGAGTTTCTATCGGTATCAACTTCCTGTCCTGTCTGTCGTTCTCATAATGACAGTACGACACACTCGTATCATCCAACAATATTATAAGGTACTGTAACATCGTCTCAACAGATTTCCGGTTTCACGTCTCGTTTGTTTTGCTCAAACTCCTCTCGTTTACCCTCCATTTCAAGCGTCCGATAGAGTTTGTTCCAGTAGTAGTTATTGGCGCGGACACGTGCTTTGTGCATCTTGCAAATCGCAGTACTGCGCTGATAAATAGTATTGGTCTCTGCTGCATCATAATTTTCCCCTTGACACCAAGCACAGCCACTTGCGATCTCGCAATCAAGACATTTCTGCGGTGACTGTGTCGTACGATCTAGAATAAGGAAAGGGCGAAGTTTGTTTTTATCTATACCATCTCGTACATTGCCAATAATAATAGGTTTCTTGTTTCGTAAAGAATAACTAGCAAAGCGAGTGCACGGATAGAAATTTCCTGCAGCATCAACAGCCAGCATTTTACCGGCACCACACCAGTTTTGATTGTCCTTTAGGGGTTTTCCTATATATTCCGAAAAAAATGAACAGGCGTACTCTTTGTAGTATTTTGCATCTATAATCGCATCTGCCAATTGGATTAGTTGTCCCTCAAACAACTTCTCGTCTCCGTCATTCCAAACATCCTCAAACACACAGTTTATGTTAACTTCTTTTATGCCAAGACTATAAAGATGTAATACACTTTCTTTTATATATGGAATATCTGCACTACTAATCGTAACTTTTGTACTTGCACCAGGAAATTGACTGAGCCATAATGGAATATTTTTTACGACATCTTCATATGATCCTTTTTCTTCTTCTGATTTAGGCGAAAAACCATCTTTAATCTTCCATATTCGATTAAGGTCGTGCTTCCTTTTCGTGCCATCAATAGTTATTCCGACACTGAGATGGTTGTGATTCTTCTTGATAAAATTCTGTACCTTATCTGTATGATAATTTATACCATTGGTAGAAAAACAGAAACGATAAGAGTTAAACCAATGATGTTGCCTCCGATACATTTCGGTTTTAAGATAGTCACATATTTGGTCTATTAGGTCTATTTCCAAAAAAGGCTCCCCACCAATAAAATCCCAAATCACAGACTCTTCACAAAATTCGTCCTCTCTGTTCAAGATGTAATCAATAACTTGCTTTGCTATCTCCCATGACATTCTTTCAGAAGAATTCTTTCCAACAAGATAACAATATTTACATGCCAATTGACAGTCTTTCGTGACAATAAACGTAATATTTTTTGCAATTCCAGCTTGCCACTGCTCTGAATTATCTTTTATCTGTCCCATTTCTACTTAAAAAACATCATTATACCAGAACAAAAAACATAATAAATGCCACAAAAAAATCCTGTACACCCAGAAGAACTCTTGCATGCACTGGAACATGATTCACTACATGTTCCAGTGCATCCCATACAACTTCCTATACAAGCACCCGTACATCCATCATTACTATTGTCACATGATATAGAAGAGTCAGAACAACTTAGCAACACGACTATTTAGAGCTATATATACAGCAAGACATACAACTTGAACTACATGCCATGGTGCAGCTAGAATAACAGTATGTTGAGCACGTGTTCGCACAACTTGTGCATTTTGTTCCTGCTGAAACATAGGAACACGATCCACCACAAGAATATTTACATTGGCCTCCACATAAAGTATTACACCCATTAATGCATGAACCCGAACATGTGGTCTTGCATCCACTAGAACATCCATTTCCACAACTTGAACAGGTATTATTCATAGAATTGTTAGAACAGTTAGAACTACAACTACTTCCAGAACAACCAGAATTTCCACTCGTTCCATCGTAAATTGGACGAATCGGAGCTTTTGAACTAGCCATACTAGGAGATGTTCCGTCCCACAATAATACCATTTCATCAGTATATCGCATACTAGTCCATAAGTAGGCAAAATCTCTATATTTTACACTAGGATAATCATAATAACCAGAATTCGGAATGAATATACTGCGTTGATTTATTTTACTAGTAAACAATACACCTGTTTTTCCATTAAGTGTATAATTACTTCTGTCACAATTCTTATATAGTTCATCAAATTGTTTTTTAGTAGGAGTTTTCCATCTTACGCTCCATTTTTTTGTTGATTGGTCAAAGCGACTCCCCGCGATGGATTTCCCTCTTGTATATCCTTCGCTGTTCA
>Ga0256407_10014831_pt1 | contig 10171 bp, 10 predicted proteins | sample RumenRJG_04DNA_FD_193489 | JGI IMG/M metagenome (GOLD analysis project Ga0256407, IMG submission 193489) | Bovine rumen microbial communities from Lethbridge, Alberta, Canada - RJG_04 | ecosystem: Host-associated > Mammals > Digestive system > Stomach > Rumen | place: Canada: Alberta... | reverse complement strand
CGTCGTCCAGGCGGAAGACGATAACCGGGGCCGCCCCCTGGGCACCCCCGGAACACATTGTAATAGTTTCCATAGGTTTCCTTTTCGCGTGAAGATACACCCTTCACATGGGAAAAGCAAATCTTGGGGCGGTAACTGGGTAGCTTTTTCAGGGCTGTCTGGCTGGCCGATGTTAAGACGATAGATCCGATGGCCGACAGACAATAAAAAAAGGCCGATGCCTAAGCAGCGGCCCTCATCAAATCTCTCACTCCTTTCTCAACCTCACCACCAGCTCATCGAGCACCTTCGTCCAGGCCACAACAGCATCATATTCCACTTCTGGTCCCAGAATCAGGTCCGTGTCTGCCAGAAACTCCTCATCCTGCAGCTTCTCCTCCATATTCATCACAAATTCCTTGTACGTGGGCAAGTGCGATGCCGTAAAGCCCAAGTACCGCTCATAGCTCTGCATCACCCGCTCACGGTCAATCTCCGGCACCAACGTCAGAATCTTCCAGAGGTCAAACAAATCCCTGCCTTTCCTCCGCTGATAAACAGCCCGCAGTTTCGTGCCTGTCAGCTCCGCCAGCTCATACGTCAGCACCTCACATTCGCCAGAGAACCACGAGTTCTCCACCTTAAACGGCACCTGCACCATTGGCAGCACACTGAAATGCTCCTTGCAGTTAATCTCCACCTTCAAGTGAATCTCGCCCGCATCCATATCCGTCGGCTGCACCTTGAACACAAGCGTGTTATTATGTTTTTTCTGCTTTACAACCGGCTCACCCAGCCAAGCCAGCGCATCCCTTAGATGGTCTATTGTCTCCTTGATAGGCTCTGCCTGCACTTGCACCAGATCGATATCCTCCGAGTATCTGGGCTGCGGCTTCAGATACAACTTACCCAATGCCGTGCCGCCTCTGAACGCCAAATGCTGTGCTAAAAACTCATCCTGATATATCGAGCACAGTGCCCGACAGATAATCAGGTCCTGCTCCACCTGTACATTCGTGCTCCAAGGAGCCTTCTCGCTCCATTCTGTTATGTATGATTGTGCTATCATAACTCGTCAATCTCAATCTGTTCATTCACCAATATCTTCCAACGGCTGTTCAACTCTGCACCAGACACATCCTTGCCGGCCTTCAGTGCCGCCCTCTGCAAGCGCACCCCAGCCCGCTTCATTAACTCGTACAACGCATCTGCCGCCTCCTGCTCCTCCAGCACCTCTTCCAGTATGTACCCCAACCGCTGGAAACAAGCCACTGGAGCCACCTTCAAAAATTCCGGCCCCAGACGCCCGAAGTCCGTTTTCTCCACCAATTCCGCCAATACCGTGGCAGCCCGCGTGATGCTTCCGGCCCGCTCCTGATAGGTCACCAGGTCGATAGCCGTCAGTTCCGGACACGACACATTCACACTACCCGTCCTCGTCTGCCGTTGCTCTACATACTCCATCGGAATCTCCTGTCTGTAGAAAAACCTTGTGGCATACTTTTTCGTCTTTTTATCCCTCATCGTAGGTGGTTCCGTCATCACACAGAACGTCATCGGAACCTGATGAGCCGCCCCATGATAACTGCCGGCACTCAACAAGGCCACATAATACCGCCTGCCCAGATACCTCATCAGGTCATCGATATAGAACGCCTGTGGAACCACACCCCTCAGCTTATACTCCTCCGGAATAATCACATAGAACCCCTGTTGTGGAATCAGAATCCTACCCTTCTTAACCTCTCGCGAGAGCGTTGTAGAAATCACTTCAGGCTTCATCCTCGGAAATGCATCCACCACCTCCTTCCGTGTAAAGGTGTATTTCCCACGAGGAGGTTTTGCTTCTATCCAGTCTGCTACACTATCCATATCATTTCGTTGTTTTTGATATTTCATCTGCAAAAATAAACATTTTTTGTTTATTCTCGCATACGCATCAACGAAAAACTTCCTCTTTTATTGTTTATTTAACATTTTCCCCTCCATTTTCGGGAGTTTGGCGCAATTCCGTTCGGGAGTTTGGCCGATGCCCATACAAAAAAGGGCCGATGCCTAAGCACCAGCCCTAAGAATACAAAATGTTTTGTTTTCTACGCAAAAAACATAACAACTTCAACTCTTCCCTCCTCAAAATTCCCAAGATTTTCAATCAAAAATTCCCAAGATTTTCAATTTTTGGAGCAGCGAGCGCCATCAAGCTTGCTTGTGTGGCCGAGTCGTGACAAAAATCAACGCAGTTAATTTTAATCTCATTTTTTCAAAATAAATACGGCCAATCATCATATTTGCCGTAGCTTTTCTTATACAATGTTGTGTTATGTTATGACGCGGATTCTTGGCACCGACGGTGATGCGGAGGGAAGACAGAGCCCGGGCGTTTATTGCACCTCCCTTGGGAGGCTGGGAGGGATTAAACCTGCAAGAGTCTGTGACGGTTGACGCTTCCGGCGGCAACTGGCACAGTCTCTTGGCCGCTTCCCCCTTTTGCCCGGCTTGTCCGGGCATCTGTACGTTGGCAGGGCGCCGATCTGGAACAGACGGGCGCCGAGGGCGGGCCGATTGCGCGTGAGGTCGAGCGAGTCTGTGGACGGCTTCGGCGGCCACAGTCTCGCCGGCGCGTGGCAGTAAGAGCGGAAGTCCCCTGGGCGACGAAGGTGTTCAGGGGACTGGAGCCAAGCTGGCGTGACCAACCGGGACCGCGAGCTTGTCCGCTTCCATTTGGGCGGGAAGGGAGCGACAGCGACCGGGTGGGGATAAATCCGGCCGAAGGCCGACCGCTTTTTTCATACACAGACTTCAAAAGTGTAATAGATAAAACAATGGTTTGAATCTGGGACCTTATCTTTACTCAGCGACACGCGATTTAAAACCTGTAAAAGGCTACAACTAAACAATTTAACATTATGAGCAATTCAAACTTCGCGTGCAAGCTTTACTGCGGAATTCTGCGCATTATTCAAGATCCCTACTTTTATGATTACCTCAGACTACTTGAGGTCTTCTACAACTTCCTCAAACTCTTCTTCCCCGAACTTCAGGAGACACCTCCACTTCCATAATGAAGAAGAGAGATAGAGTACAGGTTTACTAAAACAGTAATACACGGTATCCAAAAAAAGTCCGACTCTGATGGGCCGGGCAGGTCATTTGTGATTCTTAATCACAGTCATTCACACTCCTAAAAAATGATTCTAAGCACTCTAGTTTTTCAGACATTATCCTCAAAACTCGAAAGCCGTTCCCCCATTGTTCCTGTAAATCATTCCCACCTAAACATTCTGGGCTAATCGCTATCGTCAAAACAGCAATCCTCTTCATGGATTTCTGTAAGAGTTCCGCTATGTATCGAATGTATTCATCAGAAAACAGTTGGATTTTGCTATAACCCGTAAAAAACACATCTAAATCTAAGTTTACAATCCAAGGAAGTTTATAATCATTCCCATCAAACCCATCAAAATCCTTTTCTGGTTTATAGATATACTGTTGAATACACCAGCTCATATTGATAGGCTCCTCTTCTCGAATTGATAAAGGCTTATGCCCCCACCCCGGGTGCCAGCTCCCCTGTTTATGAGATATGCAGATATTTGTATGAAACCATCGCTTATGAAGCTCCCTTCCGGCGATGATATAGTTATCCCATCGAAAAACTTGAAACTTTCCGTCTTTTCGCTTCAGCTCCGAGTAGTCCTCAAACGAAAGATGCGAGTTCTCTTTTACCGGCAAAAGATCCTCATCTAAAAAGTAGTCCTGCATATCATAGTGTCTATCAATATGCATAAAGTTATAACTCTTTTGGGGATTACATGCTTGAAGCCAACACCACAAAGCTGATTTATGGTTGTCCATAACAAACACCTTGTCAGATTGCCACAAAAAAACGTCATGGTAACAATGCGAGGGCATATTAATATAATCTGGAGGCAGATTCTTTATCCACATTGTAATATCTTTGTTTGCTCTATTCAGATTAATATCACAGATTATCTCATAGATACTGATTCACACGCTTGTACTTCTCCCCTAACTCCAGCAGCTGCTTAAACATCTCCACCCGCTCCGCCTTCAACTCGCCGGCATTCATCAGCTTCTTGTTGTGCTTCCACCAAGAGCGCAGGTTGCGTTCCTCCGGGATGAACTTGGAGGGTTTGCGGTGGTTGGTTTCCAGAAAGTCTATGGCATCTTGCCATTTGGCGAGCCAGAGCTCGGATTGGGTCATAGTTTATGTGGTGATGTTAGGCTTTGAGTTCTCTCTTTTGAAGCCATTGTACTCCAGAAGATGTCATGACAAGGACATCTATGGGGAATCCGACTGTCTGTTTTCGGTTTTGAAGGGCCATCACACGGATTGTTGTCTCTATTCCGAGCACAGCATAATCAACGGCTGATTGCAGGGTATAGGCTTGATATGGAAAAACATAATTTAGGATACCAACACTCTGCCCATTATCATTTTTGAAGGCGGTATATGGTGTAAATAACCTGTCCATTATATCAGTCTCCCCTATCCATCTTGCTGTCGGGAATTTAGAACGATAATCTTCTATGGTCCTTTGTTCGGTAATAATCTTGTAAAGATGCGGAGCCAAAACGCCTTTTGCTGTCGCATATCCGGCTATGAAAATACGCATTGCACCCACCCCACTCTCCTGGAAAAGTTGATTACCAAATTCATTAGCAAACTGATGAACATCTAGTTTAGGATTACTCTGTATAAAATCATCAAGATATTGATTAATCCCTTGATCTTTTACGTTCGCATCTCCTTGAACGCCTATAGCAACATTATTGTCTGTAAGGATGATTTTGTCCACTAAGGCCGTAAAATCGGCATCTTGAACTATTAAATGCCCATCAGGTCCGGGCTTTTGAACTTGATGTGTTCTTTTGCTATCGGCGGCAAGGACGATGCCTTCCGGACAGATTACAGCTACTATCAGGGTCATATTATTAGAGTTTGGTGTGAAGATTTATGCAAACTTTGACTAACAATTCCAAATTAGTCTTTTACAAAACCAGATGAGCAGATGTCTAAACATCTCGACCTTTTCCAACTTCAGTTCACTGGCAACGAAAGTGTGACAAACAATTCAGGCCGATGGCGTTCCGGATCAGCGCGGAGAGTCAGGAGAATGCCTTCCCCCAGCCAATTAATTGAGGCTCCGGTATCTCCAACGACAATTCGCGCCCTTGCTTTTTCGTAGTCGGCCAAGAGTGGGCGTCCAAGATAGTCGGTCACCGCATCTACCATGATGGCTGCCTCGTCATAAAAGATGAAGTAAGAATAATTGTCGAATGCCAACTTGAATTCCAAAACAAGGGCGTCATCTTCATCGTAGCGAATACAGTGGGTAAAGATTCCCAGATAGCGTTTGGTAAACTTGTACACAACAGATCTTTCTTCGCGCCTTTCGATGTTTTCCTCTATGAGCTGTTCCCTAATAAAAGTGACAAGATCGTCATTTCTCTCTTCATCCAACGCTTTGATAGCATTCTGAGGGGTGAGTGTCCTGGTTGAAATCCCGAATTCCTCATACAAAGCCAATGCTTTACTCGTAAGATGCGTATCTTGAGTAATAAAGTAGTCACAAAACGCCGCGTAATATGCATGTTTGGCATCGGTACTCACACTATTCATGGCATTGGATGATTTAGGAAGCTTATCTGACTTATAGCCGATCATGTCCAAAATGCTATAAGCAGCTATGAAAAACTTATAATCATCCACGTTCTTCTTGTCCCCGAGCCCCATTAAGACATATTCCTCAAAAGACTTGTCAATACCAAGGGATCTCATCCGAGCAGTGATATTCGGAACCACCTCGTTTGCTTCCCAATTCCCAGCATTTGAATCCACCTTAAAGCCGCTTGCTCGTACAGCCGCACGATAGGATTTATAATACTCTTTATCACCCAACATCTTGTTTACGTACAATGTGGCCGAATGAATCACATCGCTTAGAGTTGGCGAAGCCGGCAAATCCGGGAGCATCATGTTGACAATCTCATTTGAACGAGCCGAATCTGGAATCGGGAACGGGATATTCAAGAAAGATTTGAGGAGTCCTCCAACAGCCGGAGTATCTTGACTTATCGATGATAGCATTTCCGTTATGTCAGGGACTTCGTCCAAGTTCCGGTCCTTATTGTCGTGATAATACTCTGTAGGGGTTGCAAGAAATGGCTGAGCAGTCTTCTTATTATATGCAATAAGATGATTATCGACTAAAGACTCCAATGTCTGTATATCTTGAAGCAACCTATCATCCCTTTTGCTGCGCATCGCATCTTCAAAGTGTGCCGGTGAGTACACAAAGAAAAAGTCTCCTTTATGAGAAAGGAGGAACTCCCTAACCTCAGCAAACTCCGGTCTCTTTAGGTTACTGATAACTCCCCAGTCAAGATACACTCGTTTCATCTATCTTATATTGAGCGAACACTTCTACATAAAATGATTCATGAGATTGAATCGTCTTCCAGAATCTAACGAAAAGTTCAAATCAGCAACTTGGGTTGCGAAGGAATAATTCCATAACCAGCAGAAAGACTATATCTGCCAGCAACATAACAACCAAATCCTTGCGAATACTCTTAACGTATGTCTTCCACCATCTATTCAGTTTGGTCATAATAATCTTCTTGTTCAATTTCCTTTGCCAGGAGTTTATATTTAGTGCGGATGTCTTCCCGCTGATAAAACTCCAGCAAATCCGCTTTGCTCAGGAAGCCATCTTGCAAGTATTTGGCAAGGTACTGCTGGTCAAACTCAATTGACAGAAGACTCTTTTCTATGTTCTTTAGAATCTGCTGGTTATTCTTAATATTGGAGCGAACCAGGGACTCTATGCTCTGGACATCCCGGATGTCCTTCAGAAGACGCGCAATCAGCATATTGACAAACTCGACGTCTACATTCCTACCATCCTTTCGCAGAGCCAGACCTCGAGCAAGCATATAAGCGACAGCCAGATTATGGAAGTCACCGGCTTCATAGTCAATGATACAAATAAAGCCGATACCATCCACATAAGAAACGCCATCAACAGCCCGCTGAATAGAAGCATCTGCCAGCGTTTTGTCAAACACAATGATGCTGGCATTGGCATCACGATTTACAGAAGCTTCCAGCAACTGGCTCCAGGCCGTGTCATAACGATTGGACGCAACATCTACGGAATCCACATCCCCCAACTTGATACTCTTGTCGAACTTACACTCGATAGCCAGTTTGCGGCCGCTACTTTCACCGCCGACAAACGCCAGAATATCTCCCGTCTTATTATTCTTAAGCGTCCCTTTTGAAGTCCCGGACAAAGACACGACGTCATTAAGCCCATGTGAGGAGATATACTCTTCCATGAACTGGAGAATATCATTCTCAGCAGCAAGGCCTTTGATGGCCGTCTTATGAAACACCTCCTGTTTCATGTTAAACAGAAGCTTCAGATTTTCCAGCTGCACGCCAAGATCATCTGTTGTCTTCGATAGAAAAGCCGAAAACCGGTCTTCCATCATTGCCAGAACGCCAATCCGTATGGCACGTAACAATGCCGTTTCCCTGTCCGCATCAGGCAAGGAATCAAAATAACGATATACCAGCTCGTCCGATATTTCAAAACTATCCACCTGGACGCGCTGCAACTTATGGTCTATACGCATAATCTATACACGGGCGTAACTAAACCCGCCTTTCTTGATATACTCGTTCAAATACTTTCCGTGTGAGTCGGCGGCCATCAGCCCCTCGTATAAAGCCTCAGGCACATCATAATACTGGTAAATGGAGCCATTAAGGAACTCAACCTCTAGAATTTGAGACATCGAATCATAGCCAATTGAGGCGATATTCGAAGATGATACATACTTTCTATCCATATTCTTATTCTTCTTTTACAATCTTGAACATTCACTATACAAATCCATTAAATGAAACACCGACAAGTCTATCAGCGGTTCATACATAAAACTGTTGATGTGAATTATCTCTGGCGTCATCATATTCACTTGCTCAATCACATCTTTTTGGGAATCATTCGGACAATGTTGTTTCAACAACTTTGTCCATTCCGCCGTCTGGATACTCGTCACCACAAGATTGGCCTCTGTCAATCCTGCTGCCAATAACTGCCTTTTCATATACTGCTCTGCCTTCAATCGGCAAGCTATTGACAAAACTATCTTATTTTCTATCAGCACTTCATCTATAGTCGCTTCAGTCAAAATAGCATCCGCGGTAGCAATGATGATATCATACACCGACCGTCCTGAATCCACACGAGCATAGTTTCGTCCCTTTATAAAACGCTTCACTATATCAATAACATCCTGTTCCGTAATAGTCATCGTATCTGCCTTCAAGTGTAGGCAACTCGTCAATTTCAAATAGTCTGCATCCGAATTACCATTTGTGTATTCAACCAAATTTCGGACAAAGGGAATCATACTGATAAAGACTTTATCATCTCTATGCTGATTAATAAAGTGCGAGAAAAGATCATGTTGATACTGTCCTTTTTTTAGTTCTAACGTGCCATCTATTTTCTTTACAGCCATCCATGAGAAAGATTGCAATCCCAACCGAGATGCCATTGTACGATAGAAATCAAAGTTATGAGTAAGAACCAAAAGATAAATGTTCCCATTCGTATCATCAAGGTCATGCAAGTATTCTATAATAGCATATTTATTCTGATAATCAAACGAATCTGCAATATCATCAAACACTACCAAGTGATCTACACCAGATGTCTTTCTTGACTCAAGTTCAAACAAAAGTTGCAGGATATAGAATGCACGCTTTTCACCTCTGCTCAGTATTTCAAGCATATCATCCTTGGGTTTCTCAATCTCCGCTCCCTGCTCATCCACATACACAAACTTCAGTTTTGCAGCCGTCTGCTTCAGAATAATCTCATCTTGGTTCTCTATCTCCACCTTGAATGGAACGTGAAATCGGGCATTATACAAATCAATGATTGACTTCCACAGAGGTAACTGAGCTCTTGCCTGTGCTATGATTGTGTTGAGTACCGTTTTCTGAGACTGGTAGTAATTATAGTAGTCAATCAAATGCTGCTTTATAGCTGGGTCAGAGAGATAGCCCATCCAAGTTTTCTTTCTGAAAGATTCATAATCACCAAGTTCTACTACAATTTCAGGGTGATCCAGCATTATTCTCTTGAAGATTCTAACTTCATTGTTTCCGTCAACATCTTTTGTTATCCTATCGAATGATTTCTTTAGTCTCGGATCGTTAAGGATTCTAATCTTTTCTCCATCAATTACCTCGGTCAAAGCCTCTACAGAATCGATAACTCTGCCTCCATGAAGAACTATATGATGGTCGACGCCAAAGAACTCTCCATTCTCCACAGAACGTTGAAGTTCTGAAGCTTGATGTGTTCCAAAAGTCTTACCACCAACAGATCTGAACACTGGAGATGTACTAATTAATTGGTTGTACTGGGTAATATAATCTTGCAAGTCGCCAGCGTGCTTCTCTACAAACTTCTGTACTTTTCCGCCTTTGTCAAATACAAAATTGTATCTAAAACCGTAATTATGATACGGGTGCGCTTGAACTTCAACTGCCAATTGTTCTAGTATAGAGAAGATATTGTCTGTCGGAGCAGTAGTGAATGTACGTAACAATTCTTCCTCACAGTCAGAACTGATTGACACATCGCGCAAGGGGTTAATTACTCCTAAGACATAACTACTCAACTGCTGAAAAATGGAATCATATTGATGTTTAAGAGCCGAGTCCGCTAAGAAGTTGGTAAAAACACCTGATGTATCCAAGTTGCTTTCTTCTGGGTCTGCCACAAAGATTTGTTCTTTTGTTAGTGGAGTCCCGTCTGTCAACACATCATATTTGGACCGCAATGCAGGATGAAGGCGATCTTTTGCCTTATCCTTACATTGGCCAGAAAGACCTTTCAAAGTTAAGGCAAGAGAAGACTTCATCATCCCATTTGCAGCATATATCAGCTGAGTATGATGATTGGTGAACGTGAAGCTGTGTTGCAACTTCTTGATTCCATAACAGTTTTCTAAGTCTAACGTTATAGGGCTTCGTGTCGCGTGAAGCGCGATTTGGAGCCCGGTTGTACGAACCCCTGCCGCGGCAGTACGCTCGCAGGGCACCTTATATATTGGGGAAAAAGGAAGTTGCGGATATCCGCAT
>Ga0256407_10014827_pt1 | contig 10172 bp, 7 predicted proteins | sample RumenRJG_04DNA_FD_193489 | JGI IMG/M metagenome (GOLD analysis project Ga0256407, IMG submission 193489) | Bovine rumen microbial communities from Lethbridge, Alberta, Canada - RJG_04 | ecosystem: Host-associated > Mammals > Digestive system > Stomach > Rumen | place: Canada: Alberta | collected... | reverse complement strand
TATGCTAACGTAACCAGCAATCACAATAAGATTACCGAGCTTGCTGACGGCCGTAAGACCCAGAAGGTTTGGGATATCGACGATAATGGTAACCTCGTTAAAGAGTATCAGGGCTACAGCAGTGGTTCTTACTACTACACCGAGGGCCTGAGCCGTTACACTTACTACACAAAGCGTTATATCGGTGTTTATAACCAGGATAACTACGCTCTCGTTGGCGATGCTTCTTACGATCCTTCTAAGGGTGGTATGGCTATGTACAGAAAGAATGTTAAGGATGCAGACGGTAACGTTACAGGTACTGTCGGAACCTTGAACGGTTCAGAGGCTGACTATTATGTATGCGGCAACGTACTGCCTCGCGTATATGGTGGCTTCGGTACTACACTTACTTATAAGGGCTTCGACCTGAGCGTTGACTTCCAGTATCAGTTGGGTGGTAAGGTATTCGATAGCGAGTACCAGAGCCTGATGTCATTCAACGATGGTTATGGATACCACGTTGACCAGCTGAATGCTTGGACTCCCGAGAATATGTACAGTAACATCCCCCGCCTGAATGTAGGTGACTCATTCAATGCTACAGCTTCTGACCGCTTCCTCACCAGCGCAAGCTGCCTGACATTGGGTAACGTAACCTTTGGTTACACATTGCCAAAGAATGCACTTGCCAAGATAGGTATTAATAAGGTACGCGTATATGTTGTAGGTGACAACCTGTACACTTGGTCTGCTCGCAAGGGTCTGAACCCCAGCATGTTCCCAACAGGAAGCAGTACAGGTCTTAACTACAGCCCCATCCGTACAATCAGCGGTGGTATTCAGGTTGGTTTCTAATTTAGATACATTATACTGTTAAAGATTAATTTAAGAAAGAATTTATGAAAAATATTAATAAATCTATTAAGGGTATTGCCGTTCTTATGTGCATGGCCTCTTTGACGGGATGTATCAAAGAGACCTTCCCTATGGGCAGTACCGCAACAGAGGAGCAGGTTCAGCTGTCTCCTGCAGCTACTCAGGCCCTTGCCGATGGTATGCCTGCTGCAATGGTAAGCGTACATTGGGAAGATGACGGCCATTGCTATTTTGGCTATCCTGCAGAAATGATTTATCGTGACATGTTGACTGGCGACTACTATCATAGTGGTGAGACAGGTTATAGTCATTTTATATCATGGTCTCGTAACATGTACATGGGTGACGGTTACCTGAAGACCCAGTTCCATTGGAACTACCATTACCTGTGGTGGTTGCTTGGTGTTAACCAGGTAGTCGGTGCCGTAGATCCCGAGGTTGCTACCGATCAGCAGAAGGGCCTGCTGGGTGCTGCATATGCATTCCGTGCATTGGCTTATCTGGATTTGGCTCGTATGTATGAGTTCCTGCCCAACGAGAAGTTCCCCGAAGGCAAGAACAACGACGGCAACAGCGTGTTAAACCTGACCGTACCCATTGTTACCGACGCCACCACTCCAGAGCAGGCTGCAAACAACCCTCGTGCTACACGCGAGCAGATGTTAAAGTTTATCGAGAGTGACTTGGATGCTGCTGAGAAATATATTGCCTTCCAAACAACTACCAATGGTGGTACAATGCCTGATTTGGCTTGTATATATGGTTTGAAGGCCCGTCTATACATGTGGGTAGAAGATTATCCAAAGGCTAAGGAATTTGCCCGTAAGGCCATTGATGCAGCCAAGGTTACTCCTCTTACCAAGGAAGCTGCCCTGAACCCCGTTAGCGGTTACAACACGGCCAGCGACTTCATGTGGGCCATGCAGCAGAACTCTCAGACTGATGCTGTACAGACTGGTATCATTAACTGGACATCTTGGGTTAGCAACCAGTGTACATTTGCTTACACAGGTCCTGCTACTAACTTGTTTGTTGTTATCGACAAGAGAATGTATGATCGTATCTCTGATACCGACTGGCGTAAGCTCCAGTGGATCGGTCCCGAGGGCAGTCCTCTGAACGATCAGATTCAGAGTGTAGTTTCTCTCGAGGAAGGTCCTGTCAATCAGTTACTGATTCCTTATGTAAGTGTTAAGTTCCGTCCCGGTCAGGGTAACTCAGACGACAGCAACATTGGTGCTGCTACAGCAATACCCGTAATGCGTGTCGAGGAAATGTACTTCATCGAGGCTGAGGCTGCAGAGCATGTTTCTGCCGGTTCAGGTGCTGCTCTGTTGACTTCTTTCATGAAACAGTATCGTGATCCTAACTACACATTCACAGATAAGGGCTTCGGTGCTGTTGAGGAAATTGTCTTCCAGAAGCGTGTTGAGTTGTGGGGCGAGGGTCAGACCTTCTTCGATATCAAGCGTCTTGATATGTCTGTAACACGTGGTTACAAAGGTACTAACTGTACCGATGCCAGAAGCTGTCTGAACACCAACGGACGTCCTGCATGGATGAACGTAGTGATGGTTCGTACAGAGTCTAATAACAACCACGCTCTTGAAGGTATGAACAATCCCGATCCTTCAAATTTATACACTCCATGGACAGAATAATGTGAAACATATAAATAATGATTACAACTATGAATAAGATAAAGTTCGCATTAGTGTCTCTGGCACTGGTTCTTGGTTTTACAGCTTGTAACAAGAACAATTATGAGTATGAGCCTGGTAATCCTGCCATAACTGGTAACAAGGTCGTATTCTTCGATGACGAAGAGAACCTGACCTTAGCTCTCACCGACACAGAAGTAGAGATTACTCTGAACCGCGCTGATACCGAGGGTGAGTTGACCGTGCCCCTGATTGTAAAGTCTGCTCCAGACTTTGTGACAGTTCCCGAGTCTGCTACATTCGCAGCCGGCGAGGCTCAGACAACTGTTAAGTTGGAAATCGGTGAGGATATGGAGCCATACGTTACTTATTTGGTTAAAATCTGTATCCCGGAGAAGTTTACTCAGCCTTATGCAGAAGATGCCGGTTCTCCTGTTTACAATTTCACTTTGTTCAAGGAAGACTGGGGTCACATTGCTGATGGTGTATTCACTTCTACCGTTGGTCTTACAGGTTCATGGGAGCAGGAACTGCAGTACTCTGAGTTCCTTAACCTTTATCGTCTGCCTGACCTGTTTGCTGAGGGTGGTAATGTATATTTCCACTATGACGGTCTGATTGAGGTAAATGAGCAAAAAGAGGTAATTACGGAAACTGAAGAGGGTATGGACACTGCGTATGTTGACACTACCTATTACAAGCAAGATTTCTACTTCACAGACGCTAATGGTAAGCACATTACTCAGTTCGGTACTGCTTTCGTTCACCCCACATACGGTGAGTTGATAGCTTACATCAACGAGGGTTATGAGATGGGATACGATGAGTTTACCGATGAGGAGTCTGGTGAATTGGTTAAGGAATTCTATTGGGTTTGGGCTCTTAAGGTGTCCGCTGGTTCATTCGGTGAGAAATATCAGTATTACGATGTAATCGAGTGGGAAAGAAAACCCTGGGAAGAAAAGAACGCTGAAGAATAGAATTATCATCTATTAATACTATCTTTAGAGGATGGTATGCACGAAAGGGATGCATATCATCCTCTTTTCTTTTGCTATAAGAAAAAAAAGATATAACTTTGAGACTTCGTCTCGAACTTACTCACGTTCGGAAATACTCAAATAAATTTGGTATTTCGCTCACTTAATCGTAACTCTGAGACTTCGTCTCGAACTTACTCACGTTCGGAAATACTCAAATAAATTTGGTATTTCGCTCACTTAATCGTAACTTTGCACCCAAATATTAAAATAAGGTATTATACCGGAATGAAAAGAACGTTACTTTATGTGTGGTTAGCAATGGTGAGCTTCCTTAATGCCACAGCTCGTGAGATTGCACCCACCGAAGCATTACAGAATGCTCTTATGGCCCTTGAAGACGATGCAGAAGCAAAAGAGATACTGCAGAATGGTGCCGACCTGCATCTGATGTACACGCAGAAGTCAGGTGAAAAGACGTTGTTTTATGTCTTCGAAACAACAGAGGGAGGATTTCTGGTAGCCTCTGCCAACGATAACGCTAATGCTGTATTGGGCTATACCGGCTATGGTACGTTCCGTGAAGCGCTAGCCATCCCATCGTTCCAATCATGGGTGGGAGATTGTACCAAGGCATTGACATTTGTTGCAAACCAACCGGAAGCCAGCTTTAAGGATGACCATAATAGACAAGGGTCATTCCGCAGTAAAGCCCGGCGTGCCAATCTTCCGGAAAAAATATCTCCGCTTTTAGAGACTATTGCCTGGAATCAGGGAGCACCCTATAACAGATTCTGTCCGCTGGTTCAGGGGACCAGATGTGCAACCGGCTGCGTAGCAACAGCTATGGCTATGGTGATGAAATACTGGGAATGGCCTATACACGGTACAGGTGAAGTCACTTATACAAGTTCCAGTTATAATCTGGAACTGAGTGCTGACTTCAGCCAGTCAACCTACGAGTGGAAATCTATGCTCAACAGGTACGACGGTACATACACAGATGTTGAAGCTGTTGCTGTGGCCAAATTGATGAGTGACGTGGGTATCTCTGTCAGGATGAATTATGGGCCCTCAAGCGGTACATCGGCAAAACGGGTTCCGTTGGCTCTTGCAAATAACTTTTTTTACAATAAAGGCGTGAAATATTTGGAGAGATGTTATTTCGATACAGAAGAGTGGAACAGTATTATCAAAGGTGAATTGTCAGAAAGTCGTCCCGTTCTGATGACTGGTATTAACTATATGGACTTTGTCGGCCATGAGTTTGTGTTGGACGGTTATAATACAAATGGTCTCTACCACGTAAACTGGGGTTGGGGGGGAACCAGCAATGGCTATTTCGACGTAAATTTCATGAGCCCTGACTACCAGGGCATTGGCGGTAGTAATGGCGGATATGTTGCAGATCAGGCAATCCTGGCAGATTTGTATCCCGACAGAGAGGGAAACTCGGAGTATGCCATTAATATGTTTTGCAAAAGTGGACTCGCTTTCGATGAAAAGAAAGGATTTACTATGGAACTACAGAATAACAGTCTGATACCTTATGAGGGCGAGCTGGGTATTATCGCAGAAAAAGATGGTGTTATAATATCAAAGGTAATGGATTCCTGCTCAGGCAATTATGCTATTCCCTCTATGGACCAAAGGGGTTATTTTTATAAGTTGGACGAACTGGGCCTTACTGCCAGTCAAATAGGAGAGGGCAATAAATGTTACGTGTATCCGGCATACAAAGATGCAAAGGGCAACTATGTAAAAGTCTCAGCTCCTGTTTACAAGAATGACCGTATGGCTATTTCTTGTAAGGGTGGTGCCTTAGCTGTAGATAGTCCGAATGATAATGTCGCTAAGCTCTCGCAGGTAAGCCTGGCTCTGGACGGTCTGGCTTTTCCCGGCTATCCTATCTACTTTAAAGTTCAGGTTAAGAACGAAGAAGGAGCCGGAGAGTTCAATAATCTGATTGGCGTGGAAATTTCAAACTCAAAGGGAACAGCTCTTGGCGCAGGTTACGATTGTAAGATAATTCCAGGAGGAAGCAGTGCCGACTTCTATATCAAAGTAGAACCTAGAACTCTTTCTGCCGGTTCATATAGGGCTAACATAATATATGGTTTCTATAACGACTATGATAAGTTAAGCACTAAACACACCACCTTTGTGGTGAATCCAGCTCCAGCCTCTGCCCGACTTGCATATTCCAATGCTGTATTCTTCGGTAATCGAGTTGAGGAAGGGGCGCCGGTGGATATTACGATGGATGTTACTAATACGGGTGGCTATACCGAACATGAATTTGCTGCATATCTGTTCCCCAATTCAGGTTCAGGCGAAGTGTATTCTGTTGGAGTTTTAGGCCCAGTCTCCTGTCGTATTACTGCAAACAAGAAAAATCAGATTAAGATTAGTGGAATCATGGATCTTCAGCCGGGAAGCTACTTTTGCCAAATTCGCGACAATACCATAGGTGCATGGGTTCCTAGCGGTACAAAGCACAGCTTTACTGTTACCGAGTCTGTTACAGGAGTTGGGTGTTCTTATGGGGTCTATGAGTCTTCTGGGACTTCTGGGTCATATGATCTCTCTGGTCGCAAGGTTCAAAATCCCAGCAAGGGTGTTTACATTATAAATGGAAAAAAGGTGGTTTATTGACCACCTTTTTCTATCTTATTACTCTACCGTTACACTTTTAGCTAAGTTCCTTGGACGGTCAACATCTTTGCCTTTGCAGACAGCAATGTGGTAAGCCAGAAGCTGGAGAGGGATACTGGCTATTAGGGGCTGGAAACATTCGAGTGTGTCCGGTAGGGTGATGATATGGTCGGCAAACTTCTGAATTTGCGTATCACCTTCAGTAACCAGAGCAGTAACTCTTCCGCCTCGTGCGCGTACCTCCTGGATATTACTGATGACCTTCTCGTAGAGGCGGTCGCGGGTGGCTATGACAAAGACAGGCATTTCTGAATCGATAAGAGCGATGGGGCCATGCTTCATCTCAGCGGCAGGATAGCCCTCGGCATGGATATAACTGATTTCCTTTAGCTTCAGTGCCCCTTCCAGTGCTACAGGGAAGTTGTATCCGCGACCTAAGTACAGGCAGTTCTTGGCATAAGTGAAGATGGGTGCCAGACGTTCTATCTGCTCGTTGGTCTTCAGGGCCTGCTCCATTTTGTCAGGAATCAGGGTGAGCTCCTTTACCATCTCCTTGTACTGGTCACCGGGGATGGTTCTGCGCTCGTTGGCAATACACAGGGCCAACATAGAAAGCACCGTTACCTGACCTGTGAAGGCCTTGGTACTGGCTACGCCAATCTCTGGTCCTACGTGAATATAAACGCCTGTAGAGGTCTGGCGGGGAATACTGGCACCTATGGCGTTGCAGACACCAAAGACAAAGGCTCCTGCCTTGCGTGCAAGTTCGATGGCAGCCAATGTGTCGGCAGTCTCACCGCTCTGCGAGATGGCAACAACTACGTCATCAGGGTAGATGACCGGGTCGCGATAACGGAACTCTGAGGCGTACTCTACCTCTACGGGAATACGGCACAGACTCTCGAACAACTGCTTGCCAATCAAACCTGCATGCCAGCTGGTTCCGCAGGCAACGATGATGATGCGGCGTGCACTGACCAGCTTCTCGCGATAGTCGATAACAGCTGATAGCGTAATGCGGTCGGCATCTACATTGATACGTCCTCGCATACAATCGCGCAGGCAGCCAGGCTGCTCGAAGATCTCCTTCAGCATGAAGTAGGGGTAGCCTCCTTTTTCTAACTGACCCAGCGTTACGTCGATCTGTTTAACCTTGGGGTGCTGCGTCTCGTTGTCCATATTTACCACTTTCAGTTCTTTGCCTAACTGTAGGACGGCTATATCGCCATCGTTCAGATATACGACCTTGTCGGTATATTCTGCAATGGGGCTGGCATCGGAAGCCAGATAGAATGCTCCGTCGTTACCCAAGCCTACCACCAGTGGAGAACTCTGACGGGCACAGATAATAGTGTCGGGGTGCTCTTTGTCAAGAATAGCAATAGCGTAGGCACCGATAACCTGATGCAGAGCTACCTGAACAGCTTCCAATAACTCTATGCCATTGCTCTGCATGATATATTCCACCAACTGCACCAGTACCTCAGAATCTGTGACACTCTTGAACTGGATGCCTCTGTCAATCAGCTTCTCTTTCAGCGTAATATAATTTTCGATAATACCATTATGGATGAGTGCCAGACGGCCGGAAGCCGAGTAGTGGGGGTGAGCGTTTGTGCTGTTAGGTTCGCCATGAGTAGCCCAGCGTGTATGGGCAATACCTGCGCAGCCTGTGATATCTTTCTCTTGACAGAATGCTTCCAGATCGCTTACCTTACCCTTGGCTTTATATACATTCAGACTACCCGTTTCGCTAATCATTGCCACACCGGCGCTATCATAGCCCCGGTATTCGAGTCGTTGAAGTCCCTTAATCAAAATGGGATAAGCACGCTTGGTGCCAATGTAACCTACAATTCCGCACATATCAGTAATGGATTATTTGTTATTTTCTTTAGTTAATTTGTCACTTTGTATGAAAAACGGCACAAAGATACGTCTTCTTGTTTAAATTAACAAGAAAAATGAAACAAAAAGATAATAAAAAAGATTATTCCTTGACGGGGAACGTCAATGATAACGTCAACGATAACGTCAACGTCAACGTGAACTCGCTTTGCAGTTATCGTAACTCAGCCATCAGCCTTCAGACTTCAGCCATCATAAATCAGTTGACGTTATCGTTGACGTTGACGTTATCGTTATCGTTGACGTTCCAGCCATGGCTGGCTGGGCCTTTTTACTCTATCTTCATCAGCAGCAGGCCGATGGCAATCCAGATAATTTCACGCACGCGACAGATAATGCTGACAAATAATCCTGTGGCTCCCGAAAGCCCCAATGCTGCAATGGAGAGCATGAAGCCGCTTTCCTGAACGCCCAACTGTAGGGGCAGGAAGCCTATGAGGTTGGCAAAGAGGGAGGTGAAGGCCAGAATGAGTATGCTGTGCAGGAAGGTAAGGGTGTAGCCCTCGACGCCTCCGCCGCAGTTGATGCCGATGCACAGGAGCATGAACATAATCTCGAGGCTCTGTACGATGCGTGAGAGGTATTCCAGTAGGAAGCTGCTATAAAACGCTTTTTTGTCCTGCTTATGCAGGGCTGCTATCTGACGGTCGACGTTCTGCAGGGCTTCTGAATGCTTCTCTAAAAAACGCTGGCTCCAACCCTTAAGGCCGGGTATCTTGCCAATTAGACGGAGGGTCTTAATGACCAAGCCGTTTTTGTAACCACGTGAGAATAGATAGAAAGCAATGAGGCAGAAAACGAAGGCAATGCCAAGAAGGGTGCCATATAGGGGGGTAAGCTTCACATCGGGGTCGCCATACGCAACAAGTCCCAACCATAGGAAGATGCTGGTGAACCAAAGCCAGAAGTGGGCAAAGATGTGCATCATGGCATAGAGAATGACGCTGGAGGTGGCCTCTTGCTTGTTGATGTCGCGGGAAAGCTCCATAATGCGGTAAGGTTCGCCTCCTAAACCGCCTACGGGTGTGGCATAGTTGAGGGCATAACCAGTTATGGTAAGTTTGAAGATGCGCCAGAAACTGACTTTGTCGGCATCCTTGCTGTTGCCACGTATAACCTGACGCCATGAGAGGGCATTGATGCCGTAAACGAGGAACCATACGCCCACAATGGCTATCATCCAGTAACCAGTATGGCAGATGTATTGCCATAGCTCTTGGAAGCTGACTTTGAAGGTGAATATCATCCCCACCACAAAGACAACTCCAACAAGGAAGAGGAGGTTATTGACGCGTTTTTTTGTCCACTGCATAATTTTTAATTGAAATTAAAAATAACGTCAACGATAACGTCAACGTCAACAATTCGTTATTACTTGTTATTGCTTTGTATTGATGCGATTAAGCCAGTTAATTGTTTTTGAATGTTTGTAAGGTTGTTTGTCAACTGGCAAAAATGCTCTTCTGATATGTATCTTAGGTTTTTTGAAATGAGGAGTTGAGTCTCTACTTCATTGGCAGAACCTAATGATTGGTCAAGAAAATGTGCAAAATCAGCGTCCGTAGGTCTACCTGCCCCCTCGGCAATATTTGACGAGATACTGACTACTGCACGCTGTAGTTGGTCGCACAGGCCTTTTTTCTCAAACCAGGGTAATTTGGATGTTGTATTATATACTAGAGTAGCTAAATCTACGGCATCTTGCCACGCTTTATAGTTATGAAAATTTCTTGCCGACTGTTGCATGTTGACGTTATCGTTGACGTTATCGTTATAATCTATCAGCAACTCGTTTGCAGAAACCTTCGTGACGATGTCTTATCCAACGGCAGAAAATTTCCATGCAGGTAACCTCGAATACAATAAAGTAAACGGATGGTAGGTCGATGAGACAGAATAGGATGAAGAAGGTAGTGCGGAAGTTAAAGGTAAGCATACCGTTGTACTTCATCAGCTTCAGAGATTCGGAATGAAGCTCCTCGCGTACCTCTGTGGGCATATTATTGGCAGCACCGAATTTTTCCTTCATAACACGCAGCAGACGCTGGAACTGCGGGGTAGCCTTCTCCTGCTGACGGGTGTATGAGATGTATGATTTCTGGAATAACTT
>Ga0256407_10014826_pt1 | contig 10173 bp, 5 predicted proteins | sample RumenRJG_04DNA_FD_193489 | JGI IMG/M metagenome (GOLD analysis project Ga0256407, IMG submission 193489) | Bovine rumen microbial communities from Lethbridge, Alberta, Canada - RJG_04 | ecosystem: Host-associated > Mammals > Digestive system > Stomach > Rumen | place: Canada: Alberta | collected... | reverse complement strand
AGACGCGGCTTTCCGATATGATTTGCTCGAAGCCCATGAAAAGAGCTGGTATGGAAAAAACTCAGTTTCAATAAATGAAATTTCACTTTCTTCATATAATACAGGAAACCAGTACATTCTCCCGAACGCCCCACTTATCGCAAATGTAAAAGACATTTATGTGGAAAACGCTTTCGGAGATTACAAGGACTCAAAAGGCAGGAAATATAAAAAGCTCGATAAAAGCCAGTACCTTCTCCTTGCTGCAGAAAAACAAATTCTCATTTCGAATGATGCAAAAGCATATCGTCAGAACGGAACTTTACCAGCTGTAGCAGCAACTTTCTATATACCTGCCTCGCAAAGTGACTTCGGAGATTATGACGATGATTCAACATTCTTGGGCAAGGTTCAGAAATGGTTCAATGGCAATCAAGAAAGCAAAAACCCAAAAATAAAGCTAAAAAATTATTCGTATCCGATTTTTAATTCTATTGACGGCGAAGATTGTGTATTTTTGCAATATCCGGGCGGCTTCTCACCTTTTGTAGTAGCAAACCGTTATGACTGTGGCGTTTCCTCCGCCACGGACGCTCAGGTTGCGAATTTTTCAACCGGAACAGCAGATTCAAATTACAACGCGGTGATTGATGAGGACAGTCTTCGCTTTGCCGAAACAGATTTTTTCTATTCAAATCATATTTATGCGGATATCTACAGGAACAATGATGAGGATGAAGCAGACGAGACAGAAAAGCAAATCCGAGCAAGTTTTCCAATGGCAAATGAAAGCCCTGAAATCTATCTTGGTTCTTCTTCATCAAAAATGAGCGGGAAGGTTCTTCAAGTACGAAGTTTCACTCCGGTAAATCGTTTTGAAATAGGAACGGATGCCGTAAAAGGAACTGTCACTGTATACAAAAACGGAATGATTGATTCCGGAGCCAGCTATGACGAAGAATCAGGCACGATTACGCTTTCTTCATCAGCAGGAAGCACGGATCACATAAGGGCATTGTGGTATGAGGAAAGTGAGGATTCCTCTTCCGGTGCTTTGGCGGCTGCAGGCGGCTTTAAATATGATTTCACACAGAACGTATCCGGAGACATTTCAACTTCCGTAAGATGGGGCTACACTCCTGAACAAGAAACGGCAGATTCGAGCACAGCATCCCCCGGATACGCAACGCTTGCAAGCAAAATCAGCTACACAGACGAGCGACTCTCAGCTCAAAACACCATGGCGGCAAGCTACGAAAACACGAACACCACAGGAAATTACAGAATCTTGGGTAACGATGAATCTCATGCAGGAACTTACTACCTTATAAAAAAAGCCGGTATAAATCTACCAAGTTCTTTTTCTCCTGTTCTGAATGAAAAAACTCATGGCGACACAAATCACATAGAACTGAAACAAGGAAAAAACGGTTCCGTCGATGCCTCAGAAGGTAAAAATGATTCGGAAATAAGCGGATATGCACTTCCCTTAGAATGGAATTTCGCTGGCATAGAAGCTGGAAACGAAAATGATGCAGCATGGAGCGCAAAAAGCCTTTACACGCCAAGTCTTTCAGGAATTCTCGCGAATGCCTCGACATTTTCAATCGCGCTGAAAAACGCTTCTTACGCAGAAAGTTTCAATCAAGAAAAATGTGCCCTTTATTTGCAGCTTGGGATTTCCGCCGATGAAGATTTTTCTATAGAAGAATCCGAAAGGATTCCCACATGGAAAATTTCAGAGGCTGGTGCCGAGCAAGTACAAAATCCATTCAGTTTTTCAAAACCTGGCTGGCAGACGATAAAAATCGCACTTTCAGATGAGGACAGGAGCATAATATCCTCGTTGCAAAATTTCAACGCACGACTTATCCTCACTACGACCGACACTTCATCACTTCCAAAAAACGGCACGATTTTTATGGGACCTTACGAGCCTGGCGAGCAAGTTTTTGCATTTTCGGGCAGCGACCAAGCAACAACAACAAATTACCAGACAACTGACGCAAGCCTTTATGCCTCAAAAATCAGAAAATTCAATAAGTCTTCCACGAACAAGATTCAGTTTTTTGAATGGAATTTCAATTCTGAGCAAGAGGAAGCTCAGGAACTTTCTTTCACACGATATTTTCAAGAAGTCTCTCTGAGCGAGTATAAAAATCTTTCTTTTTTTATGAAGGCCGAAAACGCAGAATCCGTTAAAATCACACTTTCACGCCCGAAATCCACAGGCGAAAGCACGGCCATTGTCTACACGATAAAAAATCCAGCATCATCATGGCTTGAATATACAATTGATTTGACAGACTCGACCAATCCTGCCATCAGCTTTCTTGACACAGACATAGTTCCAACAAAAATTAAAATAGAAATACACACAAAACGCAACGGAACGCTTTCCTTCGACGAATTATACCTGAGTGAAAATAATCCGTTCATAGTGCTCGAAGACAAATTTAAAGCCGACTACAAAATCGACGGGCTTATATTCGGAACAGAAAATCATGAGATTCTAAAAAATTTTAAGGCTTCGCTTAACACAAACACGGCATCATCAATAGAAAGCGAAAAAATGCGTTCAAAAGAAAACGCCATTCAGTCAGCAGGAAACATTGGCTTCACTCTTTCAAACATAAAAGTTAATTCCAGCCTGAACCTTTCAAATGCCTACAGAATTTCAAAATCCGATGATTTGACGCAGAAAAATGCCCTTTCATCAGCCTCACATTCCTTCGAAAGTGAAAAACCGTTTTTAAATCTCCTGTCCTTTTCAGAAAACTATACGTTCAGTGCAGAAGAAGGTTCTTTAGAAAAAGCTGACGGCATGAAAATCGATTTTTCTGGCTATAATGTGCCTGTTGCGATTGAGACAGGCACAAAAGCAAGCTCTGATGTTTGGTCATTGAATCAAGACGCACAGGCAAAAGCATCTTTTAAGACCTCAAGACTTTCTCTTTCGTCAACAGCAAAACTTTCTCAGAAGATTCCCACGAATTCAAGCTCAGAATCATCATCCAAAAAAGAAAAGTTCCAGACAGAAAATTACGCTTCTTCCTGGGGCGAAATAACAAGATTTAGCTTTGACAGTGGCGATGAAAAAGCCTCAAAACGTAACGTTTCGCTCAATTCAAAACTTGACTATTCTTTTGACACGGCAAAATTGAAGCCATCTGTCACTTTTGAAACAAAGGGGGATTATAAATCATCTTCAAAAAACACATTTTCAGACACGACAAAGGCAGGCTTTGAAATTCCATTTACGTTGAGCAAAAACAATTTTTCATTTTCATGGAAAAAATCAGCAGGAAGCACCTCATCAGTTGAAAAAGGCGGCGATTACAAAAAAGACACCAATTCCCTGCAAGAATCGCTGGGAGAAAAAGACTATTTTTTTAAGGCACTTCCAGTTTATGATTTTATAAGTTCCAGCCTTTCAACGGGCGTATTTGAGAATAATCGCGAAAGCAACTATTATACAGGCTTGTACACTTTCACTTGGAAAAGGGCTTTTTTTGCGAATAAATATGATTTTTTTATTCCGCAGACCGCAAAGTTTGAGGCGACAAGGGACATACGCACAGGGACAAGCACGGCAGATTTCTATCAAATCAAAAACACAGTCACATACACCGCCCTCAATATTTTTGGAAGAAACGGTACTCTTCCACTTTTCTCAGTTTTTGCAAATGATGAATACAACTCATCTTTCAGCACAGCTATCAAGATTCCTCGCCAAACGCCAGGCAATTTTACTTATCTTCTCAGCGGTTATATTCAGGCGACATTTTATTTTTCAACAAACAATTATCTGAAAAACGGTCTGGAAAGCACTCTCGGAGGCAAACACGACTGGAAAACAAAATACACATTAATCTGGAAAAGGCCAGCAGAGAATTCGCTTGCAAAAGGGCTAGTTTCTATTTTCAGCAAGAAAAAAGCCGAGAATATCCTTAAAATCACGAAGACTGACAGCATGAATATCTCACTTTCATGCGCATCATCAACTTCCGCAATTACAAGAAAATACAGCGTTGATTATATACACGCGACCGAAACACAGGTGAGCAAATTCATATCGCTGAACACCGATCTTGGATTAAACTATTATGCCCTATGGGAAAAATCAGCGACACTTTCTGCATCCGCCACACTAGGTGCAACAATTAAATTCTGATAGACTACATTGTATGGATTTTACGCATTTCACCGCCGGGAAAGATGACTCAGGAAGACGGCTGGACAAGATTTTACGCCGATTTCTTTCAGAAGAAAGCCTTTCTTCGCTATATAAATCTCTTCGCAAAGGTCTGATTAAAGTTTCTGGCAAAAAATGTGACGGCAATTTCCGCGTGAGCGAAGGCGATGATATTCAGATTGCAAGTTTCCTGCTTGGAGAAGATTTTAGCGAACAATCAGAAACTTCAAAAGAACCAGCTTTAAGCGCAGGGGAAAACTCCCCACTTTCAAAAGACATAATCGTATTCAAGAATGAGTCCATTCTGATTCTGAACAAGCCATACGACATTCCGGTTCAGCCTTCTGGTTCATCAAACGGAGGTTCTCTAGCAGAAATCGTTCAAAAAGATTATGAAATCACTCACAAGAAATCCTCTCTTTCGTTCAGAACAGGTCCGCTCCATCGCCTCGACCGAAAAACCACAGGTCTCATCGTCTTCTCTCAGAATCTAGAAGGAGCAAAATGGTTCAGCGAAGCAATAAAAACGCATGAGATTCAAAAAATTTACCTAGCGATTCTCGAAGGAACTCTTACAGAGAACGTCATTTGGGAAGAGCGCATTCAAAAAGTGGAAAACGGAAAACAGAAAATGGAAAGAGGATTTTTTGAAAATGATGTTTTTCATACTGTTTCGGTAAATTCCGAAGAGGGAAAGTTTGCACATACGGAAGTAACGCCTGTTTCTCATGGTGTTCTTTTTGGAAAAAAAGTTACGCTTGCACGTATTCTGATTAAGACCGGGCGAACTCATCAAATCCGTTCACAGGCAGGCTTTCATGGCTTCCCGCTTTTGGGCGATACGGCTTATGGCGGAACTAAGATTGATTCAAGACGATTCGGACAGGATTTTTTCTTACACGCAGCAGAGCTTTATTTTCCAAAGAATAATCCGCTTGGACTTCCAGAAAAAATTGTCGCGCCTCTGCCAGATTTTTTTCATTTTAATTGAAAATTCGCATCTCCCGCGTTAAAATAATAGCAGAATAAAATGACTCTCGAATCACTCAAAGAATTTTTCGGGCTTGAAAGCAAAGAAACTATGGTTTTTGCCTTCTTCGGGCCTAGCGGTACAGGAAAAAGTTTCAGGGCAAAGCTTGTCGCCCAGCAGTATGGAATCAAGACAATCATCGATGACGGCCTTCTTATCCATGCCGATGAAATTTTGGCAGGTAAATCCGCAAAACTTGAGAAGAATTACATGGGAGCCGTGCGCACTGCTCTTTTTGATGACAAGGAACACCGCGATTCCGTGGCACGTGCAATACAAAAGAACAGAATCAGAAAAATCCTTATTTTGGGAACGAGCGAAAAGATGGTCAATAAAATTGCAGTCCGATTGCAGCTCCCGCTTCCCGAAAAATACATTAAAATCGAAGAAATAGCCACGCCTGAACAAATGGAAGAAGCCCGCCGAAGTCGACAGATTGAAGGCAAGCATGTAATTCCTGTACGAGCATACGAGGTCAAAAATCAGTCTTACTCAAAGATTTTCTATGATTCAATCCGAGTCTCTACAGCAAAGAATAAATTCTTCGCCACACTTCTTGGTAAATTCTTGGGTAAAAGCGAGTCTTCACCATCACAGAATACAAAGCTTTTTGAAAAGTCACTCGTCCGTCCGGCGTTCTCCCAGCAGGAACGAAAAGAATGTTCTCATGCAGTTCTGGCTCAAATGACAATGAGTTTCATCGGTGAATTCAACGAGCATGTAAGAATAAAAAAATTAACAATTAGGAATGAAAAATCCGGCTATACTTTTATAATGACGGTAGACGTTCCGCTCGGCCGGGAATTGACCCAGATAAGCGAGGAGCTTAAAGCTTTCGTAATCAACATGATAGAAAAAAAGCTAAAGCTCCGTATTGAAGATGTTTATATTGTAGTAGATAAACTTATCCAGCCAAAATCAGCATGAAAGCTGATTGAAACTAAGCACGAAAATGAAAAAGCGGGCGTAATCGAGGTTCTGACAAAAGTTCGCTTGAACTTGTTCACCGCAAACTTTCTGGCAGGTTCCCGATGAGAGCCCGCTTTTTGTGTTTATCTAATTAATTTCAAATCAGATTTAGTGCGACAGCGCTACTTTATTCCACAGCGTCTGCATCATGCTGTCTTCGCTCTGAATTGTCTTCTGGCTTGCCTCGTAGGCGCGGTTAACTTCAATCATTTTGACCATTTCGTTTACTACGTTTACGTTGCTGGTCTCCATGTAGCCCTGAAGCATTTTCGGCCTCTCCATTCCTTCTGCGATGTAGGCCTCGCCAGAGATATTGTTTGAGTTCCAGAGGGAGTTTCCCATTTTTTTGAGGTATCTTTCGTTTTCAAAGCGGACGATTTTGATTCGGTCAATGACTTCGTTGTCTTTTGTAGTGATGATTCCGTCTTCGTTTACGATAAATTTGTCGTCCGGCACGCGGATTTCACCGTTTTCACCCAAAAGCGGATATCCGTCTTTTGTAAGCAAGATTCCTTCTTTTCCAAGGATGAAGTTTCCGTTTCTGGTGTATCGCTCACCGCTAGGTGTCTCAACTGCAAAGAAGCCCTCGCCTGCAAGAGCCATGTCTGTGTTTGTGTTTGTTCCGCGGAAAGAGCCCTGCTCAAATTCCGTGTAATTTTCGTTTGTCTCAACGCCAAGACCAAGTTTTCCAATGATTGGAGCTGCATCTGCCGAGCCGAAAGGATTCTTATAAACGCCGTCAGCCTCGGTTCGTCTCAAAAGAAGTTCCGGGAATGACTTAGACACGCTCACATCTCGTTTGAATCCTGCTGTATCGACATTTGCAAGGTTGTTTGCAATAGTGTCGAGTCTGTTTTGCTGTGCGTTCATTCCGCTTGAACCGATATACCAACCACGAATCATAAAAAAATCCTCCCAAAGGAAACAAAATCTAACAATTTTATTATCGGAGTTAAAAAAAAGAAATTTAGAATTTGTTTTTTATCTGAAAATAGTTTATAATTAGCATAAATATTAAAAAGTTTATTAAAAAAAGGATTTCTATCTTGGATCTGCTTTCAATGAATCTTCTTTTAAGTTGTATTTGTCTCATGTTCTGTGTAATCACGCTGATTACAGCTCTTTTTATCGTAAAATTTACAAAAGTCAAATTTAATTATGATGACCTTACAGGGCTTTATACAATCGAAAAATTTAAGAGTGAAACAAGAAAAGTTTTGGCAACGGCAAAGCCAGAGGAATATTCCTTTATTTGCATCGACATAAATAAATTCCAATATTTGACTGATTCATTGGGGCGTGAGACAGCAAATTCAGTGCTGCGCGTCCTTGGTGCTCATTTCAAAAAAGTCGCGCCCAAAGATGCGATTCTTTCAAGGCGTTACGCAGACAATTTCGTCATACTGATTCATACAAGTTTTGCCCCGATTATCGAGGATTATGTTATCAATATGATTAGTATTGTCTCAAAAATGGGCAATATTCTTCCTTTACATTACAATCTTGAATTTAGTGTCGGTGTATATGCAATCACAAATCCCGCCGAAGATATTGAAATTATGGTGCATAAGGCAAACACTGCTCGCCAAGAAGGCAAAAACAGCCCGACCCCTGCCCGAATAAGCTATTACAGCAACGAAATGAACACAAGCGAAGAGCATGAAAAAGAAATCATTTTCGACATGAACAGAGCCTTTGAAGCAAATGAATTCATTCCTTATTATCAGCCAAAATTCAACTTTGCAACTGGCGAAGTAATTGGCGCAGAAGCTCTTGTCCGCTGGAATCATCATAAAAAAGGGCTTTTAGAGCCAGGATATTTCGTTCCACTTTTTGAGCGTAACGGCTTCATATCAAAAATCGACATCAAAATTTTCGAGTCAGTCTGCGAATTTCTGGATAAATGGAACAAATCAAGTCCAAACGGCACATGCCCCAAGCCACTCACAATCTCATGCAATTTGTCCCGATACCAGCTTTACAATCCAGAATTTGCAAAGCAATATTCAAAAATCGCTTCAAAATATCAGATTGAACCTTCAAAAATCGAACTTGAACTTACAGAAAGTCTCATGATGGACAATAAAAAACGTCTTTTGAAGGCTATGAATGAAATCAAAAAAGCTGGTTTTGACATTTCTGTAGACGATTTTGGTTCAGGGTTCTCATCACTAGCACTTTTAAAAGATATTCCTGCCTCTGTAATCAAACTCGATAAAGAATTTTTCTCAAACACAACTACAAACGCAAAATCTGATGATGAATCTTCAACAAAAGACAGTATCATCGTAAATTCAGTAATCGATATGGCAAAAAAACTCTCTATGGTAACAGTTGCAGAAGGTGTAGAAGAAGAATATCAAGCACAAAAACTCAGGGATATGGGCTGTGACATTGCGCAGGGCTACTTGTATGCAAAACCAATGGATTCTAAATCATTCTTGGAACTTCTTAATCAAAACATAAACAAATAATATAATCTTGTGGCATTTTCTTCTGATTTTCGCTACAATATTTTTATTATGGCAGACTTAATTCAACCACGAGTCCTCAAAGGATTTAGAGACATTTTACCGCAGGCAGAAATTGTCCGCACAAATTTAATGGAAAAAATCACAGGCGTTTATCGTTCATTCGGCTTTGTTCCGATTGACACGCCGGTGCTCGAATATTCAGAGATTTTGCTCCGTAAATCAAACGGTGAGACCGAAAAACAAGTATTCCGCTTTTTGGACAATGGAAAGCGCGACGTTGCATTGAGATTCGACCTCACAGTTCCTTTTGCACGCTTTACGGCCGAGCACGAGAGTGAGCTTTACTTCCCTTTCAAACGTTATCACATTGCAAAAGTTTGGCGTGGTGAAAAACCACAGGCTGGCCGATACCGTGAGTTCGTTCAGTGCGACATCGACACCGTTGGCTCAGACTCAGCGGCAAGCGATTTCGAAATTTTGAACATCATGCGCACAGCTTTGGCAGAAATTGGTGTAAAAGACATCACTATTCACGTAAATCACCGTGGCATTTTCAACCGCTTCCTTGCAAAACTCGGAGTTGCCGAAAAGAGCGAGGATATTTTGCGCTCAGTAGACAAACTTGCAAAAGTTGGCGAAGAAGAAGTCAAAAAAGAGCTGGTTGAATACACTGCAAGCGAAGAAAAAGCTTGTGAAATTCTCAAATACATCGCTGGAGCCGGAGATTTTGAATCTACTCTCAAAATGATTACAGAAATGAGCGGAGGCGAAAACGAAGACTCAGCTCGCATGGCAGAAATCTACGAGATGATGAAAGCGGCCGGAATCGAAGCAACTTACGTTCTCGACCCAAGCATCACACGAGGTCTCGACTATTACACAGGTGTTGTTTACGAAACATTCCTTAACGAGCTTCCTTCAATCGGTTCAGTATGCTCTGGCGGTCGCTACGACAACCTCGCAGGTCTTTACACAAAGACAAAATTGCCTGGCGTTGGAGCTTCAATCGGTCTTGACCGTCTTATCGCAGGCCTTGAACAGCTTGGAAAACTCGAAAGCAAGGGCAGCTACCTTGATGCCGAAATTTTCTGCATGGACAAAAGTCTCGTTGTTCTTTACCAGAAAGTTGCAGCTCAATTGCGTGAAAAAGGCGTAAAAGTCGAAGTCTTCCCAGAAGCCAAGTCGATGAAGGCGCAGTACGCCGTCACTGATGCAAAAAAAATCAAATGGGGAATCTTGATTGGCTCAAACGAAGCCGAAAAGAACACGGTCACTCTCAAGAATCTTGAGACACGCGAACAGTTTGCAGAAATCAGTGTAGAAGAAGCTGCGAAGATAATAAAAATCTAGCAATTAGAAGTGAGCAGTGAAAACTAAACTGCTCACCGCTCACTTCTAACTATTTCAAGTTTTTTTTCGCTTGCTCTGCTTTTAATTTATTTGAATACACTTTTACCGCTGATGAAGGAATCCAGCCTTCTTCGATTGCGTACCATTTTTCTTTTGTTTCATCAACAATAATCGTA
>Ga0256407_10014822_pt1 | contig 10174 bp, 7 predicted proteins | sample RumenRJG_04DNA_FD_193489 | JGI IMG/M metagenome (GOLD analysis project Ga0256407, IMG submission 193489) | Bovine rumen microbial communities from Lethbridge, Alberta, Canada - RJG_04 | ecosystem: Host-associated > Mammals > Digestive system > Stomach > Rumen | place: Canada: Alberta | collected... | reverse complement strand
CCAATCCCCAGCCCCATTTTTAATTATATATAAAATAATTTTTATAATAAATAAAAAATATAAATCTTATAATTTAATTATTTATTTATTAAATATATTATTAATTTACTTAATAAATAAAAATTAAATTTACTTTCATTACTGAAGTAATATGTGGAGTTAATGATTTTGTTTTTGATATTTAAAATAGTAAAAAAATATATAATATGGATAATGAAATTAAATTATATTGGAGTATTTTTGTTTTTTATTACAAAAGTTATATTTAACAAGATTTATTCTTTTTAAATTTTATTGATTGTTTTTTGAGAAGATATTAAAAGAAAAATTAGATAAAATTTATTCATTTGATTGTTGTAAAAATTAATAATTGTGAAATTATAAGTATATTTATCTAAAAGAATAATAATAAATATATGTTAAAATAATTTTTTTTTTAATTTATATATAATATTAAATATTTTGAGATTTAATATATATTTATTATATACATTATTTTTTTTTAATTACATTTATGTTTTTTTACTATAGTATTCTTTATTTTCATTAATAATTGAACTTCAATCTAACATAAGTTTTATTTGTAATATTTAAATCAATTATTTGTTTAATAAAATTAACAATTGCATTATCTATATTTTTCCTATTTTTTGAACTTGTTTTATAATATCTTGCATTTATTTTCTCACCAAAAAATAAAAGAAAAATTAAATGAAATGGACAAAAAAATAAAATATTTAAATCCATTGTATATAAATTTATCAAAATATATAATTAATATTTGAATTTTTTTATTTTTCTCTTTTTCAATTTCCTCAATTAATATATTTAATAATAATTTTCATACCCATTTATGAAATCTTTTTAAATATCATAATATTTAGTTAAAAGATAATTAATGCTTAAAAATGTTAAATATTATTAAAAAAAATATCATTCTCATTTTATTGAAATGGTTTTTTAGAAATAATAAAAAGATCTTTAATATTACATTTTTGACAAATTGATGATTTACAAAGAATACAATAAAGAAGAGGAAAATTTTCATATTCTCAAATAAATGATTCTTTATTTGAATTTATTTATTTTAAGATTTTGATAAATATATCAAATGTTTAAATATTTTTTCACAATTCATAATTATTACATTTTTTTAAATTATAAAAAATGAAAAATCAAAATATAATAGGATTTTTAAGTGCAAGAAATTATATTAAAGAAAAAAGAGATCTTGAAAATAATATTTTATTTTTAAAATCAAGAACTAATTTTACCCCAAGAATAAATAAAGATAGGAAAAAGAAAATTTCAATTTATACTTTACTACAAAATTTACATCCTGAAAAAAAAGTAATTAAACAAAATAAATTTGAAGATTCAAAAATTTTGGGTAATAAATTAAAAAGTGTTGATTTAAGTTATAATAAAGATAAAACAATATTTGATATAATAGGAAAAGATTTTTTATCAAAATCAATTTTTCATAATGAATTCTTAAATAATCAATATTTTTTTCATAAAAGTAATGATTCAATGAATTATAAAAAAAAAAGAAACTTAAATTCAAATCAAAAGAAAATAAAAGAATTATATAATAAAAAAAGAATAAATTCAGTAGATAATATTCACAAAATAGTTAATAAATCAACAAATACTGGTTTTAATGATATTAAAAATGCTTATTATCTTGTTTATAATAATAATGTATTGAATAAAAATAGAAAGAATAGTATTTATAATTATATTAATAATTTTAAAAATAAAAATTTGAAAAATTCAAAAAAAACAAATAATATTAAAAATAAATACTTAAGATATATTGAAAATAATCTTCTAAAAAATAGAGCTAATTATATATTAAATAATATAAGTCCAAATAGAGGAGGAAAAGAATCTTTAAGAAAATTATATAATCCAATGGCGATATAATAATTGTATATATTTTTTTATAAATTATAATTATTTGTAAAAAACCTCTTTATAAAATTAGGATAATTTGAGAAATTTTTATTTTTCATTCTTTCAGTCTTTATTATTTTTATAGGTATTTTATTTATATTTGGTTTAAATGAAAAATTTGATTGATATAATTTTTTAATATTATTATCCTTATCATAATTTAATAATAAATTTTTTTCTTTATAATCTAAATAATCAAAAAGAGATATACATGATAATACAAATTCATATTCATTTAAAGCATTATCTTTCTCATTCATCAAATTTAATACTGGAGTTATTATTTTTAATATATTTTTTGGAATTTTATTTGTATCAATATATATTCTAGAAATTAATCCATCTTCATCTCTATCCAAAGCATGAAATATTTTTTTAAATACTTCTTCTTTTTTATTTTGATAAATATTATTTGATGTTTGAGTTGTATGAATTTGTCTATTTGTATTTTCATTAAAATTTTTTAATTTTATTTTATCATATAAATTATTTCTATAAAAATCTGCATAATTATATAATCTCATAAAAGTTTCTGATTTACTTGATTTTAAACTCTTATTATTATTACAATTTTTATCTTTATTTATTTCAGGTCTAAATGTATAAATATCTGAACTTATATGTGATTTTTTTAATTCATCTTCTTTTTTCTTTTCTCTTTTTTTAAAATCATCATATAATATTTCATATCTATTTAAAGAAGTAGAATCATGATTTGAATTTTTAATCATATTTTTATTTTTTATAATTCGAGGGACAAATGTACATTCTTTTGAATGTTTTTTTCTTAAATTTTGAATTTTTTCATCTAAATAAGATTTATAATTTGTTAATATTTGTTTATTATTATAATTTTTGTTATTTTGTTGTCTATACTTTTCATTTGATGTAGAATATGCATTTATTTGAGGTTTAAATGTTGCTATTTCATCAAAACTTTTATCTAATTCTTCTTTTAATTGAGAAATTTTTTTGTTTTTTTCATTAACATAAATTATATTTTTAGAATAAAAATTATCAATATAATTTTTATATGAAAGAGAACTTTTACTTGTCATTAATTTCCTACCTCTACTTGTATTAGTTGACATTGATTTATAATTTGATTTTTCATTTTCAATTCTTTTTAATAATTGTAAATGAGAATCATAATCTAAATTATTTTTTAAGGAGAAATCATAAACTAATCTTTTAATATCTGTATTTTCATATACTGTTATTTTTTCTTTTTTATTTTCTGTTAATTCAACTTCTAAAGTAAATAGTATTTTTGAATTATTAAGTGAATCATTGTCTTGAAACATTTTATTTTTATTTTAAATTTTTAAAAAAATTATAATAAATTTAAATAATTATATTATATATTCTTAAAAAGAAATATATTAAATCAAATTTATTTTACCATTTATTTTTTTGTTTTTTTAAAAATTTTCATTCTAAATTAATTATAAATTTTATTAAACTTACATTCTTGGTGCCTCATCATTTGTTTTTAATTGATTAGTTTCTTTAATTTTTTTTTGTAATTTAAAAATTGTTTTTTCAGTTTGACATTTAGTGATCTCAGGTAATTTTTTTAAAATATTATTATTAAGTGTAGAAACATTAATATTATTTGAATGATAATGATTATTATTATTTTTTTCTTCTACATTTTCATTATTTGTTTCATTTATATTATTAATACTTTTTCCTAAAATTTCATTTTCTAATGAGACAAATTTATCTTCACCATCAGAAAAATAAGTTTTATTATTATCTTCAGAAAAATTATGATTTTCTTTCTTTTTATCTTCTATTTGTAATCTTGATAATATTCTACTAAAACCATTTCCAATTCTATAACCATAATTAGTATCTTTTAAATTAATAGGATTAGTTTGATTTTGATAAATAGTATTATTATTTTCATTATTTGATAAATCACCAATATAATTTTCGCAAGATGCACAATAATATCCTAAAGGCTTATTTGCTAATAACCAATTATTATTCGTTGAAGTAAAATTATTATTTTCTTTTGGTATTGTTTCAATAATTAATTTAATTTGATTTTGTAAACTTCTTATTAATTTGTTTATTTCAAATTTAATTAAATATTTTTTTTCTAATTTATTATTTAAATCTTCTATGGCATTATTTAAATAATCTTTAGTATTTTTATGTTCTTTTATATCAATTTTATTTGATAATGTTTCATATATATCATTAAATATTTTATGAATATTATCATGTTCTTTTTTTATTTTTTCAATATCTTTTTTATATATTGAAAAAAAAGAATTGAATGTTTTAATATCTAAATAATGTTCTTCAATTTGTTCTTTTTTATTTTTTTTTTGTTTAATATTTGAAATTGTTGTTGAAAAATTATCTTTTCCTTCTATTATTTGTGAATTTAATTTTTCAATTTTATTTGTTAAAAGTCTTAAAGAATTTGAATTTTGATTAACATTTGTTTTAGTTATATCAAATTCATCTAGTAAATTATCTAATTTTCCCTTTAATTGTGAAACTCTATCTATTTCAGTTTGAAGTGTTTCAATTTTTATTAAATGTTTCATTTCTTTTGAAATATTTTCTATTTTATTACTTAATTCTTTTATATTTTCTTTATTATTATTTTCCAATTTTTGAATTTTATCAGATATTTTATTATATAATGATTGTGATAAATTATTATTATCCATATTATTATTTGATTTATTTTGTTCATTTTCTATATTATTAATATTTGGTTTATTTATTTCAGAAATTTCATTTTTTAATTTTTCAATTTTATCATTTAAATTATTAGATTGAGTATCTAATAAATTATTTATATTATTATTTATTTCTTGTTTTATTTTAATAAATTCATCTTTTTGATTTAAATTTTCTTTTTGAATCATTTGATGAATTTCATATAAGTTTTCAATTTTATTTTTGTTATTAAATATATCATTTTTAATAGAAAAAATATCATTTTCATTTGTTTTTAATTTATTATCAATAAAACTAAATTTTTGGAATGTTTTTTTTTCTAATTCCTCAATTAATGTTTTAGTAATATCAATATCAGAATTATTTCCTTTTAAATTTTTTAAAGCATCATAAATATTTAAACCAGAAATTTTAACTTTAATATTTTCTATATTTTCAAAAAGATCTTGAATATTTGATTGTAATCCATTATTTTCTAATTTGATATTATCTTGGTTTTTTTTTAATTCTTTAAAAGATAAATTAATTAAATTTTGTGACGCATCTAAATTTTTTATTTTATTATTTAATTCTTCATATAATTTATTCTGTTCATTTAATTTTTCAAATAATTTTTTCTCTAAATTTGTGTCATCTTTATTTTTAGTTTCTGAAATTTGTTTTTTAAAAGTAATTTTCTTTTCTGAAGATTCATTTATTTGATTTGATATAACATTATTTTGTGAAGTTTGTATTGGAGATGATGATAAAGTTTTCCCTTTTTCATTATTGTTTTCAATAGTATTATTATCTATTCTAGTATTAGAATTATATTCTTTATTAAATAAATTTTGTATTATAGTTTCTTGTTGTTTTAATTTTTTTTCAGTTTCATTTTGCTTTGATAAAATATTACTTAATAAAACTTTTAACTTATCAAAATTATAATGTAATGAAAAGAGTTCATTTAAATCAGAAAAATTTTTATTATCCATTTATTAAATTAATTAAATAAATCATAAAATATAATTTGAATACAATTTTACATATATAATTAGGAAAACAATATTTTAATTATTTAATAAAATTAACATTCATTTTATCTTTTTCTAAAACATTATTAAATACTTCATTTACAAAAGCGAATGCAGTATCATGAATTAATTTTAAACGTTCTTCTTCTTCTTCTTCATTATGATCTGATATATTATTATTTTTATCTTCTTCATTTTCAGAAAAAAAGTTGAAACTTTTATTTTCTTCTTTATTACTTTCATTTTCTCTTTCTGTTATTCCAAATTTTTTATCATTTATTTCTTCTTCTACTTCATTATCAATTTCTATTTTATTTTTTTTTTCATTTTCTATTTTAATTTCTTTAATAGTATTATTTAAATTTAATTCATATTTTTCATCATTATTTTCACTTTTAAAATAATCATCATTATCATTGTCTTCTATTATATCCTTACTATTTTCTAAATTATTTACATTTTTATCTTCATTTTTTTTTTCATTTTTATCTTCATTAATCTCAAAATTTTTAATACTATTATTTTCAGAAATTAATGATTGATTTTTTTTTTCTTTTATTTCATTATTATTTTTATCAATGTTATTTTTGTCTTTTTTATTGTCAATATAGAAATCATCAATTAAGCATTCTTCAAAAGTATTTATTTCTTTTCTATCAGAAATTAATTGACCATCATTTTTAATTCCTTCAATTATATTTTCATTTAAACCAGATTCAATTTTTAATATCTCATTATTAAATTTATTTTGTTTTCCTTTATTTATTTTTTCATTTTCATTTTTTAAATTTTGAATATCATTTAATTTTTGAGTAAGTGATTTATTTTCTTTTTCAATTGATTTTAATTTTTCTATTTCTTCTTTTAATTTTATATTTTCTTCAATTAATAAATTATCTTTATTATTATTGTTTAATTCCTCAATTTTATTTTTCAATTGATTATTTTCATTTTTTAAATCATTATAATCATTTTCTTTATTTTTTAAATTTTTATTCTCTTCTTCTAATTGATTAATTTTTTCATTTAATGTATTTTTATTTAATTCATTTGATTCAATTATTTTTTTTAATTTCTCAATTTCATTATTCAGTAAATTTATTTTTTCATCATTATCTTTATTAGTATCTTTTTTTTTTAAATCTTCTTTTAATTGTTCATTTATTTTATTTAATTTATTGATTTTATTCTTTTGTTGTTCAATTAATTCTTTATTCATATCATAATTTTGTTGATTTTCTTTCATTATTTCAATATCTTTTTTATTTATAAATTGAATATTTTTATTTTTTATAATTCCTTTTATCTTATTTACTTCTTGATTCATTATATCATTTTCAATTTTCATTTCATTATATCTAGTATATAAAATATCTCTAGAAAAAAAACATAAATCATTCTTTAATTTATTATTCTCTTCATTTTTAAATTTTAATTCTTTTTTTAATGAATTAATAATTTTCATTTGGTCATTATTAATATATAAATATTTTCCATCATTTACATAATTATTTTGTTGAAAAGAATTTAATTCATCATTCATTGATTTACTAGTAAGATTTATTGGAGTTTTATTTCTTATTTTTTCAAAATTAAACTTTCTAAATTGAAAATTATTTATATTATTATTATAATTATAATATACATTTCCAATGATATTATTAATAGATAAATTATTATTTCTCTTATTTAGACTTTTATTTGGTGATTTACAATTTATTGTATGATGAGATATTCTTTTTTTATTTGGAGTTATATCTCTTTTATTTATTATATCTATCTTATTTTCTAATTTAGATGATGAATTTAAAATCTTATTTGAAGTATCGTTAAATATATTTAATTTTTTTATTTGCTTTAAACTATTTTGTTTTATATTTAAATAACTTATTGGTTGAAATAATTTTTTATTTATTCTAGTTAAATATTCATTCCTTAATTTTGGTTTTGGATTTATTTTTATTTTTATTTTTGCATTTGATGTTGATAATGATAAAGAATTTTCCATGATTTAATTTTCAAATTAAAAAAATAAAAAAATTTTTTTCAAATATTTTAAATATATTTTAATATGTTTAAACATCATCTGAATAAGAAAAAAAATAAAACTTTATTTATATATTATTAATAATTTAATACTATATTCAATAATTTTAATTTCACAAAAAACCCTTTAATACTGAAAAAAGAATTATACAAAATTTTTTTTGTTCAAATCAAATTTACCAAATTTTTATTATTAAAAAATCTCAAAAACTTAATCCTAATGATAAATAATAATTTATCTTATATTGACATAAAAATATCTTATATCATAGAATTCAAAAATCACTTTATTAAAACAATATTTAAAAAAAATTCATATATTATTCAGAATATGAAATTTGGTCAAAAGATTTTAATAATGTGTTCATCATTATATTAATATTTTTATTTGTTTTAATTGAAATTTCATAAAAAATGAATTTTTTTTCTTTACAATATTTTTCAACTTCTTCAATTTTAACATTCCTTTCATTTTCTAAATCAATTTTATTTCCAACTAAAATAATATTAGAAGTACCATCTTTATAAGAAAAAAAAAAAGGCATAATTTCATTTTGAATAATATTTTTAATACAATCAAAACTTTTTTTATTAGTAATATCATAAAAAACTAAAAAAAAATCTGCATTATTATAATATTCAGTATAATCATCTTTATAATCATTTCCAGAAGTAACAATAAAATTTAATTGATATTTATGTGTATTATAAGATACAATTTTTTTTTTTATTTCTGAACCTAAAGTTGGAATATATAATTTTTCAAAAACATTTTCTACAAATTTTATTACAAAACATGATTTTCCAGTATTAGTATCTCCTATAAAAACTATATTAATTTCATTTTTATTTTTATTTTTTTTATTTTTTTCATTTTTCTCTTTTTCTTCATTTTTTTTATTTTGAGAATTTTGTTTTGATATTTTATTTTCTGAAAGATGAGAATTTATATTTGTCTCTTTAACAGCAATTACAGGAGAATTATCATTATTAGTTTGTTTATATAATATTTTTTCTTTTTTACTTTCTATATCTGTTTTATTTTCATTATTTGAATTTTTTTTATTTAGATTTTTATTATTATTATTTACTTTAATAGATTCATTTTTTTTAATTGATTCTTTTTGTATTATATTATTTTCTTCTTCAATTGGTTTTATTTCTTTTTTATTATAATTAATAGATTGATTTAAATTTACTGACTTTTGATTTTCTATATTTGACATATCTACCATTGAATTTGGTTCAATATTTTGAGATGCACAACAAACACCCATTTTATAATTATTTAATTGTATAATTATTCTTAAAAATTATTGTATTATTTATAATAATTTCATTTTGTTATTATTTATATAATTTCATATATAAAAATAGTAAATCAAAAAATTAAAACTTTTTTTAATATAAAAATAATAAAATTTATATAATAAAATTCAAAGGAATTTTTGATTTTTTATTTTCAATATAATCAGTATATAATTCATTATCTTTAACTAAATAAGGTTTAATATATAATTTTTCAACATTATCAATATAATTAGATTCATATTTAATTTCAAAAGGATCTCTAATAGGTTTTTTATATAATTTTGGTAATTCTGCTTTTCTTGAACCATTGGCAAATTTTTCTAATTCTTCTTTATAATCATTATAATTATGAACAACATTTATTATATCATTAGAACTCATTGAATTCATTTTATTTTTCAATTTTTTATATCTTTCAATTCTTTCAAAATTATTTTTCCTTATTTTATTATTAAAAATTTTTTGCTTTGCTTTAAAATCTTCTGGTATAATATTTTTTTTTATTTGAGGTAATTGAATATTTTCTCTTTTTTTTATTAATAATGGCTCTTGTTGATTTTGAATTAATGCAGCTTTGTTTATTTTTGAAAAGAAATTATTTCTTATTATTTTTTGTATTCTATTACAAGATTCATCATTTAAATAATCATTATGTAAAAACACTGCACTTTGTGCTATATTTGGTTGACTATATAATTCTCTGAACATTTATAAGAAAAAATATTTAAAAAGTTTTAAAATAATAAATTAAAAGTATTTAATTAAAAATTAAAGAAAATTAATTTTGAATTTTACAATCATAATATTTCATTTAAAATATTTATATTTATTAAATTATGTATTAAAGAAGAGCATAAATTTTTTTTAAATAAAAATGTTAATTAAATTTACTAAAAAAAATAATTATAATTCATTTGTTATTTTAATTCTAATTAACTTTTTAAATTATATATTTCCATAAATTTATAATAATATATAAATAATTAATAATAATACTCTAGCAATAATTAAATTATTTTTTTTTTTATTTTCCCCGTTATTTTAAATTTATTTTTTATTTTTGAACAAGTCAAAAGATAATAATTCAAATAATTAGCTTTTCAGAAACAAAAATAAAATTTTTAATTATATCCAAAATAGTA
>Ga0256407_10014821_pt1 | contig 10174 bp, 7 predicted proteins | sample RumenRJG_04DNA_FD_193489 | JGI IMG/M metagenome (GOLD analysis project Ga0256407, IMG submission 193489) | Bovine rumen microbial communities from Lethbridge, Alberta, Canada - RJG_04 | ecosystem: Host-associated > Mammals > Digestive system > Stomach > Rumen | place: Canada: Alberta | collected... | reverse complement strand
TGAATCAATTAATCAACAATTAAAAATAAAAAATAAAACATTATTATATTCAATATTAAATGATTAAAAAAAAAGATTTTTATAACTTTAAACTAAATATAATATAATTTAAAATTTAAAAAAAAATGCAAACTTCACCATATTCATCTCAAACTTCAATTTTAAACAAAAGTAGTTTATCACTTCAAAGGGCAAAACAGCATTTAACTGGATTACAATCAGTAATGAGAACAAAACCAATTTCCCCTCTTAGTCAAATTACAACATCTTTTAAAACAAAAAATATGAATCCTAAGAAGAGAACAAAAACTTTTTCTAATGATATACAAATAGGTTTAATTTCTGAATTAAATAATGAAATTATTATTAATAATAGAAATATTACAGGAAGTAATGTTGAATTATCAAATAGATTAAGTTCTTTACTTGAAATCCAAAATTATAATGGTCAAAATAGTATTAATCAGAAAATAAATGAATTAACTTCATATTGTGATTACCTTGAAGATATGTTAAGAGAAAATAATGATACAAATACTGGAATTTTGAATTCTTATGAAGAATTAAATATTAAAATGAAAGATGCAGTTAATAGTAATAAAAAAATTATAAATGAAGTTCAAAATTTAGATGAAATGAATTTAGAATTACAACAAACAAATGATGAATTGAAAAGAAATTTAAATGAAATTAGTAAGAGATTTCAAAATGAAAGTCAAATATTAGTTAATTATTTTAATAATTGTAAAAAAGATTATAATGATTCATTAGAGAAAAATTCATTTTTAAAAGATTTGAATAAAAATTTACAAAAATCTAATAAAGATTACAATGAAATTATAATTAAAATGAAAGAAACAATAAATATTTTAACTACAAAAAAAAATAGTGAATCATTAGATTTAAAAGAAATTGAAAGAAGACTAAATGAACGTGATAAAGAAATTGAAAAAAGAGATTTTAGATTAAATGAATTAAAAGATATAAATGATAAATTAGTAAAAGAAGGAACAAATATTCAAGAAGAAATAAATCAAGTATTTGATCAATTATCAAATCATAATCAATTAGGTAATCAATTAACATCAATAAAAGAAACAATTAATAAATACGATAATCAAATTGAACAATTAAAAAATATTATTAGGAAAAAAGACAGAGAAATTGAAGCGATTAAAAGTAATTATGGAGATTTAAATAAAAAATTAAAAAAAAGAAAAATTGAAGATAATAGTATCCCTAAAAGTAGAAATGAAATTAATAATAAATTAATAGAAAGTGGAAATTATGAGAATTTTGATAATAGAAATAATATTTTAAATGATAATAATATTTATAATATAACTGAATCAAATGAAAAAAGTAATAATGATTTAAATATAATTGAAACAAATAATTACAACAATAATATAGAAGATACAAAAAGTCCTTTAAATAATATTTATGATGAAGAAATAAAAAAAATAAAAGATAGTAATGCAGAAATTGATATAAATGAAAGAAAAAATCATGCTAAAAGATTATTAGAAGAAAATAGAAAACTTCAACAAGAATATTTAGATTTAATAGGACAAGGAATGAATAATAAAAAAAAAGAAAATATATTTGAAAATTTAAATGATGAAAATATAAAAGAAATGAATAGAATTTTAAGTATGGGTTCAAATTTAGTACCTATTGAAGAAGAACAAAAAGAAGATAAAGGAGAAGAATCAATTAATGAAAATAATTCTCCAATTAATTTACCTTTACAAATGGTAATGAATAGTGAAGAAAGTGAAAATAATTATGATATTAATAATTAATTATTTATTTAAATTATTTTAAAAAGTCATAATTTTTATTTAAAAACTGAATTATTTTGATTTTAACAATTTATTTTGAACAACAAAATGATTTTTCATTCTTCTATATTCATCTTTATGAGAAAGTAAAAATTTCCTTATTTTCACTTTTTCATTATTTTTAACAAAATTATCATAACTTAAATTATATTTTGAAAAAAGCATTCTTTTTATTTTAATCAATCTTTTCCTACTTTTAAGTCTTTTATTTCTGATTGAAAGTTTTTCCTTATATTTCTCACTTTGATTAGGATGATTTCTACTCATATGTCCACCTAATCCTTGACCATTTGATAAAGCTTTATTACATATTTCACAAATATAAACTTTATAATGATTCTTTTTTCTTTCTTTAAAAAATGATTTTGATAAGTTTCTACTATTAATTTTATTATTATTATCATTTTTATAATGAAGACCAATTTTTTTATAATCAGTTAATGTATTTGTTATATCATTACAACTTTTAATCAATTTTTCTAAAATTTCACATAATTTCATATTACAAATAGCCTTTTTTTTTCCTACAAAATTTTTTTGAATTAATAATAAAGTATCTTTAATTTGATGATAATAATTTTTTATAATATTTACAGGATTATTTTCATTTTTATTTTCATCAATTAAATATAAATTATTCAATATATGTTTTATTTTTCTAAATTTATTTATAACAGTTTGTTTATTTAATTTTTCTTCATTTAAAGGTGGAATATCAGAAATATATTTATTAACAATATCAAAATAATTTTCTTCAACCAACATTCTAACATAAAGATTTACTGATTGATCTTCTAATGGAATATTATTTACTGCTGGGAATTTAACAAGAGAAAAACCATTTATTTCTATTTGATTTAATTGAACATTTATTTTTGTTTTGTCTAATTTTTTTGTTTTTTTTACTGGCTTTTTCTTTTTAGTTTCTTTTTTTTCTTTTTTTTTTAAACTTTCTTCTTTTAATTGTCTTTTTTTTCTCAGAAAATGAATATATTCAACTCCATTTTCAGTAATAATATTATTTTCTTCTTTTGATTGAAATAATTTTTTTAATTTCTTTTTTTCCTTATATAATTTAGCTTTTTCAATTTTAATTTTTTCATTTTCCTTATCTGATTTTAATTTATTAATTTTATTTCTAGACTTTATTTTATTTCTTTTCTTTTTATTTTCAAAATTATTTTTTTTATTATTTTTCAATTCATTATTATTTTCATTTTTCAAAGATAAACTAAAATAATTAATATTTTTCTTAGGAGAAAGAAAATTTTGACTTTCTTTATCAGTTTCTTTTTCTTTTTTATTTGATGAATTCCTAAAATCAGGAAACAAAAAAGAATTAATTTTCCCTATTTTAAATTTATCATTTTGTAAAAAACCAGTTTTAAAAAAATTATTTTGTTGAAAATAATTATTTTCTTCATTAATTTTATTTTGAGAAATTCCAATTTGTAATTTTGGAATTTTATCAAAATTAATAGGTAAAGAAAAATCAAAAGGATTATAATTTTTTGGTAATGTTGACCATTTGTCTTTCCCACATTGAGAACTAATCATATTTAATCCTTGATTATATTTCATTGAAGTATTTTGAATAATTAAAGGACTCATTTTCACAAGAGGAGACATTAAAGTCTTTTGATTATTGGAATAATAAATTGATTTATTTATTGATATTTGAGATATTTGATTTGGATTTGTTGATTCAGATGCTAAATAATCAGAATTCATTTTTTCAATTATATTTTTTTTAATTATTTGAATTTAAATATGATTATAATTAATATTTAAATTTTATTTTTTTTTTTTTTTTTTTATGAATTTTAATAATTTCTATAATATTATTTATGAAAAGTAATAATAATAGAATAAGGTAAGAAATTATTCTTATGTTTTTATAATTTTACTTAATAGAAATTTAAAATATAATAATCAATTTAAAATTAAAAAAAGAAATCTTTCATCTTTAAGTATTTCAATATATGAAAAAGAATCATCCAATAAAACAAAACAAAAAAAAATAAGAAATAGAAGTTTAGAAAATTTTGATTCTAAAAATTATGAAAGTGATTTATTTTTATTTGATAATAATTATGAATTTTTTCTTTTTTCAAAAATTGCAAAAATGCTTCAAAACTTTTATAATTTTGAAGAAAATAATAAAAATAAAAATTTAATATCAACTAAAAAAATTAAATTAAATTATAACAAAAAAAATAATGGAAATACTAATATATATAAAAGGAAATCACAAAATAATCAAAATAAAAATAGTAGTAATTTATCTAATCATTTAAATAATATAAATGAATTTAATAAATTATTAAAAAACAAAATCGAAATTATAACACAATTAAAAAAAAAAGGATATCTAATAACATATTTATTAAACAAAAAAAGACCTATATACTTATATAAAAAATATTTATTATCATATATAAAAAAAGATATTATATTAACAATAAAACATTTCATTGTCAAATATAAAAAAATAAAAAATGAAAATTTAAAAATACAATCTCAAAATGATAAAATAACTCTTTGTATTGAAGATTTTCAAGATATAAATTTAAAAAGAAAAACAATAAAAAATAGTATGAATAATGATTTATTAACCCCAATACCAACTAAAAGAAATAAAACTAAAAAAGATGAATATGAATTTGCTCAAGCATCAAGGGCATCATATGTAATAAGAAGAATTGAATATTCAAATTATTTAAGTCGTGGAAATAAAAAATATACAAAATTAACTTCATTTAAATTAAATAAAAATGCAATAATAATTCAAAAATGGTGGAGAAAAATGATGAAGAATAATACTTTTTTATATAAAATTATAGTTATTCAATCTTATTTTAAAGGATATTTTTATAGAAGAATTTTTTCTTTATCATATCAAATTAAAAAAATTTTTGAACCTGGGATTGAAATAATTATGTTTCTTTATTATAAAATAAAATTTGAAAAATTTCTAAATAAATTAATTTGTAATTATGCATTTTTATATCAATTTAAATGTATAACAAAAGTTGTTAATAAATTAACTAAAAATTTTAAACTTTATAAAAAAAGGAATAAAAAATATTTGAATTTAAAAAATAAATGTTTAATTAATAACAAATATTTAGAAGATACTTCTATAATATATCAAAAAAGAATATTAGAAAAAAATTTAAATGTATTGAATAAAAAAATAAATATTGACTTCAAATATGGTTTTATTATTATAAAATATATTATTTACAAACATATTGATTTTAGATTTAACGATTTCAAAAATTGTTTTCATAATATAATTTTTAGTCAAAAAAAATCTATTTTTATTAATAATAATAAAAAAAAAGATAAATTAAATTCAATATTAAAAAGATTATTGAATAGAAATCAACAATTATTAAAAATTAAATTTACCCAATTTAAATATATTTCTAAAGTAATGAAATATTTTATTATTACACAAACTAAAAATGAATTATATGAGGAATTATTTGAGCATAACAAAAAAGAAAATATTATAAAAAAATTAATTTTAAAAAAAGAAAAAAAATTAAAAATTAAACTTCATTTAAAATTCATAAAATGGAAAAAAATAAATAAAATACAATCTTTAAAACCAATAGAGAGATTATATCTAATATTATATAAAATATTATCAAAAAATAAAAAGAAAAATAATTTATAAATATTTCCCTTATTAATAATAAAATATTAAATAATTTAATAAATATTGAATATAAAATGTTAATAACAATATTATACAAAAAATACACAAAAAATTACTTATTAACATTATTATTTTCATTATTATTAATATTTTCATTATTATGTTTATCAAAAGATTTATTAAATGACATACTACTAATATGTAATTCTTTATTTCCTTTAAATCTTTCATTTTTCTGCATTAATGAATTGTTACTATTTTCAACATTTTCTTCATAATCATAAATAATTCTATTATTATTTTCTTCATTAACATTATAATTAATTTTATTATCTTCATTTTCATTATTTTCATTTTCATTTTCTTCTTTTGGTTCTTCTTCAATATTATTATCAGAATTAACTATAATATTTTCTTTTGTTTGTTTCAATATTTTATTTTTAATATTTTTAATATTTGTTCTTCTTCCATTTTTAATAAATGAATTAGTTTTATTCTCAAGTGAAGTTGTATTTGGAGAAATTAAAGTACTAATAATAGTTGCTTCAGAATTATCTACTGTATTTTTATTTTTATTTAAATTTAATCTTTCAGTATCATCAATTTTATTATTAATATATTTTGGAATTATTATTCTATCTGAATCTTTATTTTTATCGTAAAATGAATCATTATTAGAAATATTTATTTTTTCTTCCTCATCTTCATCTTCATCTTCATTTGATTGTTTAAATTTAAATATTTTTTCAATTATAATAGCATCACTATTATATTTTCCATAATATTTATATATTTGTTTTTCTTCATTTGTATTACAATTAAAACAATTACAAAAACACCAACAACATTTATTTATAGTAATAGATATAGTACTTCTACTTATTTGAATATAAAAAGGAAAACTTGAATTTAATTTCATTTTATTATTTTGTATTAAAATCCCAGTTCCAAATTTTGAGCCTAAATCTCTAATATAATATTTTTTTTTATCTCTATTAATAATAATTTTACAATGATATCTTGAAACGGTAATATCATTTAATTTCATATCAGTATTATGTGATCTTCCAATATGAATATAATTTTTTTCATTAAAACTTAATATAAATAATTGTCTTTTATTATAATTATCTTCATTTTCATTATATTCATCAATTGGAATTGTTTCAAATATAACATAAGAATCATATTTCATTTGAATAAAATCAAAAATTTCAAAAAAATTATCTTTATCATTACTATAAATAAAATCTGGATAAGGTTCTTTACAAATTTCACATATTACTTGATTTATAACATATTTTAAACAATCTTCATTTGATTCATTTTCTTTTAAAATTGCCCTTGTCTCAATCCAATTTCTTAAACAAGATAAATGAATATATTTTAATCCACCTATACATTTACATGGTGAAATTAAAGGACTTTCTACTTCTTTTTCATCACTATAACATACTCTACATAATTTTTTAATTTTTTTTTTATTATTATTAAAATTAAATGAATGATTTGTTGTTAAACGATTAAGAATATTTTTTTTAATATTTGTTTTTTTATTTATTATTTTTCCATCAATTACTAATTCTCTTATTTTTAAATATAATCTTCCTAATTTAATAACATCACCTTGATTAATTTCATAATATTCATTTTTTAAATCTTTTTCAGATGAATCAATATAATTTTCTCTTGGTCTACAAATTAAATATGATCTTTCAAAAAATTTTTTATTTTCAAATTCTGAATTATAAAAAATTCCGTCATTTGATATTTCAATATTTGATACATTTTTGGGATTATTAAAAGATTGGTTTTTTAAATTTTGAATTGTTAATCCTTGATTTGATAATAAAAAACAAAAACTTGATGAAATTGAAAAAGAATTTATATTTATTTCATCAGTTTCATAATCAAATAAATCTTTTGAATCTCCTTCCCATGTACTTATATTTAATTGAATTCTATTTTTTAATTATTTAATTTTTATCTTACTTTGTTTTCCATTTTTTCATATTGTTTATTTTTATTTTTAAAATTTGAACAATCTAAAAAAAATAATATTTTACTAAAAAAATTTTAAATAATTTTTTCTTTATTTCTATTATTTAATTTAAAATTTATTAAATAAAAATTTTTTTATTTATATGTGTGAAACAAAATATATTTCTGCTTTCAAATCAAGAGGATTTCGTTATACATTAATTAATACTTTATCAGTAATTTTTACTGATATTTGCAAAGAAAATGATATAAATCCAATAATTAATAATAAAAATATTTCTCTATTTTTAACTGATTCAATTCAAACAATCACAATTAATGATTATTTACAAAGATTAGTAAAATATACTCAAGTAGAATCAAGTACTTTAATTGCAATGTTAATTTATATTGATAGAATATGCGAACTAAATAATTTTATTATTAATTCTTATAATGTTTATAAAATATTATTCTCGTCTTTAATAATAGCAATTAAATATAACGAAGATGAATATTATGATAATAAATTCTATGCTAAAGTTGGTGGTTTAACTTTAAAAGAAATGAATAATTTAGAAATTAATTATCTTAGTCTTATTGATTTTAAATTATATATTAGTGAAGAAGTTTTTGATAATTATTTTGAAAATTTAATTGATGCAATGCAGACTTTAATTAATAATTAGCATGAATTTATAATGTATTTTTATTATATCTGTAAGAGGTTTATAATATTTGATATATCAATAGATATATATTTATGAATATTTAAAATAGAAATTATTATGTAATTTTGAAAATTAAATTACAAATATTGTATAATTATTTAATAAACATTAATATATATTTGAAAAAAATGACAAAATATATCTTTTTTTTATTATTTAAAAAAAATTATTGAAAACAATTAAAATTAAAACTAAATTAATATCTATAAAATATTATATATTTTTTATATTTAAACCCTCATTTTTGTGTTAATATGATTATTAATAACATAACTTAAATAATCCATTTCATCATTTGTAAAAACATTAATATTTGTACTAAAATTAATTAAACCTACAGGTCCATTATTTGTTTGAAGAATTAAATTATAATTATTCATTCTTCCAGATTCAGAATCATAAGTAAGAGTAGAATAAAAGTCAATTTTATTAATATCTCCAGGATTATAAATTGTAGATTTTTTACCAAAAATAGTTTCAATTACTACTTCAAGATTATTTTCTCCTAAAATAAATAAAAAGGTTTTATTCAAACAATAACAAGCTCCAAGTCCAGCAAGGAAAAAAATAAGACCAAATAATAATAAAGCATAAGTTGTAAAAGGACCCATTGCCATAACTCCTAAACCAACTATAATAAAAATCATAGGAAAAACAAATTTAAAACAACATCCTCCACTTATAACTTTATATTTATTTTTTTCTATTTCAAAAACTCCATAATGGTTAATTTGATCAATTGATTTTATATTAGGAAATGGATTATAAATTATATTATTTGGTTGAAATTGTGGAATTGGTTGAATTACTATATTATGTGATTCATTATTATTTTCATTATATTGATTATTGTATTGTGATATTTGATTCTTCAATCCATTATCTTCATTTGTTGGATTTGATGATATGCTATTTTCTCCTATAAATGGTGTATATGTATTTTGTTGTTCTGATATTGGTTGATAATTATTTTCAGAAGATTGAGAAGTTGACATTTTATTTAATAATAAGAATATGCTATTTTATTTTAAAAAATATATTATATTTAAAAATAAATATTTAATCAAGCATAATTGTTACTTCTACTTACACTAGCACAAGCAATTTCCCTAAAATTCTTCCCATAATAATTATCCGAAACAACACCTCTTCTAAATCCTTTATATCCAACAATATAAGGTAACTCAATTTTATTGTTAACTTTAGGTTCACAAGCTTCCTTAAATTTATCACTCATATTACCAATACTTTCTTCATATTCTACTTGAGAATTACTTTTATTTAACTGAGAAAAATATTCAATAGCTCTTCTTCCTTCATCTTCAATTTCTTGTCTTCTCTTCATATTAACCATATCATCCTTACTTCTAATTTGAGGAACAACATAACTAGCTTTTTGAGTACTAATATATCTTTCATTAGGAGGAACATCAGAATCTTTATTATAATCACCTTTAATAGCAATTGCAGTTGCCTTTGAATAAGTTGTTCCAATAATAGGACTACCTTTCTTCCCAGCAGGTTCTATTCCTGGTACTTTTCCACCATATCCTGGAATATGTTCTGGATAAATTGTATGTTTATAACCATCAATCCATGTTTTTGCATCTTTTGATCTCATTGAAAAAATTTTATCTTCTTCTAATTCATATCCTTTATAATATCCTTTGTTAAAATAGTCTTTTTTGTAATATGTGTAATCTTGACTTTGACTTGGAATAAATGTTTGTTTGTAGTCTGGTTCTTTAAAAAGAAATGATTTTATAAAGTTGTTTGTTGCTCCTATTGTACGTCCAATTATTTCAAATTTGTATGGGATATGACCCATATAACCTGGGAAATTTTCTCTATACATGTTTTTTTTGTCAGATAACATTTTTTTTTATTTGGTTTTTTTATTTATTTTTTTTAAGTTATTTATTAAAATTTTATTTTTAATTATTTTTTATTTT
>Ga0256407_10014817_pt1 | contig 10176 bp, 6 predicted proteins | sample RumenRJG_04DNA_FD_193489 | JGI IMG/M metagenome (GOLD analysis project Ga0256407, IMG submission 193489) | Bovine rumen microbial communities from Lethbridge, Alberta, Canada - RJG_04 | ecosystem: Host-associated > Mammals > Digestive system > Stomach > Rumen | place: Canada: Alberta | collected... | reverse complement strand
CTCCTTAGCTTTAATCTTAATACTCATAACGTGTAAATGTTTTTCGTGGTATTAGACTAACTGCTCAGACCAACTGCACCGGGTGGCCTGAAATCCCGCTTTTTGCCCCCTGATTCAGGAGATTAAAGGAGTCTGAACAAGCGCTCTTGCTTTCTCCTTTATTACTCTACAAAGGTACGAAAAATATTTGTATTATGCAAATATTTCCGCAACTTTTTTCAATAAAAATCACACTTTTTTCTAATTCTACCAATGCATTTCAGGTACAGTTTCTTTGTCATAACTTTCAACCGGTTTGAAGTCGAGCGGTAACTTTTTTTGTTCCATAGATATTTGTTGTTTCGGTTTTTATTTTAAAATTTGCAGTGAAAATCAATTATTTGAAGATATGACAGCATTAGCAATGAAAATTTCAGAGACTCCAATGGCTCCCTACATAGATTTGCTACGGAGCATGAAAATACATAACATGCGTATTGTAGTAGCCTTCTTGCAAGAAGCCATCTAGGAAAAAGACAAAATGGAAGGTAGCGAGACAGCTGCTGATATCATTCGTAAAAAATTCAAAGATCTGAAGATTTCACAAGAAACAAAAGAGCTTGTCCGCAGACTCTCGCTGTCGGACGAAGAGATGAACGACGAAAAGACTAAACACATTTTGGGGTATAGGGGATGAAGAAAGTTTTTCTTGACACAAACATATTGGTTGATTTTGTGGACAACCGGGACAATCAACAAGCAGAATTTCTGCTGCAAATCGACTATTAACCTCACCCCCTTTTTACCAAAGGAATTTAGATATCGGTTACATTTCTGATGTCATGTACCAGTCTCTTTTACTCCATTAGCTTGATCATCGACTCGATGAATTGGATTTCCTCATCCGTTAGCTTATACTTTGCATAGAGTTCTTCATCCGTCCAAGGTTTGCTAAAGTCTTGGAGAGGGACGAAGCGGAAGTTGGCCTTTGACATCTGTTGCGTGGAAGTAGCCATTGCTACTAATTCTCTAACAAACCTAGTCTTTAGGTATTTGAACATATTTATACATTCATTTTGGCTGTCAAACACATTAAGCATCATATACGTTTCAGTGCAAATTGTTCCTGGGTCAAGAACCTCCAGGGTTGAAAAGATTCTCTTTTGCCCATTCTTGTCGGTTTCTCCAGCGTGTTCGGCGGTAAGGCGTGAAGTTATAATCTTCCATTTATATATCAAGTCCTTGTTTACAGTTACGAGTTTACTATCGTATGGGCCCAATCCTCCATTATAACGCAGAATGATATCGCCCTGTTCCGATGGTTTGACATAAGTACGCAAGCCAAATGGCTTTTGGGAGTATGCAGCACTACTAAGATATGTTTGTCCTTCAATCTGAACTTTGTTCAATATGGATATTTCCTCTTGATGACGGATAAGTACTTCTGAATCGCTCAAATTTCGCATGATAGGAATCCTTATTCCAGATCTACAAGAGACGAAACGACATAATCCATCGTATTTGCTGTCACGTAGGAAATAGCAGATGCCACCAGCCACATCAACAGTTGGGAAACAATCATGAGGGTCGATATAGTCGTAAAGGTTACTTATTTTTGTGTCGTGCAACATATCATAGCGGAATTGCTCCAAACCTCTACCGCCATTATACCATTTGGCTGGCATAATCATTGAAATATAGTTGGCTTTGGTTTGTTTTGCAATATCCACAAAACGATGATAAACTGGAACGGCGCTGACTCCGGCTCCTCCATCCATCACTTGATACGGTGGATTACCTACTATTGCATCTAACTTCATACTTGTATCTTGATTGATTTTCCAGAAGTGCCTGCCGTCACGGAAGGTGTTGACGACGACCTCTGGACGTTCTGAAATGTTTTCTATTAAGTTTGGATAATATTGAGCATTGACCTTAGTATCACGGAAGCCTGCAAGCGTTCGCTTAGTGATGCTCTTGGCCATAGGGGTCTTACATACCACGAGGATGTTCTCTTCGATGGTGGCATCCCATAGGTTCATGGCAAAGCCATGACTGACCTCACCATATTTTACTTTGGCTGCCTCTACACGCGAACGGTAAATACTGTAAGTCACATACAAAGGATAGAGACCGCTCTTGGAGTTGATTTCCAATATGTGAGCGTCAGGACGGAACACGTCTTTGGTGACCTTGCCTTGGCTAACATAGCGAGGAACAGAGAGTGTGTTCTTAAACTCCTTGTCATAGAAGCACCAGCCTCCGAGACAGTCGCTCAGGTGCATATTGACCACTCGCCAAGGTGTCAGGACCGTTTCCTTGTCTGGATTGCGGAAGGTATTGAAGATGGCAGATATGCGTTCTATCCTTTCTTCTATGGTGAACTTGTCTGCTGCCCGTGCCATTTCACGAATACGCTTACCTGCTTCACGGAAAATGTCGGGGTCATAGTATTTCTTGAATTTCTCGAACTTTTCCTTATCAACGCCTTTAGGCATAAACTCCTCCCACGACTGGTCATCTATCAGCGAAGCAAAGTTATGGATGGTTATCTCTTCGTCTTCACTCTTCAACTCTGCACCGTAGATAAGCAACGGCATACGAATACTCATTCCTCGCAGAATGCTGATGGCATTCTTTCGCTGGTTGCTCATAGCTTTCAGTTCGTCAAGCCTGGCTTGTTCCTCGGGTGTGCGTTCCTTCTTGGGCTTCTTCTCCAGACGTTCTTTCTCTTCGTATTGCTCGTTGGTGAAACCTTGGTTGTTGACATCTATGTCGCCTGTCTTAGCCATCGCCTTTGTGGAGCCTATGGTCTTCTTCAGTTCGTCGAAGTCTTTCAGTTCTACATCCGTCAGTTTCAGAAGTTCGTCATTATAGAGGGCACCATCCTCGAAACCGCACTGCACCACCTTTTCTATCTGGGCTTTCTTCAACTGCCCCATCATCTTGTTGACATCGTAGGGTTTCATCTTCGAACCGTCGATACTGATGATAGGACAAAAGTTCAGGAAGTCGCCCAGTATCCTGCGGTCTTCCTCAGACTGCTTGCCTGCCTTTGCCGATACTTTCGCTGTCTCTGCCAGAACACGGAGAGTACGGTCTGGTGCAAAATCGAAGGCATAGCATTGCTCTTTCATGCGGCCATGATTGGTGAAAGGAGTCTGCACACGGAAGATAGTCTGCATATACTGGGCTGCAGAGGTACTGAACGAGCCTGCCAACATGAATACTGCTGTCCAGGGCTTTATGCTGACACCTGTAGTTAAACGCCCACAGCTCAGGGTAATGGTATAGGTTTCGTCTGGGTCTTCACCAATGGCTTTATTCACCATCTGCAGGGCTTCTGCATTTTCCTCGTCTTCATTGCCGTTGCCAGCCACATTGACTATCTGGAACATACCGAATATTGGATGCACTTTCAGTTTGGCACTCAAAGCCCTTGCAGCCTTTACACCAGGTACCAGCCATAGGGTATGTCGGAATATGCGACGGAACGTTTCATTGCTGTAGGGATAAAGGCTATCCTTATCTTCTTTGCAGAGCAAATCGAGGAAACGGTCTACGTCTTTCTCGTGTATGAATGTGTCATCGTCTTTTGTGCGGAAGAATTCGCGGAAATTGAAGGCTTTCTCGTCCTCCACATAGTCACTCATCAGGTTTCCCAGGTCGTATGTATAGATGTTGATGGCTGGCAGCGAGGCGTAGGGATTAGGGGCGTAGGGATTGTCCACGGCCCATTCCTGCTTGGCCTTTTGTTCCATCACATAGTCCCAAGTGAATATCTCATCTTCCGAGTAGTCGTCGAAAAGATTGAAAGGAGTACCTGACAACTGAAGCACCTTAGTATCATCTTTTATGAGTTCTTTCAGTACGTTCTGTCCGAGCTCCGTCTTGGTACCTTCATGTGCTTCATCGACAATCACAAGATCCCAGGTAGCAGAGAACAATTCGTTGTTCTTGTCGAACTTGCCGCCTACCTGTTCAGAGCCACGAAGGTCCTGCATGGAAGCAAAATAGACGTACTTACCACCTGATGCCACTTTCTTTTCCAAGACGCAGAACTCTTCGCCATTGCCTCTCGAACCATAATGGAAGTCCTTGCGGTCATAGAAGATCTTCCCAAAATCCTCAAACCATCCTTTGTCAACCACAGGACGGTGGGTCAATATCAGAGTACGTGTGTATTCTTCCTCTTTGATGACCTGAAGGGCTGACAATGTCTTGCCGAATCGCATCTTGGCATTCCAAAGCATCTGGTTGCCTTTCTTGAAACGCTTGCGGGTCTTATCGATAGCCTCTTGTTGTTCTGGGCGAAAGATGATTGGCGTTTGCCCTTGGGTGATGTCTGAAGGATGAAGACTCGTCGCACCGCTCTTCACGGCAGCGATGGCCTTTTTGACGGTTTCCAGATCACAGCAGTACCACTCGTCAGCACCAGTCACTCCTTCAAACTCCTTGCGCTTGACACCGCTTCGCTCCAACACCTTATGAACCTGCTTGTCGTTGAAGGTCATAATCATGCCATTGCGCACGAAGATGGATATTTCTGTATATAGCAGTTGATAGGCTATGCCTGCCGTCTTGGTATATTGCCGGATACGCTTGTGGGCAGCCTCCTGTAAAGCTTCAGTATTGCCGAAAAGATTGCTGCCGTCATCTTCGTCAATCGTTGTCTCACCAATCTTCAGACAGTCACGATGCCTTTCGTCATTGATTGCGAACACATAAATCAACTTTGACTTCAATGAGGATTCAAATGTAGCCATAGGCAGTTATTTGTTTATCAAGTCTATAAATCGGATTTTCTTTTTGTCGTTTCCCCAGTCACGGATAAGGCTGTACGTGCCGTTATGCTTTCGTATGTCATCCTGTTGACAACCGGGACAGTTCACCGTTTGCTCTTCTTCACCAAAGAGGGTCGGTATTTTCTCTGTCATACCATTCTTGCAACTATCAGGTACAACTCCTTTCAAACCATCCATCTGCCAGAGGTTCCATGAGATGATATAGGCAATGTAGTTGATGCTCTTCACAAGTGGAGCCTTACCGAACTTGGCTTGATAGTATTCTATGAAAGTCCAAAGCAGGGCTTCGCGAGCCAGCAACAGATTGTCGCCCTGCCACTCAAAGCCATAAGAATTCTTATAGGCCACTTGTGCCCAGTCAAGCCAGTCGCCACTCGTCTCAGTGTTCTCGCTGACTATGCGTAACTTGCGGTCAAGTAAACCTATTCGCTCCCGCAAGGGAATCGTTTCTCCTGTTGTGGCATCATAGCGACTCACTAAATAAGGTGCTTCGCCACACGTCATTTCCATACGAGTGGCGCGAACATAGTCCTTCCAAGTCTTTCCTTTAGGGTACTCTATCTTATCGTTATTGGCTTTCCATGTATGGTTTGTCGCATCTTCCACATTGAAAACATCCTTGTGTCCAAACCACGCTTCATCAACCAGATTATTCTGGGCATTGCAAACCCACGACGGGGTGAATACCTCCGCCATGTCCTTGGCACGGCCAGTCTGATTCTCCTTAGATTTCAGCACGCGCGGCCGGATTACCATCCCGTGTTCACCCGTTATCAGATGGGGCAGAATCTCAGAATGGTAACCATACTCTGAGCCGAGCGCTTCATAGTCATACGTCGCCCAGAAGATATTCTTGCCTGTGGTATGGTCGCGCAAAAGTGTATCAAGCACCTTTGGCGACAATGCCAACAGGTCGTCCTCCCTGATGTCAATACAGGCAGGGCCAGTTTCTTTGTTTGGCATTATTTTGCGCTTATAGCTTTAGGACGATAAGCACTTATCGGAACTCTTTGGGCCCGTCTGCTCTGGGGCCTCTATACACGATAAAAGCGTGTCCGCTCTTACCAGATATAGAGGCCGTGAGATTGCCCAATCGAAAGATAAGTGACGTCCACGCTATCAGCGCGAACATTCACAATTACCTTATTTCGATTTGATTAAGAAATTTCTCACGTTTCTATATCTTCTAATAACTGCTCATGTCGTTATATGATTTTACCCACAAAAATCACACCGCCGTCTTCGCTCAGACTTCGAGGGTTCTGACCCTCTTTAACGATGTTTGAGTGCAAAGGTAGTGCAAACTGAGCGAAAAACCAAAGGAAAACGTGTTTTTCTTCGGTTTTTCCGATTGCAGCGTCACACTGTGCACCTTTTGGTCAGAGATTTTTGGCCAAGGGTCAAAGGTACGAATAACTTTTGAAATCTGTCGCCTGTCGGGCGGGATTTTTTTGACCCCAGTCTAAAAAGTTTTTGCCCCCAGTGTAAAAAGTGTCAGAGTCGGGTGGGGGAAATGTAGTGTGCCATGTTAGCAGATTCTTGTTTGTTGTTGGTGGCACATCTTATATATGTGCCGCCAACAACAAACAGTGATCTTATCGTTAATCAAATGGAAAGCGGCGTCATGTTTTGTCTGTTTTCCTATTAAGTTCATCTTCAATTGTTTCACGCGTGGAACATTGAAATGTTAATTTGTCGTACGATAAAATAGGGGCTTTGCGGTGGTTCTGTTAATTTTTTAACACTTCCGCGAGCCTCAATTTTTATGTCCGCCACTCATTTTAGAACTTTATTACCTTTGCAGTGAAAGCTTCACGCATTAATGACCTGAACTGTGCCCTTGATTTGGGCCCTGATCAGCATTAGCTTGAAGCTATATGATAAAAAATAAATTTATAAGAGCAAAGACTCTTAAAACACAGAAGAAGGAGTTTACACAACAAACTCGAGTTTATGACCTTGTAAAGGCTGAGTATCACAGCGAACTAAAAAAGCTAGTGAACCACATCAGTCCATTAGACAAGAATGGTTCCTCCATTGATTGGAAGCATTTGAGATGCTTCCAATTTGACGAGAGTCAGACTTCTAAGACCGAATATATCTTTAAAATCGCACAGTTCTTATATGATATAGGGCAGGGCGATGGTCTGAAGTGTCGGATGTCAGTTTTCATCAGATACCTTTCTACAAATGAACATAGTAATTTCTGCTTGAAGTACAGGACACTCAATACGCTTATTTACAGGATGTTGAGATATATTGGAGGCACAGAAAAATGACCGAAAAGTTGTAGCACTAAACTGTGTATTTTTGGTAATGTTTTGCAAAAATCCAGTCTAAAAAGCGTAGAAATTTGTAATGACCATGTAGATAACTTACCTTTGCAACAACAACCAAAATAAAAAAAATGACACAAAAACACAAAAACAGCAGCAAGTTGTCATCGAACAACTTTTTCGAAGGCGGGTTCATCAAGTTGCCCCGTCATCTTCTGACGATGCCCAGTGTGGCAGAAATGTACGAGAAAGAGGGTTCTATCGGCGGGTGGCTTTACATCGTCATTAACCTTGTTCTAGTAACACGGCTACCCATTGGGGTATCCTGTCTGGTCGACAGTTGGATGCTTTTGCCCGCGAAGTGCACAAAAGCCGCAGCTACGTCAAGCACATCATCCTGGACAACAAAGATTTGTTCGTCATCGATGGGGACAAATTTACCAGCTATTGGATGGTTGAACAGTATAAAATGGAACTGCATGGGAGTCTTCAGAAAGCTGATTCTCCCGCGCGAACATTATATATGCACGCGGAAGATATAGAAATAGAACAAGAAAAAGAAAATAAAGAAAAAGGCACTGTGCGTGTGTCTGACGACACGCACATGCCTCAGGGCGAGGACACCTCATGCCCCCTTGCCCCTTCTCAAGAAGAGAACGACACAAATGTCAACTATACAGGTTTTTCTAATTATTTAAAACGTTAATTTATTATGGAATTTATTAAGGATCGACTCTATCGAGTCAAGTTAGATGAAGTCAAGGCACTTGGTAAAAACACCCATCGCGAGACATTCCGCTTTCACTGTCCGTTATGCGGTGAAGAGGGAAGCCACCGCCGCCGCTGCGATGGTTCGTTCAACCAACTAATGGGCGTAGGCCAGTGTTTCTGCTGCGGTGCCCGATTTGTTTTGGACAAGGGTTTTCAAAGCCAAGGTCAGTCATTGGTACCTTCAGTTAGCATGCCTACCACTCATGCAGCGAAGTCGCCATCGGTCATTGGTGGCAAGGTCAGTATGGGCGACTACCCGTCGGACGTGATGGCCTATCTGACTAAGCGCGGCCTCCGTGCCGACGTGATGCACCTGCTGGGGGTGGGGTATGCAAGAATCTATTTTGACGGTGACTCTAAGCAAGGCACTGCCGGTGGGGAGAAGACGTGTCTGGCTTTCCGGTTTTTAGAAGATGGTGTACTGCGCAACATACAGTACAAATCGTTCGACAAGGATTTTAAGTTTGAGGCTGGCTGCCAGTTGTTACCTTATAACCTTGACGATGCACTGGATGCTGAGGTTATCTACTTGACTGAGGGAATGATGGACGCTGCCGTCTTGGTTCAGTGCGGCTATGTCGGTGTTGTCTCTCTGCCCAATGGAACTGGCACCAACATGAGCTGCTTCGACAAGTACCGCAAGAGTCACTTTGACGGCAAGAAGATAGTCTATGCTGGCGACACAGACGAAAAAGGCATCATAAAGCGCATAGAAGTGTCCCGCTATTTTGCTGCCAACGATTTCTACTATGTAGATTGGAAGGTTGCTGCTGAAACTGAAGTCAAGGATGCCAACGACGTTCTGATGGCTGAGGACGAGGAGGCCGTTAAGCGTTGCATAGAGTCGGCAAAGCCGATGCCCATTATCGGTATGTCGACCATGGACGACCAGATGGAGACCTTCGAAGAACTGGTACGGAATGGCGTTCCCATATTTCCTGGCGTAACGCATTTGTTCGGATTCACCCATATGATACGTTTCGAGCCTGGCCGCCTGATGGTCATCTCGGGTGTTCCGGGAACGGGCAAGTCAACGTTTGCCGACAATCTGGTCATGATGCTGGCCGTTGAGCAGGGCTGGCGTGCTGGCGTTTATTCGCCAGAGAAATATCCCTTGAGCCTGCACTACTATGAATTGGGCCAGACTTTGATGGGGCGCGAGATGTCGGTAAGACACATGTCGGAGGAGTCTGTTGAACGTGGAAAGCGTTTCCTGCGCGAGCACATTTTCCATATCAACGACGAATGTTCGCAGATAGAAGACATCCTGTTGGTTGCTGAACAATTGGTACACAAGAAGGACATTCGGGTGTTGCTGCTCGACCCTTTCAACTACATCGATCTACCTGTCCAGAGCGGCACGACCGACACACAGAAAATTTCGATGGTTCTCAAACATATTGTTGCTTTCGCCCGCAAATACAAAGTGATGGTCATTCTGGTTGCTCACCCCAGAAAGCCTCAGGCAGACAGTAAAGACAAGCAATCCCAGCACTCCGTACCATCGCTCTATGATATTGCTGGAAGTGCCGACTTCTACAACAAGTGCGACTATGGTCTAATACTGCAGCGTGAACCAGAAACCGAGAATGCAAAGTCGCAGTCACTGGTCGATGTTTACGTTCAGAAAGTTCGTTTCCGTCACCTCGGACAGCTTGGCCGGTGCGTTTTCGGATTTGACCCTCAGAGCAATCGTTTCGTAGGCACCAACAATGATAATATCACGCTGCGCTCCTATGACCGCTCAGACTGGACCGCGCCCGAAACCTCACAACAAGATATTGACTGGCCAAAAGAATAACCCTTTAAAAAATCACAATTATGAACAAAAAACATTTGATTCTCCAAGTAGAGCAGAGCATGGATACATGCCTTACGCTCCAGTACTGTAACACTACAATCACCGATGCCCATGGCACTCGTCCAGGTGAGCCAATATGTGCCATTATCCTGGAAGATGCAGTAGATGACGACAAGAGTCTCGTAGCACTCCTGACAGCCCATCAGATTTCCAAGCTCATCAAGCAGCTTAACCTGATAAAGCAGTTCTTGTCAGACTAATGCATCATTCACTGAGGCAGGAGAGAACAATTACTTGTGACACGTGCCAGGTACCTGTCATATTCTTCTATATAACGAAAAAGCCTCCCCGACAGTCTATACTGCGGGGAGGCATAATCATGTTCCTAAATACTTTCTACCAATTGCTTGACGTTACTTAGGGACTGTCGTTAAATATTAAGATTATTTATAACTATCTGTTTCTCAATGTGATATAAATTTTGTACCTTTGTAAGGGATAAGAAAAATCCCCCAATCACCCGTAGGAAAGTGAAAAATTGGGG
>Ga0256407_10014816_pt1 | contig 10176 bp, 3 predicted proteins | sample RumenRJG_04DNA_FD_193489 | JGI IMG/M metagenome (GOLD analysis project Ga0256407, IMG submission 193489) | Bovine rumen microbial communities from Lethbridge, Alberta, Canada - RJG_04 | ecosystem: Host-associated > Mammals > Digestive system > Stomach > Rumen | place: Canada: Alberta | collected... | reverse complement strand
AAATATTACAATCAAATAATAGACAGTGTAGAAACAAATCATGATTGTAAAGGTGAACATTTAATAGAATATTCCCCTCAATACAATTATGCACTGTGTATAGATTTTAATCCGCAAAATATTTATCCTATGGGCTCAAATATTTTTATTCATGTAAAAGGACAAAAAGATTATACCGCAGGTTGTATCGCCATCGACGAAGAAAGTATGATTACAGTTCTTAAAAATTCAACAAACAAAACCAAAGTAATTATTTACTAAAATTTATTACGAAACAGATTTTATTTCTTTAATTTTATGAAAAGTAAAATACCTATTACGGCAAAAATGAAGTTAGGAAGCCATGCGGCAAGGAAAACATTTAAAATGAAATTTTCGCCAAGCGATGCACAAACAGCCTGAACACTCCAATATATAAACGAAAATATTAAAGCGAAAGTAAAACTTATTATTTTGCCGAACTTATTTCCAAGTCCCAAAGCAAACGGAATACCTATCATCATAACTATTAAATGACAAAAAACATTTGCAAATCTTGTTTGATAAACTATTTGTTCTTTTATTGTCGGTTTACCAAGCATTTGTTTTTTCTGAATATATTCCTTAAATTCTTTTAAGTTCATCAATTCGTATCTTTTATCTTTTATAACAAAATCTTCCGGAGGAATTGTTATACCGAGTACCTTCGTATCAAAATATTTTTCCTTCCAATTATGATTATCATCAAAAATTCTTTCCACTCCGTTTTGGAATACCCATTGGTTGCCGTCATAATTTGCATGTCCCGCAATTATATTATCTTTCAAATAAAAATTATCATCATACTCATCTATAATAATGTCTCTCATAAGTTTGTTTTCTATATTCAAATAAGCAACGGACATTCTTCTGTTATAAGGTAAAGAGACTATTAAGTTATAATGTTCACTTTTTATATTATCAATTTTCTTCTTTTTTATTTTTACAGTTCTTACATATTCGGCTTTAACTACAATTTTCGGTATAACAAATTCTCTGACAGAGAAATCAAAAACTCCTATTATAAAACCCAAAAGCATAAATAAACAAATTACTTTCCAAATATTTATTCCGGCAGCTTTAATTGCGGTAATTTCATTTCTTTTTGCCAATTCTCCCAACGAAAAAAGAAGAGCAAGCAATACCGAAACCGCAAAAACCTGTATAATCCACCAAGGCAAATTTAAAGATAAATATTGTAATATGGTAAGAAACGGAGTTTTTTGTTCCATATAGAAATTCATTTCTCTGAAAAACTCCGAAATGAGCACTATAAAGCCGAAAGCAAAAGAAGTAAATATTAAAGGTTTTAAAAATCTTTTAGTAATGTACCAATATAATATACTCATTTTATTTTTTACTCATCTTTTTAAATAAATATAATCCTATCAATGTAAGCACAATATTAGGTAGCCACATTATATAACAAGAAGGGACATATCCTTTTTCCCCTACATTTAATGCTATAACCAAAAACATATAATAAACAAAAATTACAACCAAACTCATACCGAAACCGATTGCTTTTCCGCCCTTACCCGCCATTATTCCTATAGGTATTGCAATTAAAGCAAACACTATAGGGGCTATTGCCAAAATCCATCTGAACCAATATTCGTTGGTATATGTATATATAACAGCATCTTTTTTATCTGTTTTTGATATTTTATCCCGTAATTGAGAAGAAGTAAGTTCCTTTAAAGAAACATCACTGAAATCAACACTGTCCCCGAAAGGAATAGCAAATTCATAGCTTCCGAAATTCATGTGTATCATTGATCCTAATTTTTTGGGATCGGCCATTTGCCAATACCCGTCAAACAATTTCAAATAAACAATATTTCTGTTTACGGTTATTGTTGCGGAAGATGATGCAATTCTCCAGGGAATAGCATTTTTATCATCTTCTTTATTTTTTTCATCAAAAAATTTATAAATATTTACTCCCGCCAAAGTATTATCTTTTGAATTTACTTTATGTGCATATATATTATAATCTCCGACTTTCGTTATCGTTTTTTCATTAAATTTTGCCAAAGGCGAAGTTGTTAAAATCTGTTTATATATACTTCTGAAATACATGTGTGTGGTAGGTGATAAATAATGATTAAAATATATAAGTCCTAAACTTATAAAAAAAACAAAAACTATAACAGGCATAGAAAGAGTTTTATAATTGATACCTGTTGCTTTCATAACCGTGATTTCGTTATCTTCGGAAAATCGTCCGTAACTTAAAAGTACACCGAACAAAATTGCCATCGGAATCGTAAGTGATAAAATGTTCGGCATTATAAGCACAAATAATTGTATTATTATCCATAAAGAAACACCCTTTGATAAGAACAAATCTATCAACTGGAAAATTTGATCAAATAAAAGTATAACGGAAAATACCATAAGCCCGAAAGAAAACGAACTTATGAATTCTTTTACAATATATTTGTGTAATATTTTTATCATTAACTTAACGGTTTAGCTAAGTCCAGGAATATTTAAACCGCCCATAAGTTTTTTTGATTCTTCAGCCATAACCTGCTGAGATTTTTTAATTGCTTCCTGGCAAGCAGAAAGAACATATTTTTCAACATCTTTTGCTTGTTTTTGTGCCAAATCTTCGGAAAATTTAAAATCTACAATTTCACTTTTGGCATTAATTTTTATTGAAATTCCTTTGTAATCAACATCTATTATTCTTGATTTTAAAGCTTTATCTATTTCTTTCATTTTGCTTCTCATAGACATTGCTTCTTTTGCCATCTTAAAAAGTTCCATAATTTCTCTCCAAAACAAATTTTTATAAATTTTAACAATTTAGCCCATATTTTTCAAATACAAACAACCATATTATGCTGCCGATAACAATTGATATGTTGTTTCAACGGTATCTTTAAGAGAAATACTGTCTTTATCAAATACAGGTAAATTCTGCAATTCTTCTTCAATATTCCCGTTGCTCCATTTCTTTTCAAGATATCTTTGTTCGGTAGTATCGGAATACAAATATGTAATAAAGTCCGATATCAAATTATATCTGTTACCTATTCCCACCTGTTCTTGCAAAACAGGCAACAATGTTTCCAAAGAGTCAAATTTCGAATCCTGCGGTTTTATATTTTCAAACACTTTAACCAACTCCGCTTTTTCTTGTTCGGTTAGCACAGGTAACAAGCCGAATATTTTAGGGAATATTTCCAAAGGAATGGAATTTAAACCTTCCTGAGAATTCGTAACAGGAATAATATCTCCTTTTAAAGAGTAAGCTATCAATCTTGTCCATTCACCCAAAGATTTCGATAACATTGTCATATCACCATAATAATCCAAAACATCGTTATAATCAAAATTCATGCTGTATATATTGAATTTCTTATTTTGCAAAAGTGCATTTTGTGAATTCGTATGCAAATATTTATTTAATGTAGCTCTTGCTCTCGGTTGAGAAAAAGGTGTTTGTATAATAACAACATTTATATTGTCTTTATTTGAAACAAAATCCGCAAATTCGGGATGTGTGAAAGTATTTTCTATATTTTGCGGAGTATTGGCGGCTTTTGTTTCCAATACAACGGATTTTTCAAATTTTTCCATATCTTCTTTACTCATACCGTCTTGTTTTGCATATTCCATGAGCACCCATTTAATAATATATGCTTCCGATACTTTTTCGTTCATACTTATTCTATTGATATAAGTTTCGGATATATTATGTTTTTTGTTATATCTTAACTTTCTGTCTTCCGTTTCCAATTTTTCAAATTCTTCATCGGTTAAAGATAACAAATCTTCGACAGTTTCTATATCTTCCAATCTTGTTATCGTTTTTCTTATATTTGCCATATATTTAGGATTTTTTCTTAAGCTTGATATAATTTGTACCGTACCTCTCGTATTACCGGTTATAAATATCTTGCCCAATTTTCCTTCTTTATATAATTTATATGTTTGTTCAAAAGAAGAAACATTTAAGTTCCCCAAAAGCAAACCTACTGTTGATTGAGCATCCATTTTGTCAATATCCGAAGGTTCAAGCAATGCATCAACTTCCTGATACATTGCATTTTTTGTTTGTACAACATTCGGCGAAGCTATGGTTTTTGCAAACTCCATCAAATCACTTTGTCCCTGATATTGTTCAAATTGTTCATGAACATCTTCATACTTAATACCGGAATTTTGAGACAATAATAAATATTCCGTTATTTCATGTAATGCCAATTGTTTCAATAAATATTCTTTTTCTTCTTTTGATTGTTTATCCAACTCTCTTAAAAAGGCCTCACTGATATAAAGTGTAGCGGTTCCGGTTTGAGAATCAATATCCAATGTTGCAAAAGAGAAAGTGTCGGTATCTTCCACCAAATCAAGAGACCTTGAAATTACAAACTTAACATCAGAAATGTTTACAGGTTGAAAATCAACACCAAACCTTTCTTTTAAGTTTGCAAATTCCGATAAGTTCGGATTAATTATATTATCGGATATAATATTTAATTCTTCTTGTGTTAAATAAGGAGATTCCTGAGCCAACATTTCCTGTTCATCATAACTTTCCCGAGAATATAAGCCCAACAACATTTTTGTCATTAAAACAGGATATTCTTCGACCAACGAAGTTATATTGTCCGCAGTAACTTCTTTTGTATCGGGATGAGCAATTTCTTCGGTTGTTCTTACTATTGCATTTACAAGATCGGCATGATTTAACATTGCATGTTGAACTAATGTTTCGACATTATTTCCCAAAGACATTAAAGGAAATTCCTGTTGCGGTTGAACAAAATCTTCACCGACAAACAGAGTATCTTTTTGTTCTTCTATCTTTTTGTTCCGTATATCCGCAACATATTCAACATTAAAAGAAGAAGATATTATGTCAATAAATTTTTGTATATTTTCCGCATCCGTTAAAGGCAAATTCTCAACAAAATATCTGTCTTTATTTATTACAAGATTATATTTTTTATCTTTTGCTTTTATCTTTTTTATTCTAAAAGTTTTTTCTATTTGTTTGACTATTTTATCCGCCGGAATATCAGAACTCGTTTTTATTACCGCACATGTATTATAAAAAGGTTCTATCGATTCAAAATCTATTATTCCCGAATCTATTGCTTCAAACAATTCCAACATATTGGCCAAATTATAATGATTGGCTATCTGTGTAGATCTTTTAACAAAAGAAGACGGAAGAGTTTCTTCAAAACCTTTACTTAAAATAATGTTGGATATAAATCCCAACAATTTTTTTATTGATTCTTCATTTTTTAAAATTTCATTATCGGAACTTTCATCATACATTTCGGCGGCAATATCCAATGCCGATTTTCTTTCATCAAACATCTCTTTAAACTTTTCTTCTTCCAACAATAAATTTATAACTGCGGTAATATCCGATATATTGCCTATACCTTTAATAAAAGAAGAAATGTTTTTATCTTTTTTGTCTTTTACTCTTTTATATATAAGTTTTGCTCTTGTAGTATGAATATCTCTTTCGTCTTCCGGAAGAGCAACAAAACAACCTTCTCTTTTAACAACTTTATAAGTTTTTACATCCGTTAACGGAACTTCCGAGGTTATTTGATCTCCAGCATCGGTATATACCGACACATTAACATCGTCCGAAAAAGCTCTTCCCGTTGCAAGATCATATATTGTAGAACCCTTAGGCAACTTTTGAATAAACATTGAGTCTTCATACTCAACAAAACAAGTTATGTTATCTGAAATATTTTCCATTATTTTGTTAAAATTGTCGGCCAAATTATCGGTAGGGACAAAACCGTCGGCAACAAATATCATTCTTTTCTTTTGGTCATCACTGGAATCTATAAAATCGTAATTTATTTCATTTGAAAATATATTTTCAAAGAAAGAATTATCAATTTCTTTACCCATTTTATATATATAATGAGGAGAAGATATCTTTTTCTGATTATACACTCCGTATGTTTCGGCTTCATAATCGGATTTTTCATAAATACACATTTCAACCGGAACAGGAATTCCTTCCGCTATTTTAATTGAAGCATTCAATTTCAATCTTGCATGTTTGTTTTTCTCATCTTTCTTAAATTTTTCAAACTTTATTGAATCTTTACCGTTTAAGAAATAATTTATCAACTCTAAATAACTTTGCTCGGTATCGTTTGTTCTTTCAACAACATCAATAACAGAGTCATATTCTTTATCTTCAACAACAACATGTAAACCTACAAGATCTTTAAGTTCACTTTCAAAAAAATCAACAAACCATAACTCAAGAGCGGTTTGATTACCGCTGTTTTTTAAAATCTCTTTTAATTTGGATATATCAACAAGTCCGTCGGAACCTTTACATTTTTTCAATACGGGACTTAAAGCGGAATTTATATAATCCACAAATTCATAATCGGAAAAAACGGAATTTTTCATCTGTGTAAACAAGTTCAACAACAACTCTTTTTCTTCGTTGTCCAAGTCGTCAAAATTTTTATCCATACACTTCATAATTTTATCTTTTATTACGTTAACCGATCCGATATCTTCTGTTGAACTTATATTCTTTATCAAATTATTACAAACATTAACATCCGAAGTTAAAATAAATTTAACCGCATTTTTTTCAATTTCGCTCAAGGGTCTTAACTCTTTATGTTCTTTTTTTCTTGAAGAATTTAATTTTTCGTATATACTGTATAAAGATTTAACTCTGTTTTTTATTTCAATATTATTCAAAGATAAACCGTTATCGATAAAATAAGACTTCAATGTCCCTTTAAGGTTTTCATTATAATCTTTCAATTTGGAATAAGGTATTCCGTATAAAGTATTTATAATATTCAATAAATTCAAATATTCCGCAGGATGAGTACATTCAAAAGTATCGTTTCTTACATATTCATAAATATCGGCATTTCCGAATCTTTTCGATAAAGGCAGATAAATTGCATATAACAAAAGTTGATCTTCTTTGTTTTGAGAACTCTGTGCTATTGTTAATTTATGAGCAATCAAAGCAAACATCGTTTCGGGATTTTTTACCGTAGCAGCAACGGCATCCCAATAATTTTGAACGGATCTTTCTCCTTCTATTTGAGAATATTTCGGGAATGTATTATCTATAAGTTTTATTGCATCCAAACTTTCAAATATAAAGTCCAAGTATTGTTGACTTATTTTCATTTGTTTTAATTTTTCTCTAAGTTCCAAACTGTCAATCTCAGCCAACAAAGCCACGATTTGTGCTTTAACGAAGATATTTCCGTTTTTATCACTTGAAAAACCTTTCCATGTTTGCAAATGAGAATATTTGTTATATCCTCTTCTGAAAGTTTCAATATTTGTGGAATTATCATAAACAAATTCTTCTATAAGGGATAATAAATCGCTGTAATTCTTTACTTTACCTACCGTTTTTTCTTCCATTGCTTCAGCTATTGCATATTCACCTACAAATTTATTTATTTCGTCTATTGCTTTTCTTTCCGTATCGGACATATCCGTCCAAGTGTTATTTTGTTTTGCATTTCTGCTTGCCGACAAAATTCTCCACGATTTTTCCAACCTGTTTAAAAGATTTTCGTCCAATATTTTATTTTCTTTTATAAAAGATATTTGTTCTTCAACCGAAACCGGAATATTTATATCTTTATTTTCCAATTTGAAAAGGTATTCGAATATTATTTCATTAAATTTCGATTCAAGTGCCATAATTGTCCATCTGTTTGAAAAAGACTTGTCACCGTCATAAGCGATATAAAAAGAATTACCGAACCAACTTTTACCTTTTTGGGAAATATTAAAATATCTTTTTGTAATTAATGCCAAACTCTGTTTAACTTTCGTTCTGTCTTCTTTTGTTTTGATTTCATCAATCAATTTTGTTCTGTAATTAAAATACAATTGTTTCTTATCATCTTTCATACTTAAAGGTTCGTAATTTAAGAAAGGTGTAATTTCTTTTTCATCAACAAAAGTATTTATGTTGTTTCTTGTCATATTCGTGGACGAATATTTAGAAACATAATAGTTTGTAAGTCCTATTTCCTGTAATACCGACGAATATAAAGGAGCGAAATGATTATCTATTGATTTTGAAATTGTACCGTCGGGAACAATAATATCATAATATATATCGGATTCCGCCATCATATTACCTTTTACCAAAGAACCGCCTATTATTATTGCAAACAAATCGTCATCTATTTTCATATTTCTTTCAGCCAATATTTTAATTACTATATCTTTTGCATCTATCATCACATTTTTTACGGCCGTTCTGTACTGTTCATTTGCTTTTTCCATTTCCTGCAAATAATCTTCTTCACTCAAACCTTCTTTGGTTAATCTTCTTGCTCTTTGTTTAAATGCTCTTCTTGCAATATCCAATTTGCGTTTTTGATGTGTTATTTGTTGAGAGAAATCTTGTGAAATATCAAAATCGAAATAAGAATGTTTCAATTTGGTTTTCTTATCCATAAACGAAATGTTGAACTCTCTGCAGAAATTATCTATAAGTCTTTTATTTGTTAATTTATGTTCACCGTAACTTTGAAGAATATTGCTTATTTTCAATGCATCAATATACTCATAACCCAACATATATGCATACAATATCAAAGAAGCAATACTTTCTTTCCAATCATCATAAGACACTTCCAACAAAAATTTTCCGGTTTTATCCGTTATTCTGAAATCATATTTTTCCAAAAGTTTATCCATATCGGATTTTTTTATGGAATCTATATCTTTTTTCTCACCGAAACCTATAAATAAAGCCAAATTAAAAATTTCATAACTCTTTACACCTTTTACCAAATTGTTGTCATCCAACATACCGATTAAACTTGCCATTAAATTTTCGGTTGTTTTTTCATCAAGACTACTTAGTATTTGTTTTAAAACCTCTTCCCCTTTCGGTTCTTTTGAAAGTCTTACCAACCAATAAGAAAGATATTTATTTACTTTGCCGTCAACTTTATTTATAACATCCAATAACTGTTTCGGATTTTTTAATATTTCGTTATAAACGGAATCCGAAATCAAATTGCTTCCTTCCGGTTCTTTAGATAAGTCGAACAAAACAACACCTTGAACTTTCTTTACTTTGTAATCCATCAATGTGTTATAAACATTATTAAAAGTTTCACTTTGTTTTGAAATGATATCTTCAACAAACAAAACTTTTTTACCTTTTACTTCTTTCGGATTTTCCAATGATATCGTTCCGTTATCTTCTTTTAATTCATAAGACTTTATATTAATATCTTGTACTTTTGAATCCGATATTTTAAATTTATCTTTAAACACCTTTTTTAATGACGAAGCAAATTTATCACAATGAATATACTTGCTTGAATTTCTGTAAACTATAACAAACTTGTTTATAAAAGTTACAAAACTTTGGGCATCAAAATCTTTTTCAATATCAAATTTCGGATTTGAAATTTTTTGTTGTGCAACATATTCTCTTTCTATTTGTTCGGCAACTTTTGTTAATAATTTCGAATTATAATCTTTAATTAAATCTTCTTCTCCGGCTCTTACCGACAAGAATGAATCCACAACTTCTTTTTTATAAGATTTTCTGTTTTTTTCAATTGAAGAAACAGAAATAATATTCGAGTATTGAGAATTTGCTTTATTAACATCGGATATTATTCTATCCATTTCATCCAAAAGTTCTCTTTGTTCGTTAAGATTATCCAAAGACATTTTTTGTTCTTCAAGGAAATAACTGAATTCATCACTGTGAATATATTCATGAAACACTTCGGATGTTCTTGAAACTTTATTTTCCAAAACATACTGATTAAACTGTTCGCTCTGTCCCGAAAGAGCAAGCATCTCCAATCTTTCATGCATAAATAAATTTCTGAATATTCTTTTTAAATCCTGTTCCTGAAAGTTTTTTAAAGAGTCAATAAACATTTCCGAAACCAAGATTTCTTTTGCAACATAAGCACCGTTAACATTTTCCCAAACGACATAAAATAAAGAACCGTACTCTTCGGTATTTCCGTATCCGTCGGGGGTTATTCCTATAAGTGTTTTCGAACTTCCCACCGTAATGTCACAATTGAACAAATCTCCTCTAAAACCGTTTTTGGTTTGTAATAATGCCTGATATACTTTATCCGATTTTCTGTCTCTAATGCTTTTATCACTGTCACC
>Ga0256407_10014815_pt1 | contig 10177 bp, 4 predicted proteins | sample RumenRJG_04DNA_FD_193489 | JGI IMG/M metagenome (GOLD analysis project Ga0256407, IMG submission 193489) | Bovine rumen microbial communities from Lethbridge, Alberta, Canada - RJG_04 | ecosystem: Host-associated > Mammals > Digestive system > Stomach > Rumen | place: Canada: Alberta | collected... | reverse complement strand
GGCCAGCAGGACGCCACCTTCGGCGAAGTCAAGAAATTGCCTGATTGCTTCAGCATGCCCAACAATTGGCTGATGCTCACGCTCGGCGATGATAGGATTGACGATGTCGCCCAACATTTTCGGTATTGGACGGTCGGTCTCAATATAGACCGAGAAGGAGCCCACGACCTTGCCTTGGTGCAGACGCTCAGCCGCAATCTGAATCACATCATCCTCGAAGACGTTGAGTCCCGTGGTCTCGGTGTCGAAGACAATAATATCTTTATTGTTGTAAATATCTATGAAGCGTTGCAGTGTAGTCTTGCCGTCATGACTAAAGGCGTCGGAAGGCAGGATGCCCATTCGGCGTAGCTCACTGACAAACTGCCGGCTTGTAGCTGCGGTACCGCAAACCTTCAGACCATACATCAGATTGGACCAGGCAATGAAGTTGTGTACATTATTCAGCACACCTACATGCGCTAAGAGCAACCGCACACTGGGCGTAGAAAAGATGTCGGTACCTGAGACTTTGAAGTGGGCGATATGCTGTTGGGTCAGCACGTTGCTGATCTCGTCGGCGTCGCGGTTGGCGCTGACCACAATGGCAGTCGTCTCTTTAGGATAATCCTTCAATAGTTTGGCTGCCCGTTTGGTGACGCTTTTGTATTCCGACCAGATATTCTCGGTGCGGCATACGCGCAACTCACATGGTTTATCAACTCCGGCTCCATCGGTAGTCGGCAACAACTGCGGATCGCTGTCAAGATTGCTCACGGCAAAGGTGTTGAGCATGCTCACCAACTGCTCCGGCGACCGGTGGTTGACGCCAAGATGGCGGATATTGCCTTTGCACTTTTCCTTCAACAGGTTGAGCGTCTCCATCTTCGCGCCCATAAACGAGAAGATGGCCTGCTGCTCATCACCGAAATAGATGCTGCATGCATGCGCCTCAGGCCGGTGGTCGGTGAGGCTGTCGATGAGCGCCAACTGAAGGAAGTTCAGGTCCTGCACCTCATCCACCTGTATCCATGAGTAGCGTTTGTAGTCGGGATTGCTCTGTAATGCGGTGTAAGCCAACTGCAACAGGTCTTCGAAGTCGATGAGGTTGTTCTGCCGTTTGTAGGCAGTATAAGCGTGGGCATAGCGCCACTTCATCAAGCACTCCACGGCTTCATGCTGCAGCAACGGCGTGAACGGCGGTTGGCGCACGACGTCGAGATAGAATTCGGTGTGGTCGTAGATGTCCAGCATCAGCGCGGCATCGAACGGCCGGTGTTGTATCGCAGCAATACGCTTCATCATCGCCACATCCTCTGGGGTTACGCATTCCGGATGGATGCGCAGTGCCTTTGGTACGCCATGACGGATGTCGTACATGAGATGGGAAAAGAAGATGATTTGCTGGTAGGCGCGCTTGCGCTTGAAGTTGGTCGTGACCGTGGTCTCATCCTCATTGAGGTAGCGGGCAAGAATACTGTTGGCCGTATCGTCGTCGATGATGGCGGTAACAGCGGGCACAATGCCGTTTTCGAAAAGGAAACGGGCGCAGTATCGGTGTACGTTGCCGACAAACACGTCTTCAGCCTTGTCCTCGCCTATCCGCTCACCGACGCGCTCACGCATGCTGCGCGCAGCTCGGTTGGTGAAAGTAAGACAAAGCATATCCTCGCTCTTAACGCCATTGTTAAGGGCTACCGCAATGCGCTCGGCCAACGACTGCGTCTTTCCACAGCCCGGAGGCGCAAGAACCAGATGCGATCCTTCGTTTAAATCGATAATCGCGCGCTGGCTTTCGTCAGGTGTCCAGTTGATTGTAGGGTTCAAGGCAAAAACAAAGCCTTCCACACGACACTGGTCATGCAGAAGGCTCATTATCAATTAGAGGTTGTCTTTTTCAATATCTTTGAAGTAGCGGTAGGTACCGACCTTCAGTTCGTCGCATGCGGGCTCATCAGCCACGATGATGCTGTGGGCATGCTGTTGCAGGGCGCTGATGGTCCAAGCCTGAGTGACGGGGCCTTCGACGGCTGCCTGCAGTGCGCGGGCTTTGTGGTGACCGTTGACGAGAATCATCACCTCGCGGGCTGACATCACAGTGCCGACACCAACGGTGAGGGCGTGCTTAGGCACCTTATTAACATCGTTGTCGAAGAAACGGCTGTTGGCGATGATGGTGTCGGTGGTGAGTGTCTTCACACGTGTGCGGCTTGTCAGACTCGAGAACGGCTCATTGAAGGCAATGTGGCCGTCGGGGCCGATACCGCCGATGAAGAGGTCAATGCCGCCGGCTTCAACAATCATCTGCTCGTAGTGGGCGCACTCTGCCTCGAGGTCCTTGGCGTTACCGTTGAGAATGTGGATATTCTCCTTGGGAATGTCGATATGGTCGAAGAGGTTACGGGCCATGAAGCTGTGGTAGCTCTCGGGATGGCTCTCGGGCAGTCCGACATACTCATCCATGTTGAATGTCTTCACATATTTGAAACTCACGCGGCCCTCTTTGTTGGCCTTTACCAGTTCAGCGTACATGCCTTCAGGAGAGCTTCCGGTAGGAAGACCCAGCACAAAAGGATGTTCAGCGGTCGGTTTGAACGCATTAATACGTGCAACTACATGATCTGCAGCCCATTTAGACAGACGGTCATAATCTTGCTCAATAATTAATCTCATGGTTGAAATAGGTTTAAATTAATTTCATTGCAAAACTACGAAAAAGAATTGGCATAAGCAAAACATCGCCCACTTTTTATTTATTTGTAACGTTTGATGGGGGTAATGGCCACATTGATACCAACGCTGCGGTAATGCGATTAGATGAAAATATGAGGAGAAAAACTTGGCGGAGACAACGAAAATCGTTAAATTTGTCCCCGAGTAAGCAAAGTACTCAATGTAATACATGATCATCACGCTATTTCATATAGCCGCAACAGCTACTTGACAAGAGATAATGGTATGCTGTTCTAATATACAATTTATATGATATACAAATCAATTGAGGATTTGAGAAATCTCTCTATAACAGAGACAGAGGATTTCCTGAAAAGGTATTGGAAGACAAGAGACCTTGTATTCTATGGCGTTTTCATTCCGAACACTGAAAATCCGGAGAACTACAGCGGGACGATGACAAAGGTCAAGGTTCCGGGAAGCACATTGTATCCAAGATACCCGTTTACCGATATAGGCAGCGTGACCTTTAAACTCCCGTCTAACCAAAGGCTTACGGGTAGGTTTTACAAGTTCAACTGCCGTCTGCTGCCCAACTTCAACAATCCCTGTCAGCTACAGATACTGCTGAGCACACTTGAGGAGATTGACCAACGCACCTATCAGTTCATTGGCTACGTCAATAATCCAAGGCCACACGCGGCTGAGGATGATGGAAGGCGCCTGTCACCGATTGTCTATCGCTATAAATTGCTCGAAGACAATCAGACGGGCTGGGGCAATGACATCACCCAGCTCATAGGTTTGTACAAGGAGGATCGCGACGGCAATTACTTCATCGATGACATCAGGCGCGCTGACTTGACAAGGCTGACGACTTACCCGAAGACTACGTTTCGCGTAGGACCTTTCCGTCTGCATGCTCCCATCGAAGGTCTGACAGAGGGTCAGTACTGTCGGTTTTATTGGAGGTTCACGTTCAATGAAAAGGTGAACCCCTGCGAGATAGAAGTTGACGAGAGCCGGCCTATTACCCCCATCCCCCCAGAGGAGTTGTTGACCGCCATCAGCCAACGTGATGCCGCCACATACCTGTCAGCCGAAGGCGCTACAGCCCCTGAGGATCCCACCATACTTATTTACGACTTGCTCACTGAGGCCAATAAGTTCAGCGATACACCGGTTGACGTTCAGTTTACCCTTACCGATAACTACCTGTTATTCCACCATACGGGAAGGCCTTTGACGGCTGAGAATATGCTTGATTACTGCGGGCTGCGCGAGCAATATGGCGAAGGGCAAGAGCGTCTGACGGCATACCACTGTCAGGGTCTACGCCAGTTCCTGCTTCACAATGCGCATTCCATCGTCATCTCCAACGGATTCTTCATCAACTTCAATGTTGTCAATGGCAGGCTTATACCTCAATGGCAGGACTATGCGGCACTGCCACGCGAGGTGAAGATTTCGCTCGCCAGGAGTAAACGATTCACAGAGACCATCATCCTGCCGTTCAGTAGTGATGATATGGTTGCGATGAACAACTACAGGGCAAGCCTACTCTGTGTTTTTGAGGATGTTGACAACATTGCCTTCTACCAAAACATTGGCAAGGTAACGGTGAAGACAAAAGGCCGGAAGGCTAAGACGCTTGACCGCAATGATTGGTTTGTCTCAAAGGAATATGTGTCGTTCATACCAAAACAGTTGCGGGACCGAATGAAGGCCAAGGAGGAAGTGAATACTGACGAGCGTTCCCAGCCCATGCAGAAGAAACTGACGTCAATCATGTTCGCGTGCAGACACAAGGACAATGAGCTGTTAGGTGTGAAAGACGCACCCGTTTACTGTATGATTCCCACTACCACGTCGTTTGGCTTCCCGTTTCTAATGAACATGGACATCGACATCAACAAGACCAACTATGCCATAAGCCGGCGTAGCGCATGGAATCGTACTTATGCGGAGATTGCAGGAAGGCTGTTTGGCAAATGGATTGCTGACCTGGCAAAGAAAAAGGAATTTACGTCAAAGTCGATACTCAGCATTGTGCCCAAGTTTGAAGCGTGTCTGGCCAGCCACCCCGACGACAGGAAGTTCATTGAATTGTTTCAAAAGGGCTTCAAGGATGTCATTATGAACGAGCCGGATAAGCAGTCGAAAACTCGTTTTACTGGTCAAAGCAGCAAAGGAAAGGTATACGTCATCGACACGAACGTATTTGTCAATTGCCCCGACATCATCGCAAAAATTGGCAGTGGCAACACTGTAATCCTATCGGCGAAGGTGATTGACGAGCTCGACAACCTGAAATACAAGTTGGAAGATAAGGAGCTGCGCAATGTGCAGAAAGCCCTGAAGAACATTAATCAGGAGATTGATAAGGGGAATGTGGTCACGGAGATGTCAGACATCAAACTGCTGCCACGCGATTTCGACCGACATAACCCAGACAACAACATTCTGTCGGTTGTGCTTCGCCATAAGGCGGAGTCGCCAACGTTGCTGTCTTCCGACAATGGATTACAAATCAAATCGAAGGCGCTTGGCATCAATGTCATTGGGCTGAAGGATTTCAATAAACAATAATAACACTATGGACTGAACTTATAAAGTAAAGGAAGTGACTGTCGGTGAAGGCGACGACTGTCTTGGCTCATCATCTGTCAAATTAATTGGTGTTTTTTTAACATGGAGACGGCGATATTTGCCAACACGTCGTACGTCGCCTCGATTTACGGCCGCTACGCGATAGTTTGCGCAAATAGTTATAAATCAACTATTTACGTTGTTTTAAGCCTGAATGATGGTCGGATTAGGCCGCTAAGCGGTTGTCATCAGATACTTATCGCAGTGCGATAGCATACCTATCGCGATGGGATAGCATACCTATCGCAATGGGATAGCATAGCTATCGCGGTGCGAAAGCATAGTTATCGCAATGCGAAAGCATAGCTATCGCGCTACGGCAAGGCAAAAATACCGGTTTCGGAGCCATTTTGTCGTTGTTTCCTCCATTATTTGGCGTCGTTGCATCGCTGGAACAACGCAAAACCAGAACACGATTTTGTCCGCTATTTTCTTAGTTTTTCGTAATGATTACAGTGCTGAAAGTTATATGCTCAAAGATTCCCAGACTAAGAGAAAAAGAACTATGCCAGATACTCCTAAGAGACCTGAGAATCCTAATGCCTCATGGATTCATACTGCCAATATAGCATTTATGGAAAGCAAGAATCCTGATGCTTGGGCAGTAAAGTTTACTAATGACCACACTATAGATGAATGGCATAGAAGTCATGTTATTGACCAGAAAGAGCCTATATACTTTATTACAGATAGTGAATGGACTGCTGAGGTAACAAGACAGATGACTCCTACATCTGACAATCCTTCACAGAGGAAGTATGATACTCTTACTGATATGCCTATAGTAGCTGCTATTAAGGTAGATGAACCCACTAATAATACAACTACTACAGCTATTGAGGTTAATGGTCAGTGGTATCAGCCTATAGGTATTATGCCAAGTACCAAAGCAAGGAATAGTGGTGCTGCACTTACTGGTGTAATGAGAAAACTTGCATCAAAGGAACAGGGAATACACCTTATAACTGCTGATGGTATGCCTAATGGTCATCCTCTTACTTCAAGGGTATTTGGTGCTAATTATCTTACTGCACATCATCCTGATGACAAGAATGTAAAAAGGGAAAACACTCAAGATAATAATACTGATGTTCTTGAGGATATTCTACAGACAGTCTCAAATGCAGAGTATGTAAGGCTTACATCTATGCCAAGGGATAAAATGCTTGAGGATGAAGAGTATAAGAAGGCAAGAAATGAGTTCCTTAATGGTCTTTCATGGGACACTGAGAAGAATACTCTTGTATATACCCCTAACAGAATGAGACCTAATGGTACTGCAAGTCCTATGTGGGTATATGAGAAACCTATGGCAACTACTACTGATAGAGCTACTGGTCAGAATACTCTTGAAAGTGTATTACAGAATGGCAGTAATGATGATGTAGTAAACTTCAATAGCAGAACTTCAAGATTCTACAATGAAGTTATCAGACCTGCTTTCTCATATTATCAGCCAAAGGATAAATCATTTGATAGAAGTGCAAAGATTATTACACAGGATGACCTTGATGCTGACCCACAAGCTTATGATAAGGAGGCACAGAGGCTTACAGAATTCTTTAATGGAAGGCTTAAAGGCTCAAGAGGAGTATCTGATTTTATCTTTATGACTAGTGGTTGGAGTTTCTTAGTTACTTCACCAGAAGCTACAAGGACAGCAGGTAGTGATATTACTAACTCTTCTACAACATATAAGGTATTCCTTGTAAACAATGACCCTGAGATACAGCCTATAGAGTTAGGTGATATAAGGGCTGGGCAACAGAATACTGATGATGCTATGCAGTTATTAAGGAACTTCCTTTACGATAGTAATACAGGTACTGTAAGAGATTTCCTTAAATGGCAGAAACCAAAGAGTGATGCACTTAATCTTAATAATAAAGATAAAGCAGCTACTACAAGACCGAGAATTAACTATGGTGCTATGGTAGATGATGGAATCTTTGAGTTAGCAGGTAGTTCACTTGTCTATGATATTGATGGTGTAAAACTTAGGGCTCCTATTAGTGCTGAGGGTAGGATAATCTACTCTAATGAAGAGATTAGTAATCCTACTAATGCACAGCCTTCTGCACCTATCAATAATACTCCACAGGCAGAAGGTGCTGGTAGCACTAAGACTGGTCAGCCTATAGAGCCCAATAGTGGTGCAAATCTTGGTGATGATAATCCTCCTTCTCAACCCCAAAAGAGTGAAGCATTAAAGAAAGCAGAAAATATCACTAAGAAGATAGTTGCTGATTCAAAGGAGTTTACTCTTTCAGAAGATGAATCATACTATTATATTACTGATAAAAATACTGGTGAACAGACTAAGTATCTTAGAGTTACTACTGTAATAGGTGCTGATGTTAGTGCCCCTTCTTGGACTCCATCTATAAAGGATATAGTTGAAAAGCTAAAGGAAAATCATACTATCCCTGAGTTATCTGCTTCTCAATTATCTACCTTTAAGAATATTAAGACTATGAGTGAAAGTCTTAATATTCCTGTTAAGGATATAAGAAGAGCTGTAGCTGAATTGAGAACTACACATAAAAAAGAAAAGTATGGTGCTTGGGGAATACCTTCAACAGCTATAGGTAATACTGCTGATATTATAACAAGAGACTTCCTTGCAGGTCATGTAAAGGATAGTTATCCTAATATCAGTAAGGAAAATCTTACTAAGTTTGTTAATCAGCTTACACTCTTTAAGGCTGACTTGGAAGCTAATGGCATACATGTAGTATCAGAAGGTGTTATGGCTCATGGAAAGATAACCATGACAGCAGAGGATGGTACTACACATGATGTCAATGTTGCAGGAACTCTTGACTTATTTGGCTATGATGATAAAGGTAACTTCTATATCTTTGATATGAAGACTACAAGAGATCATAGTCAACAAAAGCTTGAGAATGAAAAAGCTAAATGGTCAAGGCAGATTTCCATGTATGCTGACTTGCTTAAGCAGTCTTATGGTATAGATGTTACTCCAAGTAATCTTAGGATTATACCTATTAATGTAAACTATCCTACACCTATGGGTAGTAGAAGTGATTATCTCAATCCTGCTGGTCCAAAGTATTCTGTTACTTCTGAAGGTCAGCTACAGATGACTTATAAAGGTAAAGAGTCTGTAGACTTTGTAACATCTGAAAAGGATGGTACTGAGATAGCTTTGAGGGAAACCAGCTTAAATGGACAGTTTCAACCTGGTTATACTAAATTTAATATTAACTGGGATAATCTTAGCAGTGAAGACCAAGATATTGCTGATGCTATTAAGGAGCAAGCACCTAATAGTAATGAAGAGGAAACTAAGCCAAAGGAGGCTACTATTGAAACTCCTAAGACTCAAAGACCTTCATTTATTGCAGGCACAGCTTTCCTTAATGATAACTTTGATGAACAGAAGGCTGCACCAAAGGCTCCTCCTATAATGCCTAAAGGGCAGACAGCATCCATGCCTTCATGGGGTCATCTTAGTAAGGAGGCAAAGAAATATCTATATGATAATGAGGGTATTGAAAATGCTAAAGACTATAATGACCTTATAAGTGAACCTGCTGATGCAGAAGCTGTAAAGCAAGAATTGAAGTGTAGAGGATTACTATAATAGTTAAGAGTTATTAATTTAAAGGGATTAGTGTTGCAGCTAATCCCTTTTTATTTTATCTTTGTAATCTATTATTATCTCTAAATTTTACATGTTAATTTAAGAGTATTATGAGTAAACTATATGCTATAGCAGACCAATATTATGACTTAAAAGTATATACCTTCCCTTCCTCTCAATCCTTTGCTTGGTCTGAATGGAGGAACGAGAGTATAGCTGGAGGAACTTATACATCTTTTGACTGGGAAGGTGCAGACCATCTTTATGGTGTTGCAGGAGCTAAAGGTGTAAGAGCTATCAAGATAAATGTAGAAGGTCTTGATGAAGATAATATATGGCATATAGTAAGAGACTCTATTAAGTTATTAAACTTAGGAAGATACCCTTGGGTTATAAGATATTTCAATACATTATATATCATAGTAGAGAGTGCTGATGATGTTAGGTCTACTTATATGATACCTAAATATGCTAATGTTCGACTCCTGTGGCAAGACTATTTTCAACTGCCATCCTTTAAGGAATATCCTGCAAAGTTCTACTTTAACGGTTTCCCTATCATATCTCCTAAGCACGTAGATAATAAAGTATTGTTTGACTATTTAGGAACAATAGAATCCTTTATAACTGAACTTAAAAAAGAAAAGGCAGAAGGAGGAGATACTGAAAACTCTACAATAAAAGAATTAGGTTTATTTGGTAGTAGAACCTTCATGGAAAGACTAAAAGCTAAGGAATATGGTCTTACTGTTAGTGAATATAGAAAGTTTAAAAAAGAAGAAGAGAAACATCTTCAAGACTTCAAAAATCATATAGACAGAAAGAGAGAAAATAAGAAGAAAAAAATTATAGGTATAGCTATTTTAGTAGGATTAGCACTACTTATAGGACTTATATGTAGTAGTGATTTTAGAATGATGGTTTTAGCTTTTGTTATGAGTATTGTTGTTGCTGGAGCTATATACCTTATTCTAAATGACCTTATAGATTCTTTTATTAAGGCTTTCAGGGAAACCCCGAAAGGAAAAAGAGGAAGACTAATATTGTCTGGTATAGTAATGATATTACTATTTATCATTATCTATGGAGGTATTCTTATAGGCTTATATGCTATACCTGATTTACTCAATGATTAAAAAGAAAGGGAGAAGCATTGCCTAAACAATGCCTCTCCCACAACATTAAAACATTAAAACAAGTGTTACCTAGAGTTCATCTTTCTTCCAAACATATAATTCTCCATAGCTTGATATGGTTTTTCTATTGCCC
>Ga0256407_10014814_pt1 | contig 10177 bp, 13 predicted proteins | sample RumenRJG_04DNA_FD_193489 | JGI IMG/M metagenome (GOLD analysis project Ga0256407, IMG submission 193489) | Bovine rumen microbial communities from Lethbridge, Alberta, Canada - RJG_04 | ecosystem: Host-associated > Mammals > Digestive system > Stomach > Rumen | place: Canada: Alberta... | reverse complement strand
ACCAAACTATCCTAACTACGCAATGAACGTAGGTCACCAAGGTGAATACGCTGGTATCGCACAAGCACCTCACTCCGCACGTGGAGACGCATGGGCATTTAACCCATTAGTAAAAATCGCATTTGCTGATAAAAACTTAGTCTTTGACTTCAGTCAAGTACGTGCTCCATTTGCTAAAGGTGCATTAAGAGAGTTCGAACCTGCTGGTGAAAGAACTGCTATTACCCCAGCAAAATAAATAGTTGAACACGGTGATAGGTGATTTTTTCACCTATCTCCAATTTTATAAAATCAAGTTTACTTGAAAAAAATCAAAAGATTTATAAGAACAGTAATTAAATATTAATATAGCAAATCAAGTTTGCTTGAAAATTATCAAAAGATTTATATTAACATTATTAACAAAGATTATTGTAAGTAATAATTTTGGTAATTATTCACTTGGATTTTTGTATGGAACAAAAATCAAATTTCATGTTTATTAAATGATCAATTTAATAAAAAATATGGAGGAAAAAAATTATGGACCCTGTAACATTAGGTGTTGTTGCATTAATGGGCGCAGTTGCTACTATTGGAGGGGCTGCAGAAGACTTAGAATCAGATATTGGTTCTCAAAGTAACCCTAACTCACAAGTTCAACTTGCTCCACAAATGGGACATTTACACCGTATGATAAACAAAGCGGCTTCTGGTGAACCGGTCGCTTATGGTGTTTGGTGTGGTATAGCTGGTGCTGTTGCATATATTTTAATTAATGCGTTTGGTGCAATCCCTGGATTCCCTGTAATCGCTATTGCAATTGGTGCTGCTGTTGCTGCATGTGTTCACTCTATTTATACTGTTACATCCCATATGGGTAGGATTGTTGGTCAATCACAATTCGAACAACCATTATTTATGGATGTATTAACTCAATCTTTAGGACCTATCGCAGGTCACGGATTTATAACTAGTTTTTGTATTGTTGGAATTTCATACTTAATGATTATCCCAACAGGTACTACTGGACCGTTACACGTATTCCCATTACCTCTCTTAGCTATGCTTTGGGGTATTGCTTTAGGAGCTATCGGTTCCTCAACTGGGGATGTTCACTACGGTGCAGAAAGTGAATATCAAAAATTCGAATTTGGTGGAGGTACTCCTGTAGCTATTCAAGGAGACATCGTTACTAAAGCTCCATTAGGTGCTAAAAACTCTATGGATGTTGTAAACTTCTGTGCTAAATTCGGTGGACCATTAACTGGTTTATGTTTCGGTCTCGTTGTATTCTTTAGTTTTTGGAATACAGTTGTATTTGGAATAACTGGCGGTATTATTGTAGGTATTATAATTGTTATTTTATTAATTATTATAAATGACAGATTAGAAGTATTTGCAAGAAATAAATACGGACCATATGAGGAAGAATAAGGAGGTTTCGATTATGGATCCAATTAGTTTAATTTTATTTATCGCAATAGGCGGTATTATGATTGGTGCAGGTGTGCACTTTATTCCTGTAGGAGGAGCTCCTGCAGCTATGGCAACCGCTACCGGTGTAGGTACTGGTACTGCTATGTTAGCTGCTGGTGCAGGTTTAACAGGATTAATCACTGCTGCAGCTATGGCTAATCAGCCAGTATATATAATAGGTATAAGTGGTGCATTAGGTGCAATGATTATGATGGGTATTACCATGCTCATTGCTAACTTAATTTATGTCTTTGGTGTAGGTATTGTTCCTGCAGCATCAAAAGTACCTGTTGACTGGATTACTAAACGTAACCAAGAAGCTTATAAAACTCCTGGTACTGAAGGTCACGGTGTACCTACTACTTCATTTATAAGTGGTCTTATTGGTGGACTTCTTGGTGGTCTTGGTGGTGGATTAGTATTCTACGGTATTAGTAATGCTGTTGAAACTAGTAGTTTAATTGCTAATTTCTTCCCTAAAAATTTAGTTGACCCAGTAAGTATTGGTTTAGCCGCAATTTTAGGTATAGGTGTGTTCTTCATTAATTCAGTTATTGCTTCATATAATATTGGTGGTACTATTGAAGGTATGCACGACCCTAAATTTAAAAGAATCGGTACTGGAGCACTTGCATGTGCTATTGCATCTGTAGTGCTTGGAATTTTCTGTGTTATCTTAACTGGAGGTATATAAAATGTCTGCTGGTGGAAGTGCTGACGGTGCAGCTGCAGGTGCAGTAAGTTCAACTCACCTTTTAATCTTAGGTATCGTCGGTTCATTACTATGTATATATGTTTCAGGCTTTTTAGGCGAAACTTATGGTTCAGTTATTGCTGGTCTTGGTGCTGTTTGTGCAATTGTATGGGGAGCAGATGCTATTCGTAGAGTAGCAAGTTACGGTTTAGGTACTGGTGTACCATCTATCGGTTATATGTCATTATCCGTAGGTATTATCGCATCATTAGCTGCTATCTGTTTAGCTGCTGTTCTTAAAATGAATATTTTAGGACCTATTTTTGCTTTAATTTTTGCAGCTATCATCGGTGCTATTATCGCTATTGTAGCAACTAAAATTGTTGGTATGAAAATCCCTATCATGCTTCAATGTACTATTGAAATATCTTGTGCTGCTGCTTTATCTATTTTAGCATTTTCAGTTGGTATTGCAGGTTCTTATACTATGACTGCAGTTTATGAGCATGTTGTTGCTACTGGTTTTATTGCTGTACTATTTATTATGTGTACTATGGCTATCCAACATCCATTCAACGCATGTTTAGGACCTAACGAAGATCAAGTAAGAACTTTAAAATGTGCTGCTTCAACCGGATTTTTATCCATGACTGTTGTAGGAATATTATCCTCAACTAGTGGTGGACTTGGATGGGTTTTTGTTTTAGTAGTCGGTTTAATCGGTTGGCTTATTTCATTCAGATCATTCGTTCAAGCTTCATGTGATGATGCAGCATCAACAAAATGGTCTGGTTTATGGCCTAATGTAGAGGAATAGGAGGAATAAAATATGGCTCAAATGTTACCTATGGTACAAATTGTACCTGAAATGAATTTCGCATATGACCCAGTAACTGGGATTATTGGATCATCTTTAGGTTCAGGAGTTGTTCTCCTTTCTATGGATGAAGTTGCTGAGGCTGTGGATAAAGTAGACGCAGCTGCAGATGAATTAATGGCAGCATTAGATCCTTATACTAGTCCAGCTGGATCTTACCCTGGAAGGGAAGGTTCCTTTGTAACTGCTGGTTTGTTAACTAACATGGTTTATGGATTCTTAATTGCTATATTTGTGATATTTGCTGCAATCTCAATTGGGGGTATCTAAATGGCTGATAAAAAAGCTCCTGCAGACGGCTGGCCAGTTATCAGTGGGGATTACATTGTAGGTGATCCTGAAAGTCCTGTTGCAGTAACTACTTTGGCTTCACACATTGAAGCTGATTTATCTGGAGCAGCTATTGCAGGCCCATGTAAAACAGAAAACTTAGGTATAGAAAAAGTTGTTGCTAATATTATATCTAATCCAAACATCCGTTTCTTAATCTTAGCTGGTGCTGAAGTACAAGGCCACATTACTGGTCAAAGTTTCAAAGCATTACACGAAAACGGTGCGGATGCTGATAAAAAGAAAATTATTGGCGCAACTGGTGCTATTCCATTTGTAGAGAATGTTCCACTCGAGGGTGTTGAAAGATTCCAACAACAATTAGAAATTGTTGATTTAATAGATACTGAGGATGTTGGAACTATTCAATCTAAAATTAATGAATGTGTAGAAAAAGATCCTGGTGCTTTCGAAGAAGAAGCTATGGTCATTTCAGTAGATGATGATGACGGCGACGATGATGATGGAGAAGAAATGAAAGTAGTTGCTGCCGAAACTGCTCTTATTGAAGCAAGAATCAGAAATATTAATACTAAAATTGATATGGTTGGTGCTGTTCAAAGAAACATGGCTGGTAATTATGCTGGTAAAGTCCAAGGTATAATGATTGGTTTAATCTTCACTTTAGTTATCGGATTTTTATTCTTGATATAAGGAGGAATAATTATGGTGCAAATTTCTAATAAACCTAATGTAGGCGGACTTAAAAAATCTGCTGAAGATGCTGAATACAGTTCAAAACTTATTGCAAGAGAAGGTAAACTTTTCGCAGGATTACTTGCAACTAGAGTTAAAGGAATGGCTTTAGGAATATGTATAGCACTTCTTTTAGTTGTTATTATTCCTTTCATTGCAATGGCATGTGGATTATAGAGGTGTTAAAATGAGTGATGAAGAAAATTCAATACCTCAAGTAATGGTAGCTGCAGATGATTTCAATGCTTTGGCCGCTAAATTAGATGAGGCTGAGGAAAAAGTCGATTTCACTGTAGGTGAATACTACCAACGTTTAGGCCAACAATCCGGAAGAGATGTTGGTATTTTATATGGTATTATACTTGGATTATTTATATTGGGTGTATCTATAAAATTTGGAATGGTTGCAATGTTTCAAACATTGTTATCTAGTCTTTTATAGGAGGATTATTTTATGTTAAGATTTGATAAAGAACAACTCGTCATAGATATTGCTGGAGTAAAAATGGGAGGTCAACCTGGAGAGTACCCTACCGTTTTAGCAGGAACTATCTTTTACGGCGGACATAATATTATTAGTGATGAAAAAGAAGGTATTTTTGATAAAGATGCTGCTGAAGAAAGAATTAAAACCATGGAGGAAATGTCTGATGTAACCGGAAACCCTTGTGTCGTGCAAACTTTCGGTGCTACTGCAGAAGCTATGGTAAAATACTTAGAATTTGTTGGAGATATTTGTGACAAACCTTTCCTTATTGACTCAACTGCTGCTGCTGCAAAAATTGCAGGTGTAGAATATGTACAAGAAGTCGGTTTATGTGAAAGAGCAGTTTACAACTCCATAAGTATGGCTGCAGAAGCTGGAGAAATTGAAGCTGTTAAAAACTCAGACATTGATGCTTCTATTCTTTTAGGTTTCAACCCAATGCAAGCTGGTGTTGAAGGTAAAATCGAAATCTGGGAAACTGGTGGAGATGTTATCGACAAAGGTATTCTCGAAATGGCTGATGAATGTGGAATTACAAAACCATGGATGGACGTAGCAGTTACTCCATTAGGTCAAGGTGCAGGACCTGCTGTAAGAACTTCTTACGCAGTAAAAGCTAAATGGGGATATCCAGTAGGATCTGGTATTCACAACGTACCTTCCGCATGGGACTGGTTAAGAGGATACAAAAAAGATCACAAAGAAGCATGGCCTGTTTGTGATATCGGTTCAAACATTGTTCAACAAATGGCTGGTGGAGACTTCGTTCTTTTCGGACCTATCGAAAACGCAAGACTCGCATTCCCTGCATGTGGTATGGCAGATATTATGATTGCTGAAGCAGCAAAAGATATCGGTACCGAACCTATTGAAGACCACCCAATTAACAACTTATTATAGATATACAGGGTTCCGATTAGATGATTTTTATCATCTAATCTATTTTTTTTTAGCTACTTTTTTTAGAAAATATTTTAATAAAATTTATATTATCTTAATAATAGATTATTATTTAACTTTAATTTGGAGAGGTTAAATAATGTCTTTTTTAAGTAAAATTTTTAATAAAGGTCCTAAGCCTATCATTGCTCATTCTAAAGAAGGAAATCTTGATGTTTTAAGGTCTCAAAGAGCAGGTCCTGCCAGTCCTGGTGCTGTTAAAAAGCCAGATGTTTTTTATGTAACTGCTTCTGTTGAATTAGGTAACACTACTACTAAATGTATTGTCATGGCCACTAATCTTAACACTAGTGAGTCTTATTTATTGAATAAAACAGTTAAAATGACTCGTGATATCAGACCGCCTAAAGCCAATGAGGAAGTTTTCGGTAAAACTGTTTGGGGTATCGAACTTTCTAAAGAGGCAGTAACAGAGCTTATCAGTGATACTGTTTTGGAAGCACTTAGAAAATGTGGTGTTGATAAGGATGAGGATTTGGATTTTGTTGTTAGATCTACTGGTGTAACTGCAGGTTTTGCCACTGCTGAAGAGGCAGGGCAGTTGATTATTGCTCTTGCAGATGGCTGTCTTGAAGCAGACATTCCCCCACGTAAGATGTCTCCTGCTATGGGTATTTCTCAACTTCCTGAAAGGTTGCAAAAGCATTCTCTTTTAGAAAATATTCTTTTTGATGGTGCTGTTGTTAGTGTAGTTCCTCCTAAAGGTAAAGAAGTTGTTGCAAATGAGATGGAAGGTGAACTTGTAACAGCAGGTATTAAATTAGGTGCTAAATGGACTGAGGTGGATTATAGAAACCCTTGTGTTTCTCTAGACTTTGGTTCTACATTGGCCGGCCGTATTGTTAATGATAATGAACCTTATGCTGATACAGTCGGTAACTTTTTAGGTTTGGCTGGTGTTGTAAGTGACTCTTTAGCTCGTGGTTCAGGTATGATTGATAAGAAAAATGGTGCTGCTTTAGATTTATATAATGAAAAAGATGCTAAAAAGGCGGATAAGAAGAAAGCTGAAGCCAATGCACTTGAAGCTCATAAATTAGTTAATATTCAAAAAGTTCCTATGGATGTTGAAAGGTTTGGAACTGTTCCCGTCAACCCTGTTTCTGCTGAAGCTGCAGGCACTACTTTAATCGGTTGTGATGTTGGTTTTAATGGTGATAAATTGCCTGAATTAATGGATTTGGGTGCACAATTCTTTGATGAGGATGGTCTTGGAACTTTGCTTTCCACTCTTGATTATGTAAGTACCAATATTGTTACCCGCGTTTTGGATGTTGCATTTGAAGAAAATGTAATTACTCCGGGTTCTGCTTTAGGTATTACCGGTAGGGCTGGTATTACAGGACGCAAACCTGAACTTATTTTGGCGGCTGTTCAAGATAAATTTGAAAAGGTTGTTTTTGTTGAAGATGGTTTGGCTCTCGGTTCTGCTATTATGGCTCGTTGTATGAATTCAATGGGTACTCCAAAAGTTCCTATTGGAGGTAAACAAGGCGGTAGATGTATATTGAAAGATCGTATGAAAATGGCTGGCGGTAAATTCGCTTAGTGGTTTTTGTTATGATTTATGCAATTGTTATGGCTGGAGGTAGAGGAACAAGACTCAAAACTCCAGTCGAGAAACCTCTTTTCAAATTACATAACAAACCTTTGATTAAATATGTGCTTGATAATTTAAATGCATCTAAATTAGTTGAGAAAATAATTATTGCAACCAGTCCAAACACTCCAAAAACAAGTGAATATATTAAAGATTTCAATCATGAGATTTTAGACACTCCTGGTGTGGATTTTCTTAATGACTTATCTTATATATTGGATTATTTTGAAAACAAATCCTGTGAGGATATACTACTTTTTATTAATGCAGACCTGCCATTTATTGACGGAAGTTGCATTGATTATATTTTAAAATCTTATTTTGAATGTCAAAAGGATGCTTTATCTACTTTAATGCCGGTTAATGTCTTTAAAGATTTAAATTTAAAGTATGAATATGAGTATAATGGTCTTGTTCCCGTTGGAGTTAATATTTTAAAAAGTATAAATAAGGTTCAGGATGAGTATCAATTAATCATTGAAAAAGATGAGCTTGCATTTAATATCAATACTCTTCAGGATGCAGAAATTGCTGATGAATATACTTTTAAATATAATGAAAAAAATATATAATATGTAATAAATTTAATATTTTTTATCAGTAGGTGATTTAATGGAAAATAAACAAATTCCTAAAAGAGAAGAAAAATTATGGAGTGAAATTAGAAACTACCAAGTAGCTACTAATAATGCTCGTATCCTTGGTGTTTTAGATGAACTTATTGTTAACGAAAAAACTGGTAAAATCGTTGATATTGCTATTCGTGTAGAGGCTGACCGTAATATTCATGTTAAAGGTGCTAAAAGAAATGGTGACTTATTATTAGTTCCTTTTGCTAAAGTTGAAAAAGTCGGCGAATTTATAATCGTAACTGAATAATTATTTCAGTTATTTTCTATTTTTTTTTTAAATTTAAAATAAACATTGTTATTTATACTAGTTCAACCAAACTTTTATTATTGTATATGAATTAATTAGGTGATTATAATGTTACTTGAAATTGAAAATTTGGCTGTTGAAGTGGGAGGAAAAAGGGTTTTAAAAGATATCAATCTTTCTATTGCTGAAGGAGAAACCCATGTACTTTTAGGGCCAAATGGAGCTGGAAAAAGTACTTTATTTTTAACTATATTAGGCTTTCCTCAATATACTGTTGTAAATGGTACAATCAAATTTAAAGGTCAGGATATTACTGATTTAACTACTGCAGAGCGTGTTAAGTTAGGTATAGGTGTAAGTTTTCAGACACCTCCTTCAATCAGGGGTGTTTCCGTAAGGGATTTGCTTAAAATTGAATCCCATCAGGATATGGATGAAGATTTAAACCCAAGAATGAAAGAACTTGCAGCTCAGCTTAAATTTAATGATGAATTTTTAGACAGGGATGTGAACTTTGGATTTTCAGGAGGGGAAGTTAAAAGATCTGAAATATTGCAGCTTTTAGCACAAATGCCTGATTTTACCATGTTTGATGAACCGGATTCTGGTGTGGACATTGAAAACGTTGAGTTGATTGCATCAGAAATTGGAACCTTGCTTGATAAAGACAAGCCACAAAGAAGCAGGGTGAGAAGCGGTCTTTTGATTACTCATTTAGGTTATATTCTTAATTTTGTAAGTGCGGATAAAGCCCATGTATTGATGGATGGTAGAATCTCCTGTTCAGGCAATCCTACTGAAATTCTTGAAGATATTAGGAAAAATGGTTTTAATGGATGTGTTGAGTGTGCGCAATGTTTATAGTGATGCTGAAAGAGCAAAAGATAAAAAAGCCCCTATTGGTGCTGATGTTACAATAGAAAATTTTTCTGATGAAGCGGTCAATGCCATGGATTTATTGGATGACTTGGATGATGTTGATAAAAAGACCAAAAAAACATTATTGAAAGTTGGTGTTGACACTGAAGAAAATAACCGTTCAGGTTCATTTTTACAGGTAGACCAATCTAATATATTTACAAATAATTCAATATCAGATTCCATTGAAGTCATGGGAATGTCTGTTGCACTTGATAAATATAAGTGGTTAGAGGACTATCTGTGGAAAGTTGTCAAACCTGATGCTGATAAATACACTGCCAAAACAGCTTTAAGGGAACAGGAAACTGGCGTTACCAGCGGATACTTTGTACGTTCACTTCCAGGAACCAAAGAAGTAATGCCTGTACAGGCCTGTATGTTCATTGGCGATGAAGCAGTAATGCAGACTGCTCACAATGTTATCATTGCTGAGGAAAACTCAGAACTTCATTTGATAACAGGCTGTGCTACCGGTGATGATATAGCTTCAGCAATGCATGTTGGGGTGTCTGAAATGTATTTAAAGCCAGGTTCCAAAATTACTTTCACTATGGTTCACAATTGGGCAGAACAGGTTGAAGTCAGACCAAGAACAGGTGTTAAATTAATGGATGATTCAACTTATATTAACAACTACATCTTAACAAGTCCTGTTTCAACAATCCAATCTTATCCTACTGCTTATTGTGATGGTAAAAATTCAAGAGCTATTTTCCAATCTATTCAAGGTGGTAAAAAAGATTCCATTATTGATGTTGGATCACGGGTTTTGTTAAATGCTCCTAACGCCAGAGGAGAAGTTATTTCAAGAGCTGTATCTCAGGATGAATCTAAAATATATTCAAGAGGCCATTTGTCCGGAACTGTTCCTGGAGTTAAAGGACACCTTGAATGTCACGGTTTGGTTTTATCAGATGACAGTATGATTTATGCTGTTCCTGAACTTGAAGCCAGTTCTGCAAATCTTGAAATGTCTCACGAAGCTGCTGTCGGTAAGATTTCAGAAGAAGAGATTAATTATTTAACTTCAAGAGGAATCAATGAAGAAGATGCTGAGTCCATGATTGTTAGAGGATTTTTAAACATGGATATTACAGGTCTTCCTGATGAATTGGCGGAACAAACCCAAATGATGATTGATATGAGTGTAGATGGAATGTAATTCCATTTTCCTTTCTTTTTTTTAGTGCGACAAGCAATTGTCTGTTAAATTTTGTTATATGAACTCATTGTTTTTTTTTGAGGGTTTTATGTCAGTACAACTATTGGTATGTT
>Ga0256407_10014810_pt1 | contig 10181 bp, 2 predicted proteins | sample RumenRJG_04DNA_FD_193489 | JGI IMG/M metagenome (GOLD analysis project Ga0256407, IMG submission 193489) | Bovine rumen microbial communities from Lethbridge, Alberta, Canada - RJG_04 | ecosystem: Host-associated > Mammals > Digestive system > Stomach > Rumen | place: Canada: Alberta | collected... | reverse complement strand
ACTATATAAAAATTATTTGAAAATTTATTTATATTTTTTTTTTTTTTTTTTTTTTTTTTTTTAAAATAAAAATAATTTTTTAATTTTTTTTTTTTTTTTTCTGTATAATATTCTAATATTCTTCTTTTTAAAACAAATAATTGAAAATGTTTTAAAAATGAAGTTTTTAAAGTTTGATTAAATTTTATAGTTTCTATTAAAAATAAACATTTAAAATATTCATGTTCAAATGCATAATAAAATGTTATTATTATTAAAACTACTGTATAATATTTTTTTGAATAATTATTATTTATAAAAGAAATATTTTTAAATCCATATGAAAAATATTGATATAATATTGGACATTCTTCTTTTAAATTTTTTTTTTTTATTATTGCTAATTCATTATTTTTCATATAAGTAATAAACATTTTTATTTCTTCCTCAAATTTATCAAAGTCATATATATGACAATAAAAACATTTTTTTTCTTCTCTTTTACATTTTGGAATATGAATTTTAGTTTGGAATGATTTATTTAAATGATTTAATATTATTTTTATTTCATCTGGTTCATCCATAAAATAGATTAAATTGAAAACTTTAATTATATTATTATTATATGTTCCATGTATATGAAAATTAAAATTTGAAAAATCTTTTTTGATAATATTAAATTCAGTTTTGAAATACATATAGGTTAAAATTATTGATAAACAAATTTCGATAAAAATTTTTATTACTAAAATGGATTTATCTTCTTGTAAAATAAAATATTTATCATTATAGTATTTCTTTAAAACAAAAAACTCAATTATAATAGAAGAAAAACATAAATAAAAAAAAAATTTCATAATATATTCAATTTTAATTCTATAATAATAATGAGAATGATTAAAAAAATCAAATAAAAATATAATAATGAATATGCCTCTAATTATAATCTTTATAGATATAATATAATTTTCTTTAATATTAAATTCAATTTGAATTATAACTTGTAAAAGAGAACTAATACAAGTAAATAAATCTAATTTTCCAATTTCATTAGTAAAAATAGAATTATTACCTATAAATGTTAGTTGTTCTAGTAAAACACTAGATAATAAAATATCAATAAAAATTAAATAAAAAACTGAAATTAAAATTATTATAATTGCAAAATAATATATAGGATTTGAAATTATATTTTTTAATTTATCATTAAAAATAATTTCAGTAAATATTGAATATAAATATGGATTACATATATATAAAAAAAGATTTGATTTCCTTAAAAAAGAAATGTAATCAAAACTTTTATTATATATTAAAATCCTTATTAAGGTAAAGCAATTAAGTAATACTATTATAAAACAAATATATAAAATTATATAAAATAAAACTAAATTATTCAAATTAAAAATAATTTCAGAAAAAGTAAATTTTCTTAAATAATATGATATTCCATAATTTTTACTTATTTTCCAATCATGTGATATTAATAATAAAGGTAAATATTTTATTATTATTGTTAATATTGATATTTTTTGATTAATTGATATTTGTCCAAGAAATTTATATATTTTAAGATATTTTATTTTATTCTCTTCATTCAGATTATTTTCCATTTAATTATATAATTTTCAAAAAATTAATTCAAATGATTTATTTTATTTAAATCATTTTCACTAATCAATCTTTTTAAGAAAAATTTAATGTAATCGGTTTTTTATGTTATTATTAAATTATATATTTTTATAAATAAATTTTAATTTCAAATGTTATATTATATTGAAAGTTTAATAATTTGATATTTTGAAAGATTAAGATTAAATGTTATGGATTTGAATATTGTTTTTATTAATTTATTATTTAATTTTTATCATTATTAATATATTTTATATTTCAAAATACTTTTTTCCTTTAATATATTAATATTATTATTAAAAAAAAATTCAAATAAATATTTATTCTAAAATATTTTATTAAACATCCATAATAAAAAAAACATATAATAAATAAAAAAACCTATAAAAATATTTTCTAATATATTTACTCACTAAAACAAAAACATCATAAATAAATATATTTAAAAAAAAATAAAAAAAAAATGTATTATAACAAATTTCAAACAGGAGGTTCCTTAGAATTATATAATCCAACAAATAAAGAATTACTTGAAAATTGGAATTTTACAGGAAAATGTAAAAAAATATATGATAAATCAATAAAAAGTTATATGCATTTATTAGATAATGGTGGAATATCAAAAATGTCAATTCCAAAAGATAATATTTCCTTAGGAATAGTACAAGGATATATTGTATTTCAAATATATTTATTAACTCAAAAAAATTTTTCAATTGAAATTTCAGTTTCTGATACTCAAAATACAAGACATAGATTAATTTTTTCTTCTAATTTAAGAGAATTAAATATGAATTATTTTACTTGTGTTATTCCAATGGCAGAAATTCCAATTGGAAATTGGGTTAATTTATCTATTGATGTTTTATCTTTTGTAACTTATTGCTTTAAAGATTTAACTTTTAAATCTATTGATAATATTGTTTTTAGTGCCAATGGGAAAATTAGAAGAATTTTTACTATGAGAAGTAAAATAAATGATGATAATGAATTAAATGATAATAATAATATTAAAAATATTGAATATGAAAAAATTCCTAGTCAATTTATTATTAAAGGTGATAATATTGATGTTATTAATATTAATATGAATGATGAAGTTTGTATTAATAATCCTATTTTGAAAGATAAATTTTATAATAAAAAACCTAAATTTCATAATAAAGAATATCTATTATCAAATATTACTAATATTTCTAGAATATATGATAAAGAAAAAAATATGAATTTACATTCTCGATCTCTTGATAAATATAATAATATTAATAGTAATTTTAAATTATCTGATAAATATGATAATAATAATGATAATAATAAAAATTTAAATATATTTGTTACTAAAGTTGAAAATCCTAAAAATAAAGATTTTAATGATAATTATTATAAAAATGATAGATATACTTTAAAAAATAAAGGAATTTTAAATACAATTAATCCAATTGTTATTTCTAATAGTATTCAACCAAGTGTTATTTCTTCATCTATGAAAAGTAAAGTTAATATAAAATCTAATAATAAAAATATTAATATTGAAGAAAAGTTAGATGATAAGGGACAAGTTTATTTTGATTCTAATAGTAATAATATTAATTTTAATGAACAAATATTAAAAGAAAGTTATAAACAAGATATTGCTCAAGTTACTCAAAGTATGAAAAATATTAATACTAATTTAAATTATAATAAGGCTGGACAGTATATTAATAATAAAAAAAAAAATAATAAGTAAATATTGAAAATAAAATTTTGAACAATTTATTTAACAATTGTATTATTTTATAAATATTTTCTTACTTATATAATTTATTTTTTAAATATTTTAGATTTTTTTATTTTTTTATCTCTTAATAATATTATAATTAGTGATTTACTTGTATAAAAATGATATATATTTTATTTAAATTTATAATATAAATAGTAAATAATGATTAATTTCTTTTAAAATAAATAAAAAAAATAAAATAATATAAATACAACATAAAATTTCATTTTATACTTTTAAATAACATTTCTTTAATTATTTAAAAACAAAAAAATTAAATTTTCATCAAAAACAGTTAAAAAATAAATAAAGAAAGTAATAAATATTTTAAATTATTTATTATTTCCATATAAATAATTAACTTTTGCAGAAATAACATCATTCATTGGATTTACAGGCATAATAAAATTATAAGGTAATTCTCTTTCCTTAATATTTATATTGTTTATATTTTCATTTGAATTATATTTAAAAGGACTTTTTGGATTTGAAATATTTCTTTCAGTAAAATATTTTTGTGAACTATCAATTTTTATTAATTTATCTTTTGAATAATTTCTTTTATTTGGTTCTCTTAATCCAAAATAATCTTTTTTTATTTCTGCTTTTTCATAAAATTTATCTTTTAATATTTTTTCTTTTTTTTTTGATTTATTCTCAAAATCAAAATATAAATCATTATTTGAATTTGAAATTGTTTTTTTATTATTAAATATATCATTTTTACTTTTATCTAATTTTGAATTTAGTTCTGAATATGAATAATTTCTTTTTGTATTTGAATTTATATTATCAAATAATTGCTTATTACTATTATTATAATTATTAGAATTATAATCTTTTATTTGAATTTCTTGAACAAATTTTTTTTTTTTTGAATTTTCTTTTATTAATTTAAATTTACTCAAAGGATGAGATTTATTATTTTCTGGAATTGTATAATTTGATGTATTAATATTTGTTAAATTAACTAATTTATTAAATATACTTTCTTTATTTGGTTTTTCGATATCATAATTTTCATATTCAGTGATTTCATATTTATCATTTGAATCTTTATAATCTATTATTCCTAATTTTTCTTCTATATATTTCTTTTTTTTATTATTAATATCTTTATTTTTATCTTTAAATATTATTAATTCTTTTTCCTTTTCTTTTTTTATTTCTTCTAATGGAATTAAAATTTGTTGATTATTATCTTTTATTTTCTTAATTAGTAAATTTATTTTTCTAATATCTTCATTATTATTTTCATTATAATTATTAGTCAAATTAATTAAATCTCTTTTTCTATTTAAATTATTTATTTTTCGATTTATTGATTTAGAATAATTTAAACTTTCAAAACTTGAATTTTTTGATTTTATTGATTCAAAATTATTATTATTTATTAAATTCATCAAATTATTATTATTTCTGTTATTTTTATTAGGATATTGTTGATAATTATTGTTATTATTTTGATTATCATATAAATTATAATTATTATTATAAATTTGATTATTGTTATATTTATTTGAATTCATTTGATTAATAAACTTATTATCTGAATATGGTGAAGAAAAACCTGAATTTGAATCTTCTAGTTTATTTATTGTATTAGGGATATTCATTTGATTATAATTTTTATTCCAATTTTCTGGAGTTTTTTGATTAGGATTATTTAAGTTATTATAATATTTATTTTTCTTATTATTTAACAAATCTTTATTATTTAAATTATAATTTCTATTATATTGATTTTCACTTAAATTATCATCTTCATTATTATTTTCAAACATTTCATATTTATTTGGATTATCATTATAAGAATTATAATTATTATTATTATTTCCATAATTATTTAAATTATTATTATCATGTTTATTTTCATTTAAATTATTATCATTTAAATGATTATTTTTAATATAATCATTATTATTTTGTAAATTATTTCTATTATTATTCCAATTTTGATTTGGTTGAATATTATTTTCAAAATTATCATTCTTATTATAATTATTATTATAACTTTCATTTCCTTTAATAATATCTTTGTTATATTCATTATTATTAATAATATTATTATCAAAGTTGTTGTCTTTTGTATTATTAAATGAATTTCTTTTAATTCTATTCTTAATAACATCATTATTATTTTCATAATTATTATTTTTATTAAATTTATTATCTTTAATATTATTATCATTATAATTACCATATTTATCATTTTGAATATCATTATATTTTCTATCATAATCATTTTTATTATTTATTTTATTATTTTCATAATTATTATTTTTATTAAATTTATTATCTTTAATATTATTATCATTATAATTACCATATTTATCATTTTGAATATCATTATATTTTCTATAATAATCATTTTTATTATTTATTTTATTATTTTCATAATTATTATTTTTATTTATTTCTATATTGTTATAATTATGAGAATCATTATTATAATTATTTTCATTATTATTCATTTTATTTTTATCAATATTATTATAATTTTGAAAATCATGATAATTATTTTCATTATTATTATTTTTATTATTTTGATTTCTATTATTATTAATAGAATTATCATAATTTTGATTATAATGAATATGATTATCATTATTATTATTTTCAACTTGAAATTGATCATCCAAACCATGTTCTCTATTTGAATAAGTTTGATCATTAGTTTCTAAATATTTATTTCTAATTTTAGGATTTAATTTATATTTATTATTGTTTAAACTTTCTTTATCTTGTTCATAATTTTCATCTTTATATTCATTATTATCATCATTATTATCTTCATCATCATTATTTTTATTATTATTATTATCAAATATTCCTTTAGTTGAATTGTCTTTTTTAGCAGAAGAAAATTTTCTTGATTCAATATATTCTTCTTCATCTTCTTCTTTTATAGGATCTGGAATTGATTGATTAATACTATTAACTAAATCATCAAATGTTTTCACTTTTTCAATTTCACGACCTTCATTATTTTCATTATAATTTTTATTATTATTATAATCTTTATTATTTAAATTTGGATTTGAAATATCATAATTTTTATTTTCTAAATTATTTTTTTGATTATTATAATTCTTATTACTTTTTATTTCTTTTTCATTATTATTTGAATTATTAAAGTTATCATTTTCATTTGTATTTTTATTATTATTAATATTATTATTTTTATTTTCATTTTCTAATGTGTTATTATTTTCATCATTTGAAATATTTTCTAAGTCATTATTAATTATATTATCATTGTTTTTATTTTCATTATTTACTAATTGACTTTTTATTGAATTTCCCTTACTTTTTGGACTTTTAATTTCTTTAATTAATATTTCATCTGAACGACTTGATATATTTTTATTTATATTATTCAGTCTATTTTTAATTGAATTTCCTATAGGAGATAAATTAAGATCATCCATATTTATATTATTTATTTGACCAGAATTTCTTTTTTGATTGTCATTGTCTATAATATTTTTTAACTTTTCTTTATTTAATTGTTTAGAATTAAACTTATTATTTATATCTTTTTCATTTTTATTAATATTAGAAATATTCTTATCTTTAGATATATTATGGTTTTTATTACTCTCAGTATTTTTTAAATTATTTATATATTTATTGCTTGTATTATTACTTTTATTGTTTAAATCATTTGACAAACTATTATTTTTTTTCTTTAAATTTTTTGAGTAATTATTATTTTTATTTTTTAAATCATTTGAATCATTATTACTTATATTATTTAATTTTTTTGTGTAATTATTATTTTTATTATTTAAATTATTTAGGTCATTATTATTTTTATTATTTAAATTTTTTGAGTAACTATTATTTTTATTATTTAAATGACTTGAGTAACCATTATTTTTATTATTTATATCAATTGATTTATTATTATTATTATTATTTAAATGTTCTGAATGATTATTTTTTAAACTATTTGAATAATTATTACTTTTATTATTTACTCCATTTGAATGATTATTATTTTTATTATTTACTCCATTTGAATGATTATTACTTTTATTATTTACTTCATTTGAATGATTATTACTTTTATTATTTACTCCATTTGAATGATTATTACTTTTATTATTTACTTCATTTGAATGATTATTACTTTTATTATTTACTTCATTTGAATAATTATTACTTTTATTATTTACTCCATTTGAATAATTATTTTTCAAAATATTATTATTTTTTTCATATGAAGTATTTTCATCATAAATAATATCATTATGACTAAAATTAATATGTTCAGGATGTTCTGTATGATTATTTTCACTATTTTTATTTTTTAAAATCCCTTTTTTAGGAGAGTTTGATGTATTTTCATGAATATTTGAATTATTTCCTTTATCTGAATAATCATCAAAATTATTTAAATTAATTTGATGTTTATTATTAATATTATTTTTATCTAAATTTTTATTATTTGATTTTATTGTTTTATTATCATCTTTCATATTTGTGTGATTTTTTAAGTTATTTTCATTTGAATTGTTTTTTTTGTTTAAATATTTTGAATTTTTACTCATTTTATTTGAAGAGCTTTTATTAAATGTATCTTCAAAATCATTTGAATTTTCATTCATATTATGTAAATTATTTCCTAAAGTATTTTTATTATCATGATTGTTTGAATTATTATTAAAATATAAATTATGATTTGTATTATTATTATTTTGTAAATTATTTTTTACTCCATTTGAATAATCCATTTTATTTAATTGATTATTTTCTGATGAATCATTATCATTTTTTAATATATTATTATTATTATTGTTTCGATTTTTTATATTTAAATTTTTTGAAAAAGGATTTTCATTATTTCTATTTTTATTTTTATTATTCTCATAATTTGAATGAAATTCATTTAAATCTTTTGGTTGTTTATTTAAAAACTTAGAACCTTTATTATATAAGTTTTTATCAAATTTATTATTATTTAAATTTTGATTATCCTCATAATTATTTAAATTATAATCTTTATTTGTAATATTATTTTTATGAATATTATTGTTATTATTATCATTTACTTTATAATTTATTTTATTATTCAAATCATCATAACTATTTTTATTGTTTCTATTAGACAAATATTTAGATGAATTAGAATTTTTATTTTTATTATATCTTCCTGAAGATGATAAATAATTTGTAGGTTCATCAAAATCATCTTTTTGAGAATGAGAAAAGTATTTTGATAATGATGTTTTTACAGTATTATTTTGAGTATCAAAATTTGAATTTTTCATATATTTCAAATCATAATTTTTATTATTAGAATTTTGATTACTAGAATCCAAATTATCATTTTTATTATTTTCAATTTCATTATTATGTTTCTCATTATCATAATTATTATTATTATTATAATTCCCAATCATATTATTATTATAATTTCTACCTTCTTTATTTATTATATCATTATCAATTATTTGAAAAGAAGAATTTTCATTTTCCTTATTATTTACTTTTTCTATATCATAATTATATCCATTTTCAAATTTTTTTAATATATTTTTTGCTTTTTTATTATCAAATAAATCCTTATAATTATTATTAAATATTTTATTTTGACTTTTAATAGAAAATCCACTAGGTAATTTATTATTACTTTTTGATTTAAAATTATATAATTGATATGAATTATTAATTCTGTTAGATGAATTAAAAGAATTATTTATACTATTACTACTTAAATTAAAATTTAAGTGATTTGGATTTTCAGTTTTACTTCTTTTATTTTTTCTTATACTTTTATTATAATCAAAATCATTAGAAATATTTCTTGATGAATAATTTTTATAACTGAAATCATTACTTAATTTGTTTTTTTTTGATGAATTAATACTAGAATTTCTCCCATGTTCAATTTCATATTTTTTATATGGAAAATTATCTTTATAAACTGTAATAACTTTTTCAATATTTTCAGTTTTATTACTTAATTTTGATATATTATTATTATCATCATTATCATCTAAAGTAATAATTTTTTGAATTTGTTTTAAATTATTTGAAGAAGAATCATTTAAATTATTTTTATTTAAATTATCTTTACTATTTTCAATAAAACTTCTATTATATTTATCTAAAGCTCTTTTTATTATTTGTTCTTTAACTTCTTCATTAACATAAATATTTTTTTTATCCTTTTCAGATAAATAATTATTATCATTTAAATTATTATAATTATTTTCACTATTAAATCTATTATGATTGAAATAAACTTTTTCTTTAAATGATATATTTTTTTTTCTTTTATTTTCACTTGATTTAAATGAACTTCTTAAATTTTCATCATAAGTTATATCATCAATAAAACTTTTATTTGAATAATTCATTGATTTATTTCTGTTATTTGATAATGGAGTATTATTAGATTTTTTATTGAGATATATATCTTTATAACTTTTATTTCTTACTTTTTTATATGAACCATCTCTTAATTGAATAAAAGATGATGAATCATTTAAAGATAATGAGTTTCTTTTTTCTGGAGTTTCTAAGATTTTTTCATTTTTATTTGATGAATTCATTTTTTTATTAAAAAAAAATATTTTTATATTTTAAACAAAAAAATTGTTTAAATTTTTATATATAATTATCTATTAAAAAATTATAAAATATATTTTATATTTATTTATCTTTTCAATAAAGATGATTTTAAATAAAAAATGTTTTAAATTTCGTAATTTTCATTATTTTTCAATTAATAATATTTATTATTACTTTAAAATAAAACACACAATTTAGATTTTTAATATTAAAAAAAGTACATATA
>Ga0256407_10014808_pt1 | contig 10182 bp, 11 predicted proteins | sample RumenRJG_04DNA_FD_193489 | JGI IMG/M metagenome (GOLD analysis project Ga0256407, IMG submission 193489) | Bovine rumen microbial communities from Lethbridge, Alberta, Canada - RJG_04 | ecosystem: Host-associated > Mammals > Digestive system > Stomach > Rumen | place: Canada: Alberta... | reverse complement strand
ATCTGTTATATTTAGATAAATCTACGCACATTATTCGATTTTGTCGGGCATTTCTGGGGTTTAGTCGATTCCTTCCATTTGAATATTTGGCTATTGTCAATAAATTTTGTAACTTTGCAACAAGTTGTAGTACATATTATTCTTCGAGAGAAGGATGAATTTGGTTAATAATGATTTTGAAAACAATTCAATTGAAGAACATTTGTGAGTTGAGGCCCTTCGCGAGAAGAGCCTCTTCTTCTTTGATGACAGCAGGGATGTTCCGAAGACAGTAGGGACTGGTACCAAAGAATTGCGGGATGGTTCCTTGATTCAGATAAATAATAGTTACGAAAAATTTGGCGTTGTAAAAAATTCTTCGTAATTTCGCACCCCGAATTTAGGAGCGTGTTGTGTCATTTGTGATGCAGCACGCTTTATTCATAATAAAATATTTACTAAAAACATTAAACCTTATGAAGACTAAAACAACGAAAAGGGTCTGTTTGACCCGAGGCAAGGAAATCTTCGCTTGCAGTAGCCAGGGTTTCCGAAACGAGAACACAGACACGAGTGTTAACATGAACTGCAAGAAAGGAGGGGTGACGGTATGGCTAAGCTAAATCAACTGATCTTGCTGGAGAACATGATGAGGACGTACGACGCCATGAACATCAAGGATGCTAACCTGACACATTTTCAAGGGGTTTGCATTGAGAAACTGGTGGACGTAATCATTGGCAGACTGCAGCGACTGGTGGCGAGCAAGGTGCGGATAAGTTGCAGGAACGTGCTGCTGGCGAATTACGAGACGATGACGAAGACAACGTACTGGCTGGGATGCAGGCTGTTCAGCGACTTGCCGCAAGCAGAAAGCCGCGTGCTGCGAGAGAAGGTGGAGCAGATGGTGGAGCTGCTGAACGAGCTGGTGCTGAAGATTGTGAATGTGGACGAGGAGTATGCAAAGAGGTTCTTTGAGCGAATAAAGAGGGCATACCGCAAGAGAAGAATAACAGACTTTGAACTATGGAAAGCACAACAATCACATCTGACGAGAGAGCGCCTGAAGGATTATCAGGTGAACTTGACAGCCGACACGCTAATCAAGGGTATTATGGAATACGATGCCCCACCAAAGACATGGGAGGAGAAAGCTGTGGACATGGAGCGACTGAGGGAGCACATGGACGAAAACAAGGAACTGCCTAAGAACTTTAAAAAAGAGTGTGCCAAGCTGCGTCGTTACTCGTACTGGGAGGGCGATATGTTCTTCATTGACTACGAGAAACTGAGAAAGATTCTGTTCCAGCATTTCGGCGAGTTAACCCATGAACAGCATATCGCCATGTTTGAATATGATGTGCAACTGAAACAGATTCATGAGGAGATGAGGAGAATGGAAAAGGAGGAAATGTGTGCAGAGGGGGAAATGGAAGAGGAAATGAAGGAGGCAAGGAAAGGACTGAAGGAGGCCGTCAAGAAGGCTATTAATATAATGTGGGCAGAGGGTGTGCTACAACATAAGTATGACCACACGTGGATTATGATGACGATGAACGAGGAGGAAGGACTGCCTAATTTTGCCACACCAACAGAATATTTAGACTATATGGAGGGATGTGGCGTGAGGGACAGACTGCCAGACAGAAGTATCGTCAGCAAGTATTATGACAAGGCTCGCGGAACGTTCCCGAACTGGACATTTACGGATGCCAAGGATAAAGAGGAGACAAGACGAAATAATGTCGGAAAACGCTTTTTGAACCTGGTTCAGCGTGCATAATGCACGCATTTGTGCACGCAATTGTGCACAATCATGCACAATCGTGCACAATGATGCACGGCGCAAATTTACGGTTTGCGTCGTGTTTTTTTTGTGTCTACCTTTGCCGATGAAATCAGCGAGAGCTGTTTAAATCATTAACAACTTAAAGGTCGCCTAAAAGGGGGCGACGTTAAACAAAGAAAAGAATGATATGAGAAGAATTAAGATTTATTCGTTGGACTTCCTCATGTACGCTCAAGAGGTGAGATTGGAGGAAGACGAGTTGATGGACGAAGGCTATATGGACGACTACGAGCGCCTGTCGGTAGCTGAAATGAAAAGAAGTTATGCTGAGTATCTGAGAGACTTGGCAATGTATTAAAAATTTAAGAATGGAAAAACTAAAAAATGGAAAAGTAAAGAATCAGTTTTACATTGAAATCAAAGAGTGTTGTGCCTCATGCAAGCATAAGGAATGTATGAGCGACGGCACAAGGGTTTGCCAGAAGATGGGACTGATAGTAGAACAAAAGTACAAATGCCGCCAGTGGGAAATGGCCGATGGGCTGAAGAACGCTGGACTGCAAAACGGAGGAGTGGTACGACTCCGGAAAACTAAAGAAACTATTATACATTAAAAATTAAAGATTAAACATTAAACATTAAAATTAAAGAATTATGAAAAAGAACAAGAAAACGACAGTGAGTGTTAACAAGGGTTTGAACAAGATGGTCTATCAGGGCAATGAGGTGCCAGAAGGTGGTGTGAAGTTGCCTATCCAGAGTCTGGCAACACTGGTAGATGAAGGTGAGAAGCTGGCAGTGATGCTGACAGAACAGATGGTGAGCTATGGTAACAGCTATCATGGCTCGTTCATCAGAACCTATGCCCTGACACAGATGGTGGCCTACTTGAAGGTGTTTGCTGCAGACAGCGGCTTCGACATCATGCCCATGTTCGAGACCTTGATGCCCAGTTTCACCAAGGAAGCCCAGCAGATGCTGGAGGAAATAAAGGCCGAGAAACGTCAACAGCAGACAGGATATAAGTTCCTGGACCTGGACAACGAAGCAGACGCTAAAGAGTTTAAAGCCATGCTATAAAATTTAAGAGACTAATCATAATAAGGTAACACAAACTTGAGCGGAGCGGAGGGAATCAATTGAGCACCGTAAGGTGTAGGGCCCTTTCTCAACGTGAACCTCAGCAAAAACTCAAGAACAATGAAACAAATTATTATTAACATCGAGAACGAAGAGACTTTCAAAGAGCAACTGAAGAAATTCGGTCGCGCAGAGGGTGTGATCACTGAAGACACGATTACTGGTGAACTAAACTACAAGGCATACAACCGTAAACCTATCAAGCGTCGCAAGGCGAAGCTATTACGAGAGCTGGACTTCGGCTGGCTGAAAGAGAGCAAGGAACTGATTATCCGCAGGGAGGCATTCCCCAAGCGTCTGGGAACATCGCGCATACTTTCGCTGATGGATGGGGGTAACCGCCAGGCTAAGGATGGCGTCATAGAACGTGAACTGGACCTGATAGAGTTTTGTTAACCTAATAAATTAATCAACATGATATACAGGATTTATTATGAGGGCAAGCGCAAGTTTGCCCTCCCCATTAAGAACCGTGAGGAGCTGATGGCGCTGCGCAACTCGCAGAAGAACATTGACACATTGGCGAAGGTGCGACAGGGTGATGCATCGGCCAAGCCCGATCTGCTGCAACTGGCATATAACATAGGACACGTAGAAGGTGCCCTAGCAGGCTGCAAGAGCATTGGCAGCTACTTCTTCCACGATGTGGACTGCTATGGAAGTGAAGAGTTAAGAGTGAAGAGTGAAGAATTGAAAGAGTTGATATTGTCGAAGAAGGACGAGATAGGTCTGAAGATGCTGGAACGAAGCGCCAGCGGAGGTTGGCACTTGGTATGCGAGCGGCGCAAGGGCACCACCATACTGGAGAATCAGGTACGCGTGGCATCTATTCTGCAACTGGAAATGGACACCTCGGCAAAGGACTTGCAGCGGGTGGTATTCTCGACCAGTGGCAGCGAGGATGACCTGCCATATCTGGACGATTGCCTCTTTGAGGAACCCATGACGGCAGACGAGTGCGAGAAAGAGTATAACCTGCTGAAGGTACGCGTGATGCGCAGACAGGAAGAGGTGCCGGAGGGTGCGAAGAAGGCCAACAAGCACTATAGGCCGTGGGAAGATGGTGATAGAAAATCTGCGAAATCCGCGCCATCTGCGAGAGAAATAACAACCTCACGCGAGAATAATAACCTCTCGCAGATATCGCAGATGACGCAGATAAATGAACTGGCGTTCAAGGGCATTCCGTATAGCGAGATCATCAGCGAGTGGTGGCAGCGCAACGGTGGCGAGCCACAGGAGGGCGAGAGAAACGTGAAGCTGTACCAGCTGGCAGTGAACCTGAGGGCCATCTGCGACAACAACCGCGACCTACTCCTGGAAATCATGCCTCGCCTGGGACTGGACGAACAGGAACTGCGAAGCATCGTGGAGTCAGCCTGCAAGGAACCACCCAAGGGACTGAGCAAGGTTATGCAAAGCATCCTTGCGATGTATGATGGAAGAGGTAAGATGGAAGATGTCAGTCATCAGCCTTCAAACATCGACCATCTTCTCTGGGAATGGGGCGCTGAGATAGAGGCGATGTTCGACGACTTCCCTGTGCTGAAGGACATCTGCAAGGGGCTGAAACGCAACCAGTATCCTGCGGCGCTTATTGTAGCAGGCGCATTCGAGATGACGCTGATGACAAGGTGTACGTACCGCTTCTATCATCGACCAGAGGAGTTGCGACGACTGAACAGCTCTGCACTGATCATCGGCGACCCAGCGAGCGGAAAATCCTTCGCCACTCGTTTGTTCAAACTCTTGGCAGCCCCCATCATTGCTGCCGACAAGGTAGGCCGCGACGCTATCAATGCCTATCGTGAGCAGATGCGAACAAAGGGTGCCAACAAGGAGAAACCCAAGAAGCCAAAGGTGGTTGTCAGGGTGCATCCTGCACGAACCTCTAATGCTCAGTTCATTCAGGACATGGTGAACGCTGTGGAGGTGGTGGATGGCGAAGAAATGCACCTGCACATGCTGACGTTCGATACGGAGTTGGACAATACCGTGACCGTTCAGAAAGGCGGCTCGTGGATTGACAAGCAATCGTTGGAGCTGAAGGCCTTCCACAATGAAGAGGACGGTCAGGCGTACAGCAATATGGACTCGATTCTGCAGGACTTCAACGTGTATTGGAACTACGTGTATACAGGTACTCCCATCGCGCTGAAGAAGAAGGTGAACGAGCAGAACTTTGGAAGCGGTTTGGCTACACGCCTAACCTGTATCCCTCTGCCTGCCACCAACTTCGAGATGATGAGTCGCGAGAGCACTGTTGACTACGACAGCGACGAACGCTTGAAGGAGTGGGCTGAGAAGTTGGACAGGATGAAGGGCGAACTAAGCGTTCAGAAAATCGTGGATGAACTCTATGATTGGACAGCTCGTCGCATGGCCGATGCTGCTGAGAACGACTCAAGGGCCGACGAGATGTTGTTGAAACGCTGTGCCTATCACGGTCTAAATTTCGCGGCTCCATTCATCGTGATGCGCCACTGGGACCAGATGAAGCAGGACGGCACCTACTGGTGTGGCGAATTCGAGACAGACGAGGTGGATTGGAAACTGGCAGAGTTGATAGTAAACATCCAATACGCCTGTCAGCGATACTACTTTGGAGCGATGGCAGAGGCCTATTTCGACAACAAACTGAAGGATGCCTCAGTGAACGTGCAGCGCAGGCAGAAGACTTTCGAGGGTTTTGACCGACTACCGGAGGTGTTTACTAGCGAGGACGTAATGCGCTGCTTCAACCTGTCGAGTGATGGTGCTGCACGCATGAAGATCAAACGATTACAGAGCGACCACCTCATTGAGAAACTGGTTGACGGCAGGCAGGCTGGAACTTCGAAGTCAAACTATCGCAAGACGGGAAACCTGATGCTGTAGTGTACCAATGTACCATTGTACCATTAGCATTTTTAATTTAAACTTGAATCCAAGATGCTTGGTGCAGCGATGGCGATACAGGAGAACGGTACCACCCACCTGGATTACTTCGCCATGTTGCGTGGATGGGAAATGGCGAGAAGTTAGGTAATATCGAGATACTTGCAATCGGAAAAACCAAAAAAGTTTTGGATTTTCGCTCACTTATTCGTACCTTTGACCCACGGTCGAAGGTACTTTCGTTCGGAAATAAAAAGAAAAACAAGTTTTCCCTTTGTAGTTCGCTCGCTTATTCGTACCTTTGCAGTCAAATTACACATTAATATATTATATGGAAGAAAAAATCACCAACAATGGCGAGGAAAAGAAAAGCCTCAGCTTTGTAGAACAGTTTGTAAAAGAGGACCTGGAGGCAGGCAAGAACGGTAGTAGACTGCAGACCCGCTTCCCACCAGAGCCCAACGGATATATTCACATCGGACACGCCAAAGCCATCTGCATGGACTTCGGTGTGGCAGAGGAGTTTGGTGGCGTGTGCAATCTGCGCTTCGATGACACCAACCCCACGAAAGAAAATACCGAGTATGTGGAGAACATCATGAGTGACATCAAGTGGCTCGGATTCAAGTGGGGAAACATCTACTATGCCTCAGACTACTTCGAGAAGCTGTGGGACTTTGCCACATGGCTCATCAAGAAAGGATTGGCTTATGTCGACGAGCAGACCTCAGAGCAGATTGCCGAACAAAAGGGCACGCCCACACAGCCAGGTACCGCCAGTCCTTACCGCGACCGCCCCATTGAGGAGAACCTGCGCCTGTTTGAACAGATGAACACTCCTGAGGCTGTCGAGGGTTCGATGGTATTGCGTGCCAAGCTGGATATGGCGAACCCCAACATGCACTTCCGCGATCCTATCATTTATCGTATCATCCAGATTCCTCACCACCGCACAGGCACCAAGTGGCATGCTTACCCGATGTATGACTTTGCCCATGGTCAGAGCGACTATTTCGAGGGTGTCACCCACTCCATCTGTACGCTGGAGTTCGTGCCACACCGTCCACTCTACGACAAGTTCGTAGAACTGCTGCGCGAATATATCAAGGAGCAGAAGGCCAGTGGCGCAGACCTCTCAGGCTATAATCCTGATATCCTCGACGAGAAATACGACGGCACGCGTCAGATAGAGTTTAACCGTCTGAACCTGACCTACAACGTCATGTCGAAGCGCAAGCTGAAGGCACTGGTTGACGAGAAACTGGTCAGCGGATGGGACGACCCCCGTATGCCAACAGTTTGTGGTATGCGTCGTCGCGGCTTCTCATCACAGAGTCTCCGCAACTTTATCGACTCTATCGGCTACACCAAGTTTGACGCACTGAACGACTACGCCCTGCTGGAGGCCAGCGTGCGTGACGACCTGAACAAGAAGGCTACACGTGTCAGCGCTGTGCTCGACCCCATCAAGCTGGTCATCACCAACTATCCAGAAGACAAGAGCGAAGAACTGACAGCTATCAACAATCCTGAGAACGAGGCCGAGGGCACACACACCATCACCTTCAGTCGCGAGTTGTGGATTGAGCGCGACGACTTCATGGAGGTTGCTGAGAAGAAATTCCAGCGTCTGGCTCCTGGCAAGGAGGTACGTCTGAAGAACGCCTATATCATCAAGTGCGACGAAGAGCACGCCTGCGACAAGGATGCCGAGGGCAACGTGACCACCGTCTACGCTACCTATGATCCAGAGACACGCAGCGGAATGCCTGGTGCAGACCGCAAGATCAAGGGTAAGACACTGCACTGGGTAGACAGTCGCACGGCTCTGCCTGCTGAGGTACGTCTCTACGACCGCCTCTTCAGCGTTGAGAGTGTCGATGCCGACGGGCGCGACTTCCGCGAGCTGCTCAATCCGCAGTCACTCGTCGTTCGCAACAACTGCTACGTGGAGCCATACCTCAAGGAGAAGAAGGCCGGCGATTTCCTGCAGTTCCAGCGCATCGGTTACTTCACCATCGACCTCGACTCAACAGCCGACCACCTGGTGTTCAACAAGACCGTAGGTCTGAAGGATTCGTGGAAGAAATAAATGCAATATAACGAAGAATATTTCAATTCAGAAGACTTCAAAGAGTTGCTCGACAGCTACGAGACAGCACTCCAGGCAGGAGAGCAACCCTTCATGGATGCCGACGACCTTGTCGACCTGGCCGACTACTATAATTATAATGGCGAGGGCGACAAGGCTGCTGAGGCTATAGAACGTGCCTTGGATTTATACCCTGATGCCACACTGCCCAACGTGTTCAAGGCCCGCGAGGCACTGATAATGGGCGACACTGAACTGGCACGTCACTTTGCCGAAGCTATTGGCGACCACGACGACCCTGACTATCACTACCTGACAGCAGAAATCATGATTGCCGAGGGTAATATTGAGGAGGCTGACCGTTACCTGCGCCAGTATGCCAAGACCGTTAACGAAGACGAGTGGGAAGACTTCATCAAGGACTGCGCCAACCTCTACGTTGACTATGGCATCAACGACAAAGCCTACCAATGGATGATGCGCTCGAAAGGTGACGACAGCAGTGACTTCAAAGAACTCATGGCACGTACACTCTTTGGATTAGGGAAATACAAAGACTCTGAAAAACTCTTCAACGAACTCATCGACCGTGACCCCTACTCCAGCCACTACTGGAATGCATTGGCTACGGCTCAGTTCATGGACGAGGACTACAGCAACGCCATCACCAGTTCAGAATATGCCATCGCCATCAATCCCAACGACCCTGACGGACTGTCCAGCAAGGCCAACGGTCTGTTTCGTTTGGGAAACTACGAAGAGGCTCTTGAATATTTCCGTCGACTGGAGAATCTCATGCCAGACGATGATGTCATCTTGCTCGACGAAGGTGTCTGTCTGGTAAACCTTGGACGCCACGAGGAAGCCGTTGGCTATCTGGAGCATGCACTCAGCGTTGCCGATGATGAATCAGAGGTGTTGCCACAGATTTACCTTGAACTGGCTTTCTGTTATAGCAGCATGAAACAACCCTCCAAGGCACTGGAGATGATTGATGCAGCGATGGAGTTGCCTGGCGACACCACCGACCTGCTTGTTATCCGTGGACATATCCTCTTGGAAAACGGTATGCTGGAAGAAGCCGAAGAGACCTTCAAGAACGCCATCCAACAGTCGGACAACTCGCCATCAGTACTGCTGCGCATCATCGTTTCGCTCTACGACAACCGTTATGTCAACAGCAGCTACGAGATGTTCAAGAAATTCTTTGAGGTGGTCAACGCTTATGCCCCCGAGTTCAACAAGGGACATGCCTACATGGCGCTATGCTGTCACGACCTTGGCAAGAACGATGAATTCTTGGAGTACCTACGGAAAAGCGTAGAAATCAATCCCCGCGAGGCCCACCTTGTACTGGGTTTCCTCTTCCCTGAAGGCTTGGAGCCCAACGAATACGTCACTTACATGGAGCATCGACTCAACAAATAGTCGAAGCATCGAAATATCGAAACATCGAAAAATATGAATTTTATAACAACATTATTAGGAAATCTGAACTACGGCACCATTCTCTTTCTGATGCTGTTGGAGAGCACCGTAGTACCTGTGCCCTCTGAGTTTGTCGTCACCCCTGCAGCCTACCATGCTGCCAGCGGACAACTCGACGTGTGGTTGGTCATTCTGTTTGCCACCATCGGAGCAGACCTCGGAGCATCCATCAACTATTTCGTAGCCCTCTACGTGGGTCGTCCTGTTATCTACAAGTTTGCCAACAGCAAATGGGGCAAGATGTGTCTGCTCAACCAGGAGAAGGTGGAGAAGTCGGAACGTTACTTCGACGACCACGGCATTGTGGCCACCCTGACGGGACGACTCATTCCCGGCATCCGTCACCTCATCTCGATTCCAGCAGGACTGGCTCGCATGCACTATGGCAAATTCCTGCTCTACACCACGATAGGTGCAGGTTGCTGGCACGCCATACTCGCTGGACTGGGTTGGTATCTGCACACCATCGTTCCTGAGGAACAGCTCAACGACAAGATTGAGGAGTATGCCGAATACATCAAGATTGTCATCGTTGCATTGGTGGTCATTGCGATTGTGTGGTTTGCCGTCAAACAATTGATGAAGAAAAAGACGGCAGAAAATTAGTTTATTATAAAATAATTCTATATCTTTGCAGCATAAAAAAGCTTAGTAACTAACATTATGGCAAAAATCAACAATCACTTGGTTATTATGGCTGGCGGCGTAGGAAGCCGTTTCTGGCCTATGAGTACGGCTGAGAAGCCCAAACAGTTCATTGATGTCATGGGCATCGGCAAGTCACTGCTGCAGCTCACCGTAGAGCGCTTCGCAGGCA
>Ga0256407_10014805_pt1 | contig 10185 bp, 4 predicted proteins | sample RumenRJG_04DNA_FD_193489 | JGI IMG/M metagenome (GOLD analysis project Ga0256407, IMG submission 193489) | Bovine rumen microbial communities from Lethbridge, Alberta, Canada - RJG_04 | ecosystem: Host-associated > Mammals > Digestive system > Stomach > Rumen | place: Canada: Alberta | collected... | reverse complement strand
TGGGTGTATAATGATTTCATGTGAATTACTCCCTTTCAGGTGACCAATGGTCTGTGTGGTTACTTACCATTATACACCTTTTGGGACGTAATTCACTTTTTATTTTTTTAAACTTGGAAACTGCTATATATTATACATCATATTTTTGCACTGTTCAAGGCTTGTTCAACGGCTTTTATAATGCCCTGTGAACTGAAAGTTGCTCCCGATACCGTATCAACATTGGTATTCTGTGAATTGATGATTGACGGAATAACTCCTTTTTCCGCATCTTCAAAGTATTCGGGTTCAAACTCATCGGAACGGGCAGTTATATTTGTAATTTTATCGCCCTGAATTGTCACCGTTACATAAATATCTCCGTCATAGCCGTATGCCTGACCTGTATATGTGCCGTCATTGTAAAGCGTATTTTTTGATGGTTCGGGGATTATCGACGGTTCAACAACTTTTGACGGCTTAACAGCTTTTGACGGTTCGGCAACTTTTGACGGTTCAACAACTTTTGACGGTTCGGCAGCTTTTGACGGTTCGGCAACTTTTGACGGTTCGGCAACTTTTGACGGTTCGGCAACTTTTGACGGTTCAGCAGCCTTTGACGGTTCGACAGCTTTTGACGGTTCAGCAGCCTTTGACGGTTCAGCAGCCTTTGACGGTTCGACAGCTTTTGACGGTTCAGCAGCTTTTGAGGGTTCGACAGCTTTTGAGGGTTCTGCAACTTTTGACGGCTCAACGGAATTTACGGAACTTTCCGCTGATTGCTGTATTTTTGAAGTCTGCACCGAGTTTTCAGCAGAGGACTGAATTTCATTTACAGTGCTTTCGGACATTGATGAAGATGTGACCGAACTTTCAACTGCTGATATTTCGGAAACTTCCGTTGTTTCGGAAACAGTAGAAATTTCAGTACTTTCCTGTATGCTTTCCTGTTCGGATATTTCGGATATGACGGAAATTTCACTTTTTTCCGTTACAGAAATTTGTGAAACCGATGACGTTTTCACAACTTCAACTGCATTGTTTTCATTCACCTTTGCAAACGGAAAGGCACAAATACATATTACCGCTGTACAAGTCAAAAATCCTGCTGTTGATATGGCAGTTGCCGTTTTGAATGACTGAGGTTTCTTTCGGAGAAGATAATATTTTCTCACTCTCATCGCAAGGTATGCCGTAAATATCACCGTATATACAGACAAATCAATGTATTTCAGCATATCGCCACGCTGTACTTTCGACCATAACACAAGTATGACATGAAAATATATCATGGCATAGAATATATAGGCAAATTTTTGTATATTTTTCCAAGTTTTGCCCTTGAATTTTTTGCGTATTTTCTTTATGGAAATCACTGTCAAAGGTGTCATTATCAGCACAAGTATCAATGCGACTATGACAAAAAGTATGAAATCAAAATTCAGACCTCTGCCCGAAAACAGTCTTTTCAAGTAGGTTATGCCGTAAATGATGATGTGTCCCACTGTTAAAAGTGCCGCAATAATCGAGAGTTCTCCACGAATGGGCATGAGTTTTTTAATGAGTTTCGAGCCGTTTTTCAATGCACCCGTGAACATTACGACTGTCCAAAAAGACGTGGCAAAAAGGGCGTTTGTCAAAATGGGTATCATATAATCTCTTACAAACGGTGCAAGCGTTCTGACTTCAACAAACTCATTGATACAATAGGCGGCAACGGATAACAATGCCGCACCGATATAGAAAAAATGCGGATATTTTTTGATAGCCTTGTCACAAGTAAGGCATATCAGAACCGTGACTGCAAGACATACTGCAAATGTCATATTAAAAACATCTCCTTTTTTGTGAATTAAAAACAGCTTCCCGAAAGTTTCAACAGTCGGAAAGCTGTTTTTCCAAGGGGTATGAATATGAAGAGAAGAAAATCAGTTATACTTTTTCTTACGGAAAGAGAATATTGCTGCAAGTGCCGATATACCTGCCATCAAAGCTGCTATAAAAGCAAAATCCGACGAACCTGTATTGACTGCATTTGAATTGGAATTTGTATTTGTGTTGTTATTTACATTAGCGTTGTTGTTATTGGTGTTTGTGCTTGTCTGTGAATTTTCGGAAATTTCAGAAGTCTGTGAAACTTCACTGTTCTGTGATACTTCCGAATTTTCGGAAACCTGTGAAACTTCGGATACTTCCGAATTTTCGGATACTTCCGATATTTCCGATACTTCCGAAACTTCTGACGGCTCGGAACTTTCTTCCTGTTTGGTATTGTCATTCAAGATAAATTCAAGTGTATTGTTATAGCCTGTTGCGGTTACTGTGATGTTATAAGGTTTGTCCTCACCGAATACGGGGACATCTCTCGAAACAGCGTCTTTTATAATCGTGCCGTCCTCTGCAATAATTTTAACGCCACGCTTGCCCGTTGCGGAATAAGTATTTTCATCAACCGTTACGGAACTGATATTTCTGATAAATGCGTCAAAATCAGCCTGTGAAACATTTTCGGCAGGAACTAATTTTTCACCGTCAAACTGTACGGGCATATCATCTGTCGAGATGACAAAAGATGTATTAACAGTTGCATATTTGCCGTTAGCGTCTGATATTTCAAGATTATATGTTCCCGGAAATTCCACTTGATAGTTGATAAAACCATCTTCAACCGAGAACTGTCCGTTGCCTGCAACGAAATATGTCTTTGCGTAATCTTCGGGGAAACCTGTTGCTGTGAAAGTCGTTGAAATATCATTTATATTGCAATCTGCAATTTCAACGGTATTTTCAAATTTTACGGGAATATAGATATTAACGGGTACGGTGTGATAGCCTGTTTCGGTAATGAATGTGATTCCCGTAAGAGTCTGTCCCATCAAGCCGACATACTGTTCATATTTCAAAACATTTCCATGAGGTTCACTCTTTTTAATGCCCGATGACCATGCGATTTCATCTCTCCAGATATTTTCGAGATGACGCATACCATATTTATCGCCCTCTGCCGTTTCGAGAATGACACCGTAAATTGTGCCGAATTCAGATGTACCGCCCGAATTGTTCAGACCGCTTACATCAAGTACATAATCGCCCCATACCATTTCGGTTGACAGGGAAACTTCTTTTTGTTCTTCCGCTGTGTTGCCGACTACATTCGAAAATACAACTTCATCATTTTCGATAGTGATAAGTTTATATGCAGTCGGTACTTCTTCAATTTGTTCAAAGTTATAGTTATTTTCACCGAGAGCGTCAAGAGTTGCTTTGGAAAGTGCAACATAGTATCTTACACCCAAAATATCTCCGCCCCCGTTTTCCGTTTCAACGGAATATGTGCCTGCTACAAGGTTTTCATTTTTCCATTTGCCCGTTGTTGCAGAGGAAACAGTATCTGCACCGTCAATGCCCTCACCCTTGTAAAACTCTCCGTAGGGTACATTCATAATGCCGTATATAAGAGATTTTGTAAAAGTAAATGTCAACGGATTGTTATAGCCTGTTGATGTTACAATGATATTATAATCACGGTATTCGGGGAACAACGGCAAACCACCCTTTGATGTACCCTCAGGATTGATTGTACCGTCATCTGCGACTATTTTTACTCCACGCTTGCCTGATGTGGAATATTCATCTTCATCAATTTTTACAGAAGATATATTTCTGATAAATGCATTGAACTCCTCATCCGAAACATTTTCGGCAGGAACTAACTTTTCACCGTCAAACTGTACGGGCATATCGTCCGTCGAGATAACAAAACTTGCACTGACATCTGCATATTTGCCTTTTCCGTCTGAAACAGTCAATGTATAGCTTCCCGGAAACTCCACCTGATAATTGATAATTCCATCTTCAACCGAGAACTGTCCGTTGCCTGCAACGAAATATGTCTTTGCGTAATCTTCGGGGAAACCTGTTGTTGTAAAAGCAGTTGAATTATTTGAAATATCGGCATTTTCAATTTCAATTCCACCCTCAAATTTAACAGGCACATACAAATCAACATCTATCGTATGATAGCCTGTATCGGTTATGTATGTAATTTCTTTGATAGTCTTTCCCATAAGGCTTTCATACTGTGCATATTTAAGAGTATTGCCGTGAGATTCAACGGTTTTAATGCCCGATGACCATGCAATCTGGTCTCTCCAAATGTTTTCGAGATGACGCATACCATATTCACTTCCGTCATCCGTTTTGAGAACAATACCGTAAATCGTTCCGAAGTCGGATGTGCCGTTTGAATTGTTTATAGCATCAACAGTAATCGTATAGTCACCGTATTTTGAATCGGTGGATATAGAAGCTGTCTTTCCTTCAACATTCTCAACATTGCCTGCAATTTCCGAAAATACGGCTTTGCCATTCTCGACAGTAACATTTTTATACGCCTGCGGTACTTCATCGACCTTTTCAAAGTGATAGCTTTCATCAAGCTGTGCAAGATCGTCGGAACTTATCGCAACAAAATATTTTACTCCGAGGATGTCTCCCCCACCGTTTTCCGTTTCAACGGAGTATGTGCCTTTGACAAGGTTTTCATTTTTCCATTTTCCTGTCGTTGCAGATGAAACCGTATCCACACCGTCAATACCCTCGCTTGAATAAAATTCGCTGTAAGGTATCTCCATCGTGCCGTACACGACATTTGAAGCCTCTGCCGTAATTGCCAACGGTAAAGACGAACCAACAACAGCCGCACTCAGCAAAAATGCAAAAACTGTTTTTTTACTCATACGATCCTCTCCTGTATATAAATTCAGTTAGATTTATAAAATTAGACAAAACTAACCAACAGATAGTTTAACACACCTAATTATCAATGTCAAGACCTTTTTTCAGAAATGATATAAATTTTTCAATGTGTATTATTTTTTATTTATCTCCCGTCAACAAATAAAAAGCATACACCAATAAAAAGTGTATGCCTTAAATAATGCACCCGACAGGACTTGAACCTGCACCCTTTCGAACCGGAACCTAATGCTGACGACACCTTGTGGAATTTATTTTTTCAGTCTAAACTGTATTTTTTGAAATTCTCGGCTTGTTCCATCACTCTTTCAAATACTTCCTCATCCCACTCCGGTGGATAACCGCTTTTATATAACAAAACCGTCAAATCCATATTGAGCCTATTTTTTATATCATTACGAGTTGACCAATCCGCAAACTCTGATTTATTATCAACAAGGTCTTTTATATTTTTAGCCAATATCAAACATTTATCATCGGCATAATCAAATTTATGGTCATCACGAACTTTTACCAAAATATCATAAAATACTTTTTCCTCATAGGATATTCCAAGTTTTTTAAATGAAGTTTTATCTTCATTCAGATCATTCATAATCTCAAGCAATTTATCGGACAGACTATTTACAAAGTCAGACATTACCTCGCTGGTAAACACGAAATTATCACGGGTATTATATTCATCCACCACTCTGCGAAGTCTTTCATCAAATTCAAGAGCCTTTATTTTGTTGGTTTTTCCGTATTCTGTAATTGCTTTTCTGACCAATTTCAACAATGCGTTGAATTTTGTTATCGGTAGTCTTACCTTATCCAATTCGGCTAAAAATTCTTCACTAAACAAGTCAACAGATTTGTTCTCATTAACAATGTCTTCGACACCCGTACAGGACACTGCTCTTTGAACCATGCTTTCAACAACTCGGTTCATCATTTCCGCATCGGGAACATGACCTTTTGTCTGTTTGTAAATAATTGAACGAACCGCCATATAAAATTGTGCTTTTTCGGTTTCAATATCCGTAAGCTCTCCCGATGGATAACATATCATATAGGCACTTTTCAGCCTTTTTGAAAGCCCCATAAATCTCAACTGCATATCCTGACTTCCTTGTATATATTCAGCCGCTTCATTAAGACAATTCAATTTTTCCATAGGAGTTCCTTCAAAAAATGCTTTGAAATTGAACTTGCAAAATAAATCGTCTATCAGTGAAAGATGATTTCGGAATATATCAAGCGATATTTTCAATTCATCAACCGGATTTTCATTTTTGTCACCGTACTGCTTTACTGCTTCCATCATATCCTGTTTGAATCCGATATAATCTACCACAAGTCCCTTGTCTTTGCCCTCAAAAACTCTGTTTACTCTGGAAATCGTTTGTACAAGCGTATGTTTTTTTAAAGGCTTGTCTATGTACATAACAGACAATGACGGTACATCAAACCCTGTTATCCACATATCCACAACAACAGCTATCTGAAAATTTGAGTGAATATTTTTAAATTGCTTATCCAGCATTTTACGGTAATCTTTACTGCCGCACATTTCATACAAGGCTTTTTCATCGTCATCTCTGCGTGTTGCAACAAGATTTATTTTCGGTAATGGAACAAGCTTATCAAGCTGTTCTTTTGACAGATTTTCTTCATCAGGCGATTTCACAGGCTCTGCCCAATCTTTTCTTATGTCTGTGATTTCCCGAATCAAATCATATGCAATATGCCTTCCTGCACATACTATCATTGCTTTTTGTACAACTTCGGGCTTTTCCGAACATAATGTTTCATAATGTTCTACAATGTCTTTGGCAAGCTTTTTGATTCTTTCGGGATGTTTCAGGATTACTTTCATTTGGCTCATGGCTTTTTTACTGCGTTCTATCTGTTCTTTACTCGAACCCTCTGCCGCACAATCCTGATAATACTTTTCAATTTTCTTTGCCTGTTCGTCTGAAAGCACTACACGGGCAAGACGTGGTTCATATGCTATTCTCACCGTAATTTCATCATCACAGGCTTCTTTCATTGTGTACCTGTCAACTTCTCCTCCGAATACGGCAAATGTTGCATCTATGGGAGTTCCCGAAAAAGCACAGTATGTCGCATTTGGAAAACTGCACCTGAGATAATGTGCAAATCCATAAGTTGTATGAACTCCGTTTTCATCTTCTTCAAGTTTTGAACCGATACCGACTTGTGTTCTGTGTGCTTCATCTGACATACAGATAATATTATTTCTGTCGGAAAGCAAGCCCGTTGTTTCACAAAATTTCTGTATCGTTGTGATATATACACCTCCGCTGGGCTTGTCTTTGAGAGTATCAAGCATATCCCGACGGCTTTCTATACTGCGTACATCTTCTTCATGCAGATATTTCTTTGCTGTTACAAACAATTCCGCCGTCTGTGCGTCAAGGTCTTCACGGTCAGTTATGATAATAATAGTCGGGTTTTGAAAAGTATCGCTATCACGCAAAGCAATAAGCCTTGCAAGAAATAGCATTGTATAAGTTTTTCCACAGCCCGTTGCACCAAAATATGTACCTCCTTTTCCGTCTTTGTAAGGCTTCATATGCTGTTTTATATTTTCCAAAAGCTTGTTGGCTGCAAAAAACTGAGGATAACGGCAAACAATCGCTTCATCTTTTTTACTGTCATCGGGATAGAACACAAAATCACGCAGTATGGCAATTATTCTTTCTTTTGAAAAAGCTCCCTTTATCATCGTAAAAAGCGAACTGATACCATTGCTGACTTTTTCTGTATCGTTCACCTTGTTCCATGAATAATAATATTCATAAGGTGTAAATATACTGCCCAATTTTGTGTTAGCCCCGTCACTGATGACGGAAAGTATACAATAACGCATTAAATTCGGAATGTCACGGCAATAACGAATGGTAATCTGTTTCCATGCATCAAAAATAGTTACATTTTCCCTGACGGCAGATTTGAACTCAAAAACTGCAACGGGAATACCATTGATAAACACAAGCATATCGGGACGGCGGATATGCTCACCCCGAACGGAATATTGATTGATAACTTTAAAGAGATTTTTTTCGGGTTCATCAAAATTGATATAATCAATATGCAGAGCCACTTTTGAAACATCGTCACGTACAAGGTCAAAACCCTCATTCAGCAGTCGGAAAGTTTCCCTGTTGCCGTTATAGAGAGGAGAAGAACTGATAAGATGAAGTTTGTTTATTATCTTTTTCATTTCCGTTTCGCTGAGATGTTCCTTTTCATAGCGGTTCAGAAGATACTCCCTCAAATCATCAAGTATCAGAATATCCTCATATTTTCTGTGCAGGGTTTCCCCGTCTGCATAATCATATCCCTGCTGTTCAAACATTTCGATTATGGCTTTTTCAAGAGTAGTTTCGGTAAATTTTCCACTCATATTCTTTCACCCTCCTCCAAAGAGCCCTTAATCAGCACAGGGCAAAGTTTTTTGATTTGTTCTTTCAATCTTTCGTTTATTTCCTTTCGGGCGATATAGACATTATAAATATCGGCAATCGCCTTTTGTACTTGTATATCGGGTATCGGAATTTTTACATCACACATATCTTCAAAATTGAATGTTTCTCTGGCACTGCCCCAAGAATTAAACCTTGCATACCTATCAAACTCAGAACGAGTTAAAAATAACATCAAATAGTTGGATAATAAATATTCTTCTTTTGTTCCAAACACTATTGATATTGAAGAAACAAGATATGTTTCATCAGAATTATTAAATCCTAATGATACTTTATCCCCTCTGCGAGAAGTGTCAGGAACATAGGCAATTTGTTTTGGAAACACAACTTTATAGTTGTTAAGGCTTACACCTTCCATATCAGCTTTTGTATCTATCATTTGTTTGCTTGTTGCCAAGCCACGAACCGCAGAAACTTTCAATCCAATATTATTTCTTTTGTCACTTTCCAAAAGATAATTTCCTATTCTTTCAGGCTTTATTTTCTTTCTCAAATTCTCAATATACGCATCACACACAAGTTTCAAATCCTCCAAGCCACGCTCATAGCAACGCTGATTTTCAAGCATGGCATTGTAGATATTGACATATTTCTGCTGTACGGACAAGGGGGGCAGGGAGATTTCAACATCAGAAATATCACCAACCCTACAATATTCCCTTGCAGAACCCCAACCAATAAATTCACAAAGTCTTGCAAACTCATCACGCTTGATAAAAAGATTTAAGTATTCTGGCAATATTATATTTTTGTCTTTTATGAAAAAAATTTCATACAACGAGGAACAAATAGCTTTTTCATACTCAATATTTAAAGCAATAGAATTAATTTCCATTCTTGCAGGATTAAAAACAAAATCATACTTGTAGAATGTATTGTAAAGACTTTTATCCGCATCGGGTTGTTTTGCATTGATAAAACCTTCACGGGATACTCCCCTTATGGGTAAATTGCTAATACCGTCATATTTTTCTCTACGCTGTTCTATCAATTCACCGAGTTTGTATTTAGTCAATGCCATAGCCTATCCCCCTGAATGCTTCTTCCAACATCTTCTGCGACTGTTTTTCCGATTGAAGAATATCTCTCATTTCAGACTGTATGCGTGACATTTCCGCCTGATAGTCTATCTCTAAATCGTGGTCGATAAACTCAATGTATTTGCTGGGGGCAAGAGAATAATTCTTTGCCTTTATCTCCTCAAACGTCACACTACGGCAAAATTCAGCCACATCTTCATAAAGGCTTGTATCTGCACTCTGCCAATGATTGTAAACTTTCTTGATGTCGGCAATCTGGCTGTCTGTCAGAACCGTTTTTTTCTTCTTTTTGTTCTTGTCGATGACGATTTCTTCAATATTCTCGTTCCATCTTCTCAAATCCATGAACAAAATTTCATTTGTTCTTTCTCTGACCTGTCTGCCGTTGATGACACCGCTGTGCTTGTTCATATTGATAATCCAAAGCGTCACGGAAATATCGGTTGTATAGAACATATCTCTCGGCAATACGATAATTGCCTCAACCCTGTCTTTTTCAAGAATTTCTTTGCGGAGAGTGTATTCTGCGTCGCCTGCATTCAATGCACCGTTGGCAAGCAGAAATCCTGCCACACCGTGACTGACATTCAGCTTTGACAGCATATGCAGTATCCACGCATAATTCGCATTTGCCACAGGAGGCATGACACTGTATCCGCTGAAACGGGGATCGTCTGTCAGTTCATCTTCTCCACGCCAGCCTTTGAGATTAAAAGGCGGATTTGCCATAATAAAATCAACTTTTTTATCTCTGTGCAAATCCTCCGTAAATGTAGAGGCATTTTTTATTCCGAGATTATGTGCTATGCCACGAATAGCAAGGTTCATTTTGCAAAGCCTCCATGTATCGGGATTGCTTTCCTGTCCGATGATGGAAACTCTGTCACGGTTGCCATTGTGCTTGTCAACAAATT
>Ga0256407_10014797_pt1 | contig 10190 bp, 12 predicted proteins | sample RumenRJG_04DNA_FD_193489 | JGI IMG/M metagenome (GOLD analysis project Ga0256407, IMG submission 193489) | Bovine rumen microbial communities from Lethbridge, Alberta, Canada - RJG_04 | ecosystem: Host-associated > Mammals > Digestive system > Stomach > Rumen | place: Canada: Alberta... | reverse complement strand
AAAAAGAAGGCATCTTAAAAGTAATCCCTGTAACAGGGGATAGAGGGTATGTGTTGACCCTGCGAGGCTGGTCAGTCTCGCGAAGCCCCGGCCGACGAAGTCGTCCGTGGGTACATCACCTCTTATAATCTGCTGAAACATCCATAAATGAACGGTTCCCAGAAATATAATCTTCAAAAGCATGCTCTGCATCACGGCCGCGAAACACTTTGCACAATCCGCACATATCACAGTTCGCAATACAGGGATATTTCTTTTTGATGTATTCTCTTCGCTCCTCTGCAGTTGAATCTGTAATCTCAGGTGCTTTGACCATGGTTATTCCTCCCTAAAGATGGACTCTCTGATCCAGAATCCCTTTCCAATTTAAACTGTACCCAGTGGTTTGGACACCAGTATTGAAACGGATAAAAGCATCGCTCCATGACTTGCTTTCTTAATGATATCTATGATACCTGTTTCTTTCTGCAATATACTATTTGAAATGAACACTTCACTATTTTTACAATACTGAAATAATATTTTCCATTTCTGAAATTTCATCAGTTAAAGATAAAAACAGGCCTGAATTCTTGGTCAATCAGTCAATAGTTTTCCAAGGATTCTTTTTTACAATAAACAATGAACAGGAAGATGGAACCAGTATGCCACTTTGATCTCAGGCTGGACTTCGGTTCCATGCCTGCCTGTATGGCTGGCTTCATCCGCTCAATCACCAAAACTGTTTCAGCCGGTGCTGTCGTCAGGGGGACGCGGAATCCCCTCTCCCTGCGAATAGTAACCTGCAATTTCAGCACTGTAATAAGAGTGAAAAATATCGTTGATACGATATTTTTCACTCCGGATGTTTTTGCCGCGGGGCGGCTGCAAACATCCTGTAATCCTTCACCGTTTTCGCCTGCGCGAAAACGGTGAAGGCTGCCGCTCTTACGAGCAGCATAGTCGGAAAGAATGAAATAAGAATCAGAAATCGCTATGAAAAATATACAAGTCACTAACAGCGGCTCTTCTGTCTCCCAAAGAAACCGCCAGGAATCACTCCATGCTGATTATTCCTCCGACCCTCACTACAGGCACCACGGTACCAGCCAGGAGCTGGAATCCCTGCGCATTGAATATCAGAATCTGTTCGACCGCAGCAACAAACTGGACAACAAGGCCTACATCACCGTGACCTTCTGCGGCTTTATGTTCGTCTTCATCACCAGTCTGTTTGGCAGCATCCCCCAGATCCGTATGGAAGGTATTTTCCTGCACGACGCCCTGACCATACTATACATTTCAGCCTGTATCGCGGTTTCTATCACCTACGTGTGGAACCTGATCTGGTTTATGCAGCTTCTGGCGCCGGAAGGCATCATCCGCCTTGACCCGGACAAAATCGCCAAAGCAGATCTTGATCACTGCGGCGCCCACCAGGCGGAGTGCCGCCTGATCGAACTCTATCGCGGCATCATTAACGAAGATCTTGGAAAACTGCACGCCCGCTGCGACAGGTTCGTCAAAGGGCTCCGCTATGTACTTCTGACACTGATCCTCTCTTTTGTCTGCTACGGTCTGCAGGTACTGCTCAAAGTGCTTTGATTCAGACTCACATTCCTCCCCGCATAGGCTTTCATCTTGCGGGGTCTTCAGACTCACATTCCTCCCCGCATAGGCTTTCATCTTGCGGGGTCTTCAGACTCACAGTCCTTCTCCCCGCATACGCTTTCATCTTGCGGGGTCCTGTGTACTTTTCTTAATCGTCACCCATATATACATAAATATTTCGAGCCAATTTATCAGTATATGGCTTGCAGGCTGCGCCTGCAGCATATTCGCCTTCATGATAGAAGTCGACCTGGACCAGGTCCATGCCGCCGCCCTCCCAGTAAGAAGGAGTGCCAACCTCTACATCAACGGACAGGTTATCCGGGATTCCCAACGCCTGCCGGATATGGTCCAGCTGTTCATTGGTGAAATATTCACTGATCGAGTCGGATTCCTCTGCCTCTTCGGAATCACTGCCTTCCTGAAGATAATCGTAGAGCTCAGAATAAGTCATAGTGTTGACAGAATCCATATGTTCTTTCTCATAATCGTATACAGGAGCTTGTGAATGCATGTATCTGATCAGTAACTTTCCAAACCCCTGTGTCGCCTCATGGGATAAGCGAACATATTCTTCCTCGCTGATTTCCTGAAGATTATCAATATCATCGACAGACTCTCCGGTCCGATAAGCCGGAACATAATCTGTGTAATAATGATCATCCATCAAACATTGCTGTTTTACTAATTCCATGGGCTGCTTCCCGTCACAGCGATACCAGAAGATCTCCGTATGCTGAAACAAGTCGTTTGATGTTCTGACCAGGACCAGCTTATCCGCCTCTTTGGCTACATAGAACTGCCAGCCACCGCCAGCTTCAAGCGCAGCCAACTCCTGGCAGAGCAAAACAGCTTCCCCGTCTTTATATGTAAAAACATACAAATCCTGCTGAGCCTCCGGATAAGTAACAGAGTCGTCATCCGTATCCGCCACAAAAAGCAGCTCCGGGACACCATCCCCGTCCAGATCCTCCAGGCACATCTGCGAAAGTGTCAGGTCTACTGTCCTGAAGGATTCATCATCACTCCATTCTTCCTCCCGCTCCCTCAACATGTTTTCATATGTCTGGATATTCCAGGAATAATCTTCCATTACCTGAAGATAGGCCTTCTTCCAGCTATCATCCCCGCTATTCCACTGCTCTTCTTCTCCCTGCCCGGAGTTCCCGGTTAAGGCATCCTGCGTAGTCCGCCCGGAATTCCCGGCATCATCCTGCACAATCTGCCCGGAATTCCCGTTTATGGCATCCTGCGTAGTCTGCCCGGATTTTCCTGCATCATCCTTCCCAGTCTGCCCGGAGTTCCCCGTTGCGGCATCCTGCGTACCCCGGTCGGATTTTTCTTCTGCAGAAGCCTGAGCGCCATCCGCAACAGGCTTCGCCTCAACCACCTCATTATGGGTAGTAAGTGCACCTGCATCTTCTTCGGCTGCAGTCTTCGATTCCACTTTATTTCCTGCAGAACTTCCGCAGCCTGCAGAGATTGTCATTACGATCAGAAATGCCATCAGGACTGTTATCTTCTGTTTCATATGTTATGCCTCTCGATCCTTTTTTTGGGATGGTCATTTGAATGGTCAATATGGACATTCAATAAAAACATGCAGATGGATATTCAGTAAAAATATGCTGTATCCGGATTCTATTTATAAATTCTCTCCCCGATTTCCTTTGTGACATTTTCCGAGGCTTCTGTGAGTTCGCCTTCCGGAGTAAGAATCGGCGTATCCAAAACCGCCTTGATGGTACAGGCAGTAGAAGCCGCTGCGGCAATTGCTTTTTTGGATTCAAGTGTGTAGGCGCGGTAGTCCGTGCCTTCGTTTTCAACAATGTCCTGCATCTTCCATACCTGGGGAAGGAAAAGTGCATCGAGGTGAGCCAGAAGGTTATAGAACATATAGGTCCTTCTGCGGATTGCAGAGCACTGTACGGAAGCCGCGTTAAGGGACTCTACGACTTCATCAGCCTGGGCCTTATTGGAAAGAGCATTTTCCAGCTTCTCTTTCGACTTCGCCTCTGTGATCATGCCCATCACCATGAGGGCAGGACCTGCGACGAGGCCGCCAAGAACATACATGCCGCCTGCCATTCCAAGCCCTCCGCTTGCCAGGGAGCCGCCGCCAAAGAATGCCAGTGTAGCATTCGTGGCAGCCGCACCGCTGAGCGCGGAGATTGCGGTTCCGGTGGATGCTGAGGCAAAGGTCATAGCCGCGCTGTAGGCACCCATTGCCGTAAGCGCGCCGCCGACCGCACCGGCTGCTGCACCACCGGCCACACCGAGGGCAAAGTTTCCAAGTTCCTTCAGCTCCTGAAAAGTGTTCTGGTCAATATGAAGGTTCTTCAGTTCTTCCAGACCTATAGAAGACTGAAAATCTACATTCTTGATCTTTTCAAATGTGGTAACAAAATCCGTCACGTTCCGGTTCAGAATTGTCAGTTTCTCTTTTCCAAGCGCTTCCAGAGCTGCCCCGACTTCCTTTCTCTGGCGGTCAAGCTCATCCCGGGCATTCTCAATACTCTGGTTCGCTATCTCGTTAATCTGCCCTGCTTTGCTGTTGTCCGAAACCGCCTTGATCGTCTTTGTGCCGCCGACTGCACCTGTTGCTACTGCAGCTCCTATAAATAATAAAGGTAATGCCATTTTCTCACCTCATACAAATCAATCTGCCAACAGTGCATGCAATCCGGTCAGGATTATTTCCCTGCGTTCTTTGACTTCATTAACCTGCTCCTCTATCACCGAATATGGACGGTTGGTCGATTTCAGCCATTCCTCTTCCTTATTGAGTGCTGTGATTGTGCGCAGCGTCTGCTCCATCTCAAGCAGGACAGCCTGGTCTGTTTCCAGCGCTCTGGAGACAAACCGGATCAATCGTTTCTCATTGGCACTGTAGTCCCCTTCACTGAAAGCCACGACCAGAAGATCCCAGATCAGAGTCTTAGCCCCGATTCCCTCTCCGGTATCTTCAGACTTGTAAATAACATCTGTTGCATAATCGCGGATGAAATCAAAATACTCTTCTTCATCCAATAATACGGCTTCTTTCATAGAAAGATCTTCAGTCAGTTCATCTTTCCATTGTTCAAAATCAGGAGCCAGACTGGTTCCGATCTCCCGGAACTTTTCTTCTTCCTCAGGGCTGATAGAGCCGTCTGCCGCCATCAGGCAGTAAATAAGTTTAAGGGAGTCCCTGACAGACAGGGTCCTTTCTTTGGTTTCATCTTTCTCCAGAGCAGATTTTACAGCCTCATCTGTCTTTATAGTTTTGTCCAGCTGATCTGCAAGCGCCGCTCCGCCCATGGAAATCAGGTTTCCCAGAGTGGACTTTCCCTTATGTGCTGCATCTTTGGCAGAATCACTCACATTTATATTTTTGACAGTATCCGGCAGGGTTTCCGCCACATCAGAAACCGTTTTCTTCAGATCGTCAGCGGATTTCTGCAAATTTTTCGTTATATTTTTCAGATTAAACCGTGCCATTCGCGATCTCCTTAAAAAATCCTGCAATTCATGAAAACTATAATTTAAAAGCAATATCCGAGTCCATCAAATCATCGAATTCCTGCTGATTTGTAAACTGTGTATCGTACCCGAGGATCTTCTGGATCTCCACATTTCCTTTGATATAACCGTCTACATCTCCATCCATGATAGCCTGATCCATGGCTGCAAAACCGGATTCAAATGTCTCCAGGTGCTCAGTCAGGTACTTCGAAACCACCCGCTCCATCTCTTCCCGATACTGACGGATCATTGCGACAGACTCCGCACACGCCTTCTCAATCTGAAGACGCCTGTCCTGAGCTTGCGCGTATTCTTCCTGCGCCTTTCGCAGTTCTTTATAGGCTGCCATTGAGGCAGTATAAGCCATGACCGGATAGGAAAGCTTGAAAATCTCCTCCACACTGTTCACGTCTAATTTTTCATGGAATTTCAAGGCAGCCATTAAATCTTTGACCAGTTTTTGATTTCCGGGTCCTGTCAGGTTGTTCACAAAAGCTTCTGGAGAAATTTCCTTCCTCATATACTGGATGACCCAGATACCAATCTCCTGTGCACTGCCCACCAGCGCGGAAGCAATCTCCGGATTGGCAAACTCCTTGATTCCGGCAGCTGTAATACCCGCCAAAACCGCCTCCGAGGCATGCTGTTTCAAATGATGCTCCACAAAGGGCTTCACTTCCTTCATAGCCTCTTCTATTGCCTCTTCCTTTGCTTTTTTCCATTCCTCCTCAGAAAGATTATTTCTCTTGCAGCAGAGATCAAAAGCAATATTGATCAGCTTATTAATATCCAATTCGGGCTGCTTCGGTTCAGCAGCGGCTTTTGTTTTTGTTTTAGCTCTTCCTGAGCCAGATTGTGCTGCCATGATTATCTCCTTGTATGCCTGTTATTTAGGATTTCCGTTTACAGCGTTCCACTTTAAGAATAGGACCCACAACAAGCCATTATTCCCCTATCTATTATACGTATTAATATCTGGATATGTTAATAATTCTAAACCACTTCCCAAGGCACTTTTTGAAATGTTTGAAAAGAGAATCAGTCATCTTGACGCTTTCCAAATGGCTGCAAACAGGCAGGCAATCAGCCTGTAAACATCCCTGACAAAACTGTCATAAGAACCTATGCACACCGCCCGGACTGACTCATCATAATGTGGTCTTTCCGGGCGGTATTGCTGTTGCTTAATATTCACCATTTTTACCCCTCATTGGGATAAAACACATTCCTGAAGAATTCTTCGTTTTTCAATAACCGGGGCATATGTTCCTGCAGCAATTCCAACAAGTCCACCGCGTACTGATGATATTCATGGAACTCCTCATCCGTATTAACACCGCCGGTTGACCTGACGATCTTTCCAGCCTTCTCCCCTATATCATCAAGTCCTTTCTTTAAATCCTTATAGTCCTGTGATGATTTCTGATCCTGGAAGAGAATATCGATATAGTTCTGAAGGGCGGGAATCATATCAGCGCCGTCGATTCTGCCGGACAAATCTGTCAGATACAGTATTTTATCTTTACTGTTCGCTTCTACGTAATCACCCAGGATATGGACGAAGTAAATTATTCCCGCAAGGCTGTTGCATTTATCGCTGTATCCTCTTATTGCAGATAACTTACCAAATCCAAAGATGGAATTGACTGTCCCAAGCAGGATCGCTTTCCTGGATTTCCAAAATTTGTTTACTTTTGAATCACCATAGTCAATATCCCATCCCTGATGAGTGAACATACGGTGTGTGTTTGGATTGATCTTTTTTCCTCCGTCAAATAAGTCCTCAGAATAATCTATTGTTTTAAATTGCAAAGGAAGACCACCCATTCCCCATTTCTTCAGAAGCCTGTATTTATCTTCTCCGCTGCCTCCATACTGATCAATTGCAAGATTTGAAGCATATTCAAGTGCAGTCACATACTCCTTGATCTTTTCAGACTGATATTTGGAATATCCTCTCTCGAACAAGACTGCTTCCAATTCCTTATCATGTTCTCCTGCAGTAGGATGAGCATAACACGTAATCAGTGCCGAAATGACCAGAATACAGGCCAGTGTTATCGTCAATATAGATTTAATATAGTTCTTCAAATCATTTCACCATTTCAAAGTCTATATCTTTTAGGACAAACAGCTTTTTCCCGGTTTTTGTTTTAAATTCAAAGCTTTTCTTTTCATAGCCGCTACCTTCGGGGGGAATGATGTCAAGAAGCACTTTGGAATCTGCCGAGTATTTCTGCTTTTTTATTCCCTTACTTTTATATTCAGCAGTGAATGTCTCTACTTTTCCTTTCTCTTCACGATCCACTTCATCGACTGACCAGTCTTCATAGACGTTATCTTTCCCACCTTCTTTAACAGTCACCTTCAAGGTCGTTCCCTGTTCAAGCATTGTAACCGGAATTTCAAACGTTTTGCCGTCAAACTCAATAACATAATCCGTTGTACTGGTACCTTGGTCAAAATGATACAAGTCATTCAAGGACGCTGTCATAAACAAGGGCTGGTCTCCGGAAAAGAGCATGTCTTCAATCTTCTGTTTCTGTGAATCAGAAATATTCAGTTCATCCGCTAACGCAAATAAAAGATCACAATTGGAAACCAGGGGCTGATAAACAGGCGGCAGGGCGACTTTGCGTTCTTCCTCCAGCCATTTGTTAAAAGTTTTAACTTCTTTTTGCTGCTCTTTTGTAGCGTTTTTAGGTGCTTTCTGTTTAACTATATCCGCCAGATATTCATCATTCTTACCCATTTGAACATCAATCAGATAATTGACATTTGTCTCCGCAAGATCATAGGCGCTTTGAAGATGAGATACCTTATTGGTCTTCGAGTAAAGATCCACATATGTCTGTGCCGCAAAGTAGCGCAGCATCCAGTCTTCCGGCTCAATATTAGCCAATAACAAATCGAGATAGTGTTCAGCGGTCGTAATGTAGCTCTGGGCATTCTGAGATTCCTGTGCGGCTGCAATAGCCATAGAAGAAGCTTTTGCCAGATCATGGTCCTTCCTGAACGTATCTATATGCATGTTTTCATATGTATTTACTGCGTCAAGGCACTTGGTATAATCCCCCTTCTCATAATAACTCTCTGCCAGTACAATCCAATACTTTCCGTATGCCTGATAGGTCTGTTCGTTTTTCTCCAGATAATCAATCCGTCTGGTTACATTTGTATTATTTTCCCATTCAACAAAGCTCTCTACAGACTTTTCATTGAGTGCCAGTTTTCCGTCCAGATTATGTTTCTGGCACATTTCCACCATATAGGAAAACGCTTCTTTGCGGCTCTCATGCAGGCTTTCGGCCGCACTGTCTTCCAGTACCCATCCATCCTCCAGGTATTTGGCTTCCACTTCACTCAAATAATTTTTATAACTCGCAGCAGCATCAAAGGCCATATAAGAGATTGCGTACAATGCCTGTATGGGGCTTCTGCCTGAAGCCACTGCATGTACTAAAATCGGATTCGGGACAGCCTGCTGCAAAGCCTTGGCCTGGTTCTGTTCATAAATATATTTCAGGCGCTCCCGTTTTGTCTCAATACTCTGGTAGGCATATATAGTATTCAGGAGAACTTTAATCTGGTTGAGAGAATCTTCGTCAACAGCATTGGGGTTGATATTATTGACAATGTCCGAATAGGCATTATCCAGATATAGTCTGCTGTTGGATGAGGCATTGATTTCCTGCGACAGTACTGTCATATGATTCAGCATCGAAATTGAACTCAGCTGTTTGTCTGTCATAGAGGAAAAAGATGTAGGCTGATCCCCTCCATCACTTTCCTCTGTCGAAGAAACTGTCTCGTTCTGAGCAGCATATCCGGTTACCGCAATAATACTGGTATGTCCTATCGCAGAAGCAGCAATTGTACAAAGCAAAATTCCCGTAACCAGCTTTCGTTTTATTTTTGTTTTGATGCTTTCAATCATCTTCATTTTCCAGCCTTTCTGTAGCGGGCTCAAACACCTCCCATTCCGGAAGATATTTATTTGACAGGTAAAAGCGACCGTTCTAAAACAACAGAAACCGTAATCTACTGTTAAGTATATCATCGCCCTCTTCAGCGCAAAACCTGAAATCTATATTTTTACATAGTTTTAACATTATTTTCCATATATATATATGATCTTGCGTTTTATTTAATCAAAATATGATATTTATTTAAAGATGCGCTTTTATTATCTCTCTTTTCTGTCCTCACTCTGATCCTGTGCACTAAGTGCCCTAGCCCACAAAAAGATATTATCACCAGTATTATACCCCAAACACTTATATCAAAAACATTGTTAGGCAGACCAAAAAAAGAGACTTTCCTGCTCACATAAATTCAGGATCTATATCCTGGTCGCATTCAGTTTCTGTCCTGGTCTCTCCACAGTTTTCACACTGATAGTGATATTCCGTAAACTCAGCGTTTACATATTGTCCCATATTTTCCATTCCGTGGTAATGACGGAGCGTGGCCAGTTCTACTTCCTGACAGTAAGATTTTGTGTCCTGTAATATCCATTTGTGATATGTCTTGCCACAGATCCGGCATGTACAGTGCTGATCCAAGTCGTGGCCTTCGTCCCGGATTTTTCCACACACGGTGCATTTGCAGCCGTTCCAATCGTGGCCTTCGTCCCGGATTTTTCCGCACACAGTGCATTTGCATCCGTTCCAGTCGTGGCCTTCATTCCGGGTCCGGCCGCACACAGTGCATTTGCATCCGTTCCAGTCATGGCCTTCATTTCTGACTCTGCCGCATACGGTGCATCTGCAGCCGTTCCAGTCATGGCCTTCGTCCCGTCTTGTGCCGCACACAGTGCATTTGCAGCCATTCCACTCATGTCTGGTCTTGTCACAGTAGGCGCAGACACATCCGTTCCATTTATGTTTTCCAAATAAGCATTTCATTTTCATAATAAACTGTACCTTTATTGGACTCATGAGATGACATTCAGCGGAAATACTTGCTGCTGTGATGTACCCACGGACGACTTCGTCGGCCGGGGCTTCGCGAGACTGACCAGCCTCGCAGGGTCAACACATACCCTCTATCCCCTGTTACAGGGATTACTTTTAAGATGCCTTCTTTTTGATTTC
>Ga0256407_10014796_pt1 | contig 10191 bp, 7 predicted proteins | sample RumenRJG_04DNA_FD_193489 | JGI IMG/M metagenome (GOLD analysis project Ga0256407, IMG submission 193489) | Bovine rumen microbial communities from Lethbridge, Alberta, Canada - RJG_04 | ecosystem: Host-associated > Mammals > Digestive system > Stomach > Rumen | place: Canada: Alberta | collected... | reverse complement strand
ATTGAATATTCTGGCTGGCGAAGAGCCCTATGATGGTGGTAAAATTACTTTTCGCCGTGACCTTCGAGTGGGTTATTTGCCACAAACACCACGATATCCTTCTCGTTTTTCGGTATTAGAGGCATGTCTAAAACATGACAGCTGCAATCTTGATCCTCACAAGGATTATGAGTTGGCTGCAATACAGTTACTTACCAAATTGAAGATTACCGACCTGCAGCAGCCTGTGTCTGAATTGTCTGGTGGGCAAATTAAGCGTGTTGCTTTAGTAAATGCATTGATAAACGATCCAGAGTTACTGATATTGGATGAACCAACTAACCATCTCGACTTAGACATAGTGGAATGGTTAGAAGATTATTTGAGACGTAGCACAATGACATTACTTATGGTAACGCACGACCGATATTTCCTTGATCGCGTTTGCAACCATATTATGGAGTTGGATGCAGAGTCACTCTATCAGTATGATGGTAACTATGCCTACTACTTGGAGAAACGACAGGAACGTATGGATGCCAAGGCCGTTGAGATAGAACGTGCCAATAACCTTTATCGGACAGAATTGGATTGGATGCGCCGCATGCCACAGGCACGTGGGCATAAGGCACGGTATCGTGAGGAAGCTTTTTACGAACTGGAGAAAGTGGCGAAACAGCGAATGGTAGATAACAAAGTGCAGTTGAATGTTAAGTCTTCGTACATAGGGAACAAGATCTTTGAGGCCAATCATCTTTATAAATCGTTTGGCACAGTTAAGATACTAGATGACTTTTCATATGTTTTCTCCCGCTATGAGAAGATGGGTATTGTAGGAAACAATGGCACGGGCAAGTCATCCTTCCTGAAGATTCTTTTGGGTGAGTTATCCATTGACAGCGGCACACTGGAAATTGGTTCAACAGTGCGCTTTGGCTATTACTCGCAAGAGGGCATGCATTTTGATGAACAAATGAAGGTGATTGATGCTGTCCGCGACATTGCTGAAGTGGTGGATATGGGTAATGGTAAACGATTGGGAGTATCTCAGTTCTTGCAGTACTTCTTGTTCTCTCCTGAAACGCAGTACAACTATATTTATAAATTGAGTGGAGGCGAGCGTCGCAGGCTATATCTTTGTACAGTACTGATGCGCAATCCCAATTTCCTGATATTGGATGAACCCACCAACGATCTTGACATCATGACGTTGCAAGTATTGGAAGAATATCTGAAAGGTTTTGGTGGCTGTGTGATAGTTGTGAGTCATGACCGCTACTTCATGGATAAGGTTGTAGATCATATATTGGTATTCAATGGTCAAGGTGATATCCGAGATTTCCCTGGCAATTATACCCAATACCGTACATGGAAAGAGCAGCATGAACGTAATCTGCCAAAAACAGTGCAACATATTACGTCTAAGCCAGAACGTCAGCGGCAAAATGATAAACGGCGCATGTCCTTTAAGGAAAGACGTGAGTTTGAACAGCTTGGAAAGGAAATTGAGGCGCTGGAAGCTGAGAAAAAACAGTTGGAAGCAGATCTTTGTAGTGGAACACTGTCGGTTGAAGCCCTCACGGAGAAATCCAAACGTCTTCCCCTTTTAGAAACAGAATTGGATGAGAAGTCTCTTCGTTGGTTGGAGTTGTCAGAAATTGAAGGATAAATTTGGATATATTTTTTACTTACCATACCTTTGCCACGAAATTGAAAAACCATGATTGAATCCTTCTTTGAAGAAATAGTATTTGGTGTAAGTATAGGTGGTTGGGTGACTATCTTGACAATGATTTGCATTTTTGTAGTGATGGCCTATTCACGCATCCCTGCTGAGGTGGCTTTTTTAGGCGCTCTTACAATATTGTTGGTATTGGGCATTGTTGATGAGAAAGAAGGTATGGCTGGTTTCAGCAGTGAGCCTGTGGTGGTGAATGCCGCTTTTTTCGTTATTATAGGAGGATTGATGCAGACTGGTGTGCTATATTGGCTTTCCCAAAATGTGTTAGGAGAGGCTCGTAGTTTCACAGGTGCCATTATCAAACTGATGATACCAACTAGTGTGCTCTCTGCTTTCTTGGGCTCCTCAAATGTTGTGTCATTGCTGATTGATGCTGTGAAGATTTGGTCACGGAAAATTAATCTTTCTCCCTCCAAACTACTGATGCCTTTAAGCTATGCAGCTTCTTTAGGGGGCATGTGTACATTATTAGGTAACTCTTCTAACTTAGTCATTGCAGGTCTTTATACCAGCCAGACTGGGCTGCCAATGAATATATTTGAGCCGATGCTGCCAGGTATAATCCTTACCATATTGGGTATGATGCTGCTGGTGCTGATGCAGGGTTTCATACCAGATAGACAATCATCTGACATCTCGTTTGAATCCACCAGCGATTATACTGTAGAATTATTGGTGCCTACTGACAATCCCTATGTGATGCAAACGGTGGAGGAAGCAGGTCTTTTAACTCCCAAAGGAGGATCGCTTATTGAGATTATGCATTTTGACCGTGAGATTGTAATGCCTGTACCTAAAGACGAGCCCGTTATGGGTGGTGATCGTTTAATATATGCAGGTCAAATCAACGATTTATTGGAGTTGAAACGAACTCACGGCTTAGTCGCTGCTGACCACCATGTTTGGAACATCAACGAGATAGATACTAAACGTCGCATGCGTACAGCTTATGTTACCTTTGGTAGTGAGTTGATAGGCAAATCAATGGCTCATTGTAGCTTTGAAAGACGTAATAATGTGGTGCTCGTAGCAGTGGCTCGTCAAGGGCATCGTGTTGAAGGTATACCTCGTGAGATCAGTTTGCAGGCAGGTGATACGTTGTTGTTGGAATGCCCAGCTAAGGGCGAGAACCAATTAGAACAAGCCAATCGCCGCTCTCTCAAGTTCTTCGATAGTCAATTTGTGCCTCAGTTGGGCCCTAAAACTGTTACTTCCGCCATAGTCTTGACACTGATGTTCATTATATCATCTTTTAAGATAATGCCACTTATTACAGCCTCAATGTTTGCTGCTGGTGTGCTGATGATGGCAGGTTGTTGTCGCATTACAGATGTAACTAAATACATAGAGTGGGACCTCTTGCTCATTCTTGGTTCTACAGTAGTATTCTCAGTTGCTATCACTAAGACAGGTGTTGCAAGTTTTGTGGCTACCAATGTGCTTGACCTTTGTAATTCTAATCCTTATATAGTCATGGGTGTGATGTGTTTGTTGGCATCTGTTGTCAGTGAGTTTATAAGTGATGTGGGTGCAGGCGCTGTATTCTTCCCCATAATCTACCAACAGGCTTTGTTATTAGGCTGTGATCCGTTACCATTTGTAATGGCGCTTATGTTAAGTGTTGCACTCAGTTTTGCTTCTCCCATTGGTAGTACTACCCATATGTTGGTCTTTGGACCTGGGTCCTACCGCTTCACTGACTTCGTGCGTTTGGGTACTGTCATGCATTTGGTCTTATTACCCATCCTGCTCTTGATAATTACGTTCATATATCCGTTTTGATAAATAAAAAGGCTGCATCTAGATGCAGCCTTTTTATTATGAATGACACTCGTAGTTTGAAATATATTAAGAGATTTCAATGGTACGTGTATTCTTTACTTCTTCTTTCTTTAACTTAGGTAAGATAACAGTCAGTACGCCATTCTCTACCTTTGCAGAAATGTGCTCTTTATCCACATCCTCCGGCAGAGTGTAGTTCTGCTGGTAGTTGCTGTATGAGAACTCACGACGCAGATAGTGCTGTTTCTTCTCCTTGTCCTCTTCTTTGTGCTCCCATTTATTCTCGATAGCTACGCACAAATTGCCATCTTCATTGATATTGACGCGGCAAAACTCTTTCTTGATACCAGGAGCGGCAACTTCCATTGTATAAGCCGTTTCATTTTCCATTACGTTTACTGCCGGTGCGGTTGTGTTGGCACGAGGTGTGAAATCGAAATAATCATCGAATACTGTAGGAAACCATGTGTTTCTAAACATTGCTGGTAACATAGTAAATACCTCCATTTTTATTTTAGTTCTTTTAATTGTTATACATTCACTTGCCTCAGCTTTCGCTTGCGGCTTGCACCTTTCTAAGTGCAAGTTGTATGCCATGAGACTTATGGTGACAATTTGTCAATAAATGGAAGTATAGTATGTAAAATTGTCAAATTAAGCTGACAATATGTCAAGTAATTATGCTTTATTGCTCAAATACACTGGCAAGATTCTTGACCAGTTCATCCTCATTAAGACTAATATTAAGTATCTTGCCGTTTGGGTCAAGTAAAATACCAGTAGGCACCCAACGGATAGCATATAGTTCTACTACATCACCTTGCCAATATTTCAAGTCAGATACTTGTGTCCATGTGAGGCCTTGCTGCTCAATAGTATTAAGCCACGTCTCCCGATTGCGGTCGAGTGATACGCCTAGAACGGTGAAGTTCTTTCCTTTGTATTTGTTGTAAGCCTCTACGATGAATGGATTCTCCCTTCGACAATCTGGGCACCAACCAGCCCAGAAGCTTACCAGCACATACTTGCCACGGAAATCTTTCAGGCTAACAGGTTTCCCATCGGGATCGGGTAGGGTGAAGTCTGGGGCAATCTTGCCCACCTGCACAGCTTCTTTCCTGGCAATCAGGCCTTCCATCTGCTTCACATACATGTTCCCATCTAGTGACTTGTCCAACTTGCTACGCAAGGTCTGCAGTTGCTCAAGGTCAAGTCCCCATGCCAGATTACGCATAATATAATATGGTGCAAGGGCAGATGCAGGATTTGCTGCTACAAACTCATTGATATCGAAACCTTCTTTTCCTACCTTGTCTGCTGTCTCTTGGTAGAGCGTGTTGATAGGTGAACCTTCGATGTGAAGTGTCTTGTTTGCTTCACTCATCTTTATCTTCATGGCCTCATTCCCTAGGAAGAATACTAGTGGGTTGTTACTCTCTTTATCGGTGGTTAGTCCGTATGCTAATGTCTGCATGGCAAAACCGCGGAACTCAAACTCTCCTCCACTAACTTCAGCAGAATCCACCAACGTATAGCTCTTGTCATGATATTCTTTCAGATAAACCATGCCATTACTAATATCAGCTATTTCCCCTTCAATTAGATAGCCGTTCCCGTTCTCTTTATTCTTTCCTCCGTTGCATGAGGTAACTGCCAATGCTAGCAAGCATATACCTCCCCAAATAGCCTTTTTCATTTTTCTTATTTTTCTATGATATCGTTGATAATTAATCCTGTTAAGTTAAAACCAAAGATGGCAGTGATTTGTGCCAATGAGCCTTTACCTTGTGTCTTGCTTGTCAACTGCTCCTGGCTAAATACACATTTGAACTTACGTTTTGGGAACTGTCCGCTTTTTTTGAATCTGTTGCGTAAGGCTTTGGCTAGAGGGTCGCCCTTTACCTTCCAAAACTCAGCTACCTCTATTTTCGTTGGATCGAGTTTTAAGGCAGCCCCCATAGATGAGAACAACTTAGCTTTCGATGCAGTGGCTCTAAGTATTAGTTGCGCTTTGTCTTTTACGCTGTCTATTGCATCTACTACATAATCAAAACTGTCTAAATCAAGATGGTTGGCAGTATCTTCGTTATATTGCATGCTGATAGCATTCACATCAGCATTTGGGTTAATTTGCAGCAATCGTTCTTTCAAGGCATCCACCTTTACTTGGCCCAAAGTCTGTGTGGTAGCCATCAGCTGACGGTTAACATTCGAAGCTTGCACTATGTCGAAGTCAACAATGGTAAGGTGACGGATGCCAGTTCGAATCAGCCCTTCGGCACACCAACTCCCTACACCTCCCACTCCCACTAGCAGAACATTAGCTGTGGCAATGCGCTGCATATTATCACTGCCTAATATCAGTTCCGACCTGTTGAATATTTCGTCCTCTGTTGCCATATTACGTGCAAATTTAGTGTAAGTTTTGTTATTTCGCAATATTATAGTAACTTTGCCATAGAAATTATAATAAAGATTAATGAAAAGACAGTCAATTATTATACTATGTTTGTTGCTGGTGTCTTTAGCGTCCTGTCATCAGCGCACACAAAAAGATCCCGACAACTATGTGGTGGAATCAATTAAGGAAGATGTAATCAGCAATGAGATTCATCAGTTGCAGACCATCTCGTCCTCTACGTCTGCTGACTTCAAGGGCAAGACTTACACCATGAATGTTGTCCGAAAGGCAGATGGCACTTTGCCTGTTGTAACCGATGTACAAGGATTAAAGTATTACGATAATACCATAACTTTGGAGATAACTACGGATGGCAAACTATTTGCCCATAAGGTTTTCAACAAGAACACATTCGCATCTTACTTAGAGCCAGATTTCATTCAACATTCCATCTTGGAAGGCTTGGTGTTCGATAAGGTGACCGACTATGGTTTGATGTTTGCAGCCAGCGTGAGCTATCCTGAAAGTGATCTTTATGTACCTTTCCATGTAACGGTGCTGCCAAATGGCAACCTTTCAATTGATAAGGCTGATTTGATGGAAGATTACGAGCCAGAAACTGAGCCAACAACCGAATCCAACAAAAACTGACTTTGAAAGGTGGATGCCTTATTCTAAGTCAACGACGGTAATTCCAGCTCCGCCAAACTGTACATGCTCGTCGTGGAAGTCTTTCACGCCATTAACTCCTTGCAAATATTGCCTTATTAATGTCCGTAAGATGCCCGTCCCCGTGCCGTGCAGAATTCTCACACGTGAGACGCCAATTAATATGGCATCATCAATGAAGTAAGTCACTGCTTGTATGGCCTCGTCGCCCCTCATACCCCTTACATCTATATCCTGCTTAAAGTTTAGTTTTCTGTCGTGCATTGAGTCTTGTGTCTGCTCGCTTAGATAAGTGGCTTTCTGTGTGATGTCAGGGTGTTTAGTTGGTGGTTGCACAGGTTCAAGTCTGTTCAGCTTCACCGTAGTCTTGATATTGCCAAAGACTACCGTAGCATCTTTTCCATGAATCTCTATGATGGTACCCACTGTTTTCTGGCCTTTTAGCCTAACAGTTGCCCCTTCTGTCAACTGAGCCTGTAATTCCGCTTCACGTTGGGCTTTCATGGCAGCCTGCTCTTCTGCTGATGGGGCAGGTGTTTTGTCTTTCTCCGACTTCTTGTCCTTCTTGCGTTGCTGACGCTCACGCAGTTTCTCCATCTTGCGGGCAATCTTATCTTCAGCTTTTTGTGCCTCTTGTTCCTGTAACTGTTTGCGGAAATCGGCTAATTCTTGACGAATCTTCTTGGTTTCTTCCTTCTCAGCCTGTGCCTCTTTGATGCCTTTTATAGTACCCTCAATACGAGCGTTGGCTTCTTGTACTAGTTGCTCAGCCTCACTCTTAGCGTTTCGCAAAATATCTTTGCGCTCTTGGTGCAACTCTTGTAGTTCACGCTCATAGCGAGCGATGGTTTCTTCCATCACCTTTTCACGCTGGTGAATGCTCTGTCGTTTATTCTGCCAGTAGCGTTTGTCGCGCACAATGTCTTGCAAATATTTGTCGGAGTTGATATAATCACTGCCCACAATCTCAGAAGCATCAGCTATCACTTCCTCTGGCAGACCTATCTTCCTGGCTATTTCAACAGCGAAAGAACTACCAGGCATACCTATCTGTAATAAAAAGAGAGGCTGCATAAGATTACGGTCGTAGAGCATGGCCCCATTGACGATACCCTCGTGTGCATCAGCAAAGTGCTTTAAGTTTTGGTAGTGGGTGGTGATGACGCCAAACGTACCTTTCTCGTTAAACCGCTTCAACACTGCTTCGGCTATGGCACCGCCAATCTGTGGCTCTGTACCTCCACCAAATTCATCTATCAGAATCAAGCTCTTGCTGTCGCACTGCTTCATCATGTTTTTCATGTTTAACAGATGAGAAGAGTAGGTACTCAGGTCATCCTCAATGCTCTGCTCATCGCCGATATCGATAAAGATGCTGTTGAATACACCAGTATGACTGCCTTCGTGAAGCGGAATCAGCAAACCACATTGCAGCATATATTGCAATAATCCTACTGTTTTGAGACAAACTGATTTACCTCCTGCATTGGGGCCGGAGATTAGTAAGATACGGCGTTCATTCGTAAGCTCAATGTCTAATGGTACTACTTTCTTATTATGTTTGGCCAATGAAATTTGCAGCAGTGGATGTACAGCAGCACCCCAGTCTATACATTGTTTATTCTCAAATGCAGGCTTGATGGCACCTGTTTGCTGGGCAAACAATGCCTTGGCACGTATGAAGTCAATCTCAGCCAAGAACTCGTATGACTGCAGTACATCGGGAATCAATGGGCGCAACTCGTCTGTAAACTCCATCAATATGCGTATAATCTCATGCCGTTCTTCAATTTCCAGCTCTCTCACACGATTGTTGGCTTCAACTACAGCTTCAGGTTCAATAAAAACAGTCTTGCCACTAGCTGATTCATCATGCACAATACCCCTTACTTTACGCTTCATAGCAGGGGCAACAGGTATTACTAAACGTCCATCACGCATGGTAGGAGAAACATCCTTTTCTATCACCCCTTCGCTTTGTGCATTACGTAATATACTAGCTAGAATACGAGATATGCTGCTCAGTGTGCCTGCATGATCCTTGCGAATGCGAGCCAGTTCGGGCGAGGCATTGTCTTTTATCTGTCCATAGGGGTTTAGTATGCCGTTGATACGATTTGTCAGTTTTGGGAAAACCAAGATGTTTCCTGCCAACTTACACAAGTTAGGATAGGGAGAAGTAGAATCTTCTTCCGTTTCCTCGGCTTTAAGAAACCTTACAATGTCATTGATGGTTTCAAGCGAACGACGGAGATCAAACAGTTCCTGCTCTTCCAAAAATAGTCCCTCCACCTTCACGCGTTTTAGTGCAGGACGCACATCAAAAAAGAATTGAGCAGGAAAATCATCGTCCCCTTGAAGGATAGCCAACATCTCGCAAGTTAGGTCAAGTTGTTGGTTGATGTCGGCATACCGGCTCCCATACGTCATCTCGTCAACACGTTCTTCGCCTAATGTACTGAGGCATCTGCCTTTCAGAAGCTGGCGTATTTGGTCAAAGCCAATCTTATGTTCAAAGTTGTGAGGATATATCATATTTTCATATTTGGGTGTAAAGATACTATAATTAAAGATTAATAGCAGCTACCAGTGCACCTAAATTTAGGGATAAAGTTAAGATTATGGGAACCACTTCTTAAGGATGACTGCTTATGAACTACTGTGAATAATGCATTAGCAATTTGTTTTTGCAATTCTTATTACTCGCGTTGTTTTTTTGTCAATAAAAAAACTGGTTGATGAATTTCAACCAGTTTCTGTCGGCGGAGAGAGAGGGATTCGAACCCCCGGAACCTCTCAGTTCAACGGTTTTCAAGACCGCCGCTATCGACCACTCAGCCATCTCTCCAAGCGTCTATGCGACACACTTTCGTTTTGAAAGCGGTGCAAAGTTACGAATGTTTTTTGATTCTGCAAACCTTTTTGCATGTTTTTTGAAAAAAAGAGTATATCCTATGATTATCGGTTTTTAAAAGATTTAAGGTTACTAGAGAAAATGTAGGTAAACAGACGCTGTTTTCCCTTCTTAGTTATGACAGGCATTTTTATGGGCTGTCGTAGTATCTGCTATGGGTTGTCGGGAAGCCTTCTATGAGTCATCGCAGTATCTGCTATAAGGGTATGGGAGATATTGCGTCGGGTGATGGAAAGCATTGCGGCGAGTGATAGTAAACTTTGGAGCGAGTAATAGCAAGCTTTAGTCATAGGGTTAGCAAGCCTTAGTCATAGGGTTAAGAGGCATTAAGCATAGGGTTAGTGTGCATTACCCTATGGGTTACGATGCATTAACTTTATTGAAGCTTGTAGCTTGCATTGAATGAAAAGATTCATTATGTATCAGGTTCCCAATAGTGGCGCTGCATATCTACATGGCCGTTAGGCTTGAAGTTGATACCTTCGGCTTCCAATAGGGGACGATGCTGCATCCAGCCAGGAGCTGTACGGCCCACCTTATTAACCACACGGTGGCAGGGCAGTTGCTCTGCGCCAGGAGTATAGCGCAATGTTCGTCCTACCATGCGAGCGTGACTGGGCCATCCTGCCAGTGCAGCAATGGTACCGTAGGTAGTGACCTTACCACGGGGAATCTGTGATACGATGTTCATGACATCATCGCCAA
>Ga0256407_10014795_pt1 | contig 10191 bp, 8 predicted proteins | sample RumenRJG_04DNA_FD_193489 | JGI IMG/M metagenome (GOLD analysis project Ga0256407, IMG submission 193489) | Bovine rumen microbial communities from Lethbridge, Alberta, Canada - RJG_04 | ecosystem: Host-associated > Mammals > Digestive system > Stomach > Rumen | place: Canada: Alberta | collected... | reverse complement strand
TTATCTTTAATCTGTTCATAAGTTCCCAGAAAAATCGTGGTTACAATAGGTTTGTTAAAAATTTTTGCTTCAGATAATGTTAAACAATAAGTTTCTGATCTTGATGTTTGAACATATATATCACAATCTTTAAAAAACGGATACGGATTTTCTTTTTCACCTAATAAAACAAATCTATCTTCAAGATTTTTTTCTTTTATCGATTTCGTTAAAAATTTTCTTTCTTTTCCTTCTCCTGCAATATACCATTTAAAATCATATCCTTTATCTACCAATATCTTGCAAGCTTTTATTGCAATATCAAACCCCTTTACATAATGCAATCTTCCAACAGATAAAATTCTATATCCATTGTAATTATCATTAAAACTATCGCCATTTGATAAATTTAATATTTTTTCAATATCTATAGGATTATATAATGTCACTATCTTATCCGCTATATTTTTATATTCTTTTTTTATTTTCTCACTAAGATTTTTTGAAACACAAAAAACAAAATTATAGTTACTTAAAATCTTTTTATATTTTTTCTTTGCCGATTTATCATTACTAAAATCCAAATGAATCCAAGTGTAAATTTTATTATATTTATATATTTTTCTACAAATAATATCATCTATCATGCTAAACCCAGACCAATTAAATATATAATCATATTTTATATTTTGTTTTTCAAATAATATTTGTCTCAATAAAAAATCACAATTAAACAACTTATTAAATAATCGAGCAATAAAAAAACTTAACACCTTAAAATATTTTTTTTGTTTTAGTTTTTCTTTTATTAAATATTTTAACCCAAAAGGCATATTCATTCCTTTTTTGAAAGGAACAGTTACTACTTGTACATACTTAGGAATATAATCTAACAAAGCAAAGTTTTTATCAAACAACATAAGTGTTATATCATAATTTTCTTTAGGTAGTATTTTAAGAAAATTAATTAAGGCTCTCTCTCCACCATAAAGTCTAACCCAAGAACAAAATATTAATATATTTTTTTTATTAATCATTATTTTTTCCTTTGTTTAAGACATATATATTACACCAAAATATTTTTATTAAATTTTTTATTATATAAAAGTTTCAATCTAATACAAATATTTATAATATTCTGTCTGTTAAATATTAAGTTTGTCAACAATACCCAAAGAGAAACAATAACTGTTATAATAATAGCATAAACAACCCATTCAAAATAATTATTACAATTTATTGTTATATATAGAGAACTGACACAAACTAATCCAAAATTGAATAATATTAACAATATTTTTTTTAAAGAATATTTATAACTTAATTTTGTCACATATTTTGGTATAAAGAACAATAAATCTATGTCTCTATAAATATTGGAACAAATTAATCCTATTAAAATTCCATAAAGTCCACATAAATAAGTAAATGGTACACCTACAACAACAATTAATAACGCTTGTATTGTACTTTGCCATCTTGTTTGCCTATACATTCCTGCAGAAACTACTAACATTCCCTGTGGAGTTTTTATATTGTTTAACAAGCCATTAAAAACAAACAAAAAACTTAATATTGGTAAAATATAATTAACATCATTAACACCACTTGTATATAGTTTAATAAAAGGTATCATCAACAACATTCCAACAGAATAAACAATTGTTATTATCATATAATAAACTGTTTCAAATTCTTGATTCGCTTTTTGTAAAATTGTAATTTCTTTTTTGGCTATTACATCTCCAAATGATGCCGCAAGTCCTGAAGAAAAAACACTTAATATTCCAATAATACCAGAAATAACCATATTATAAATACTATAAACACTTACTTGATATAAAGAAGTGAAAAAAGTTACAATTATTATTGGAATGTTATTTTGAGCACTTAACAACACTTGTAAATATAAAACATTCCATCTATCTTTTATTGCTTCATTATTTGGCTTTTCCTTAAAATTTAAAAATTTATAATTTTTACTCATATATATCCATAACACCAAAGACCTTGAATATACACATATAACCAAAAACACTTGTAACCACACAACATTTAATCTATAACTACAAAAAATCACTACTAATATAATTTTTATTATACTTGAAATTATTGTTGCAAAAGATATAACAAAACTTTTTTGATCTGCCGTTAATAAAACTCTATATTTAGCTAACGTAAAAAAATCAAAAACTCCAGTCATACCAATAGCAAAAACAATAATTGCTATTTGTAAGTTTGATAAAATATTATTATCTACAAAAAAAGGATAAAATATAGCTAGTAATGTTGTCAAAAATAAAAAAATATAGCCAGATTGAAAATAAAATCTTTTACTTGCCGATAAAATGGCATTTATTTCACTAATATTTTTTTCTGCTAAAGGTTTATACAAAGAATATACTGAAGCACCAGAAATACCTGCTTCTACTAAAGCAAAATAGGTTATAAATTGTGTAATTGAAACAACCAATCCATTTATTTGTGAACCATAAGCTACAAGCAAAAATCTTGGTACAATAAAAGCAACAGCAAAATTAACAATTTGTTGCAATATCATTGCCAAAGAATTATTTATAAAAAATTTTGTTCTACTCATCGAATTAGTTTTTTAATGAATATTTTAATTTTATATTTTAAAAATTTTTCAAAACAAGATATTAATACCGCTTTATTAAAGCTAATTTTTGGATATAAAAAATTAAAAATTTTCACATTATAATTTTGTTGAGATGAATATCTTAATTGATTGTTTCCTTCAATAGCTTCATTAATGCTTCTTTCATAAAATTCAATATTATTTTTAATATTGTTAAATAAAGTTTGTCCCTTATCCGTATTTATTAAACAAACAGAACATCCTTTTTTTATTGAATACTCAAATTTTTCTTTTTTACCAAGTCCCCAAAAATCACCTAATGTAATATCTCCTATTCTTTCTGATTTAGCAAATATACAATCATAACAAGACGATCTAAAAGATATTTGTCTAAAAAAAGCCTCATAATAATAATTTTCCCAACGAGCTTTTGAAAAATCACAAATAGTATTTATTTTTCCTTTTGAATTTGTATACTTCATTTTAAAATTATTGTTCTCTCTAAATGAAACAGAGTTAATATTTGATACATCTATTTTATTGTCATAACTTTCTTTTAACATTTGTTGTGATGGTACACCATGACATATTAAATTTATTGTATATAAACTCTCATTATTCCCTATATAGTTCAGTACTCCTGCATTTTGACAGGGTGTTCCTATAAATAAAACTTTTTTATTATTTAATAAATCTTGTTTTATTTTGATATAAATATCTTCACAACTACTAAAAACATATTTTGAACCTCTTAAAAATTCTAAGTCTTTTATATTATCAACCCTAACATGTTTAAATTCTAAGTTTTTTAAACTTGCACAACCATAAACAATACCACCAGTATTGATAATATATTCTGATAATATCGTGCAAATACCACCACTTGAACAACTTGTTCTTGTATGTTCGTTTTTTGCCCAAGTCGCATAACATTTCTTTGGGAAATTAAAAGTAGGTTTATTATTAATTGGACAAATTCTAATACAGTGTCCACAATTTACACATTGTTTTTCATCAATAACACTTACTATATGCCCCTTTTTATTAGGAAGCATTTTAATACATTTTTTAGGACAAACTTGAACACAAGCAGCACATCCAGTACATTTGTTAATATCACATACATGTTTCACTTTAATGCCTCTTTCAAAAAACTTAAGCTATCATTTCTTTCTTTTTGAAGATTTTTAAATTTTTCAATTAGAGTAACTATTCGAAAATCTTTATCTCCATTAGGAGAAATAACTTCTTTATTAAACAGCATTGAAAACAATGTTGCATGAAAAGAGCCACTTATAATAATTCTTGCATTTTTTATTAAATTTAAAAATTCTAAAGGTCCTGCTTCAAAATATTTGATATATTTCTTAAACACTAATCTAACAGAGAAAAGGTTTGAAACAACTACAGGTAAATTTAAATCTTTTGAATATTTATCAGCAACATCGATAAGATATTTTTTATAACTAGGCGAATACATAAATATATATTCTTGCTTGATTAATGGTTCTTTTTTGATATATTGGAACCATTCTTCTTTAGTTAAAAGTAAAGTTGGATCTAATGCAACAAAAATATCTTTTCCAAGTTTCTGTTCAATTGAATAAAAATTTTGTTTTTCTCTTACACTTATATAATCAAAATCTTTTATATATTCTAAAATTGCATCATAATTATTTTTTATTGGACCTAAACTTGGGGCATAAGCAATTTTTTTACAATTTTTTACAAAAGGCAAAAAATAGGCCTTATCAAAATCAAAACAATTTGTATTCCAAATTTGATCACTACCTACAATAAAGCAATCACATTTTAAATTTTTTTGTTCTAGTTCTTCTAAGAAAGAATATTCTTTTGTGCAATCTAAATAATTATGTAAAAAATCTTCAAACTTATCATATTTAATTTTTAGTGCTTTTCTATGAGAAAGCAATAAAATATGTTTAGTAAAATCTTTAAATGTTTTTTTCTTCCTATCAAAAGAATATATATTTTTTTGTTTTTCTGTTCTAAAATTTATTATTTTAGATTCATATCCTAATTTTTTTAATATTTGTTGCAAGGCAAAAGCTTGCAACATAGAACCATAATTATGTGAACCATGAAAAGTTAAAATTCCTACTTTTTTCATCTTGATATCTTTAATTTTAATAACAATCTATAAATTAAACTTGCTAACTTAAAATTTACACAAGCAATTAAAACAAAACATTTTTTACTTATTTTTCCTTTTGTTTTAAGAAAAACAAACAAATTTTGTCTAACATATTGTAATAAAATCTTTGCACTATCTAAATCCTTAGATTTTTGTGCTGCTATAAAAATAAGCCAAGTTGTAGCAACATATAATTTAGCATTATATAATTTATTAGTTAATTCATATAAATTATTTTCTTTTGCGAATCTAATTTCTGTATCTAAGATCTTGATATAGTCCAAAAAACTTTTTTTAAATATACGACTATGTAAAATAGAATTTGTATTTATTCTATAATAATATTTGGGTAAATTTATGCAATAAATTTGTTCTAATTTTATAAAAATATTGAATACAAAAAGAGTATCCTCTCCACAACTACAAGATTCTAAAAAACGAATATTTTCTATTACTCTTCTATTAAACAACTTATTCCAAGAAAACATACACCAATAAAAACTTTCTAAAGCTTCTGTTTTTGTTAATTTTTCTTTTGTTGGAAAATTCTTGTTTTCAATCCAATTGCTCTCTGTACCTTTAAACCAGTTACAAACAACAACTTGAGATTTTGTTTCTATTATTGTACTTAATAACAATTCATACATATCTTTTTCAATATAATCATCACTATCAACAAAACCAATATATTCACCAGTTGCAACTTCTAAACCTTTATTTCTTGCAGAAGAAACTCCACCATTTTGCTTATGTATCACTTTTATTCTGTTATCTTTTAAAGCATATTCATCACATATTTTACCGCTATTATCAGTTGAACCGTCATCCACCAATATTATTTCCAAATTCTTGTATGTTTGGTTAATAATACTCTCAATACACCTATTCAAGTATTTTTCAACATTATATACCGGTATTATTATAGAAATTAAAAAGTTCTGTTCCATAAAGTTAACTATTTATAAATTTATAAATTTTACTTGTTAATTTAAAATTAACACAAACACTTATAGCAAACAATTTATTTGATAGCTTATGTTTGCTAAACAAATGTATTAAAATATTTTTTTTTACCTTTTGTTGCAAATATTTTATTATTTCTTTATTTTCAAAATTTGTTTCTATTATTTGTCTTAAAAATCCAATTGCATGATATGACTCATGATTTAGCATAGCTTTGTATACTTTATCCAACTTATTATTTTTTGCAAACTCTTTAATAATTTCTGTAACTTTAAAACAATCTAATTTTTTTACATTAAATTTTATTCTAGATAAACTATTAGTATTAGAAATATAATTGTATTTATTTTCTTTTAAAAAACAAACTTTTTGAGATTTAAAAAATGCAAAAAAAGAAAACAGTAAATCTTCACCAAAAAAAATATGTTCATCAAACCTTAAACCATATATAAGATCTTTTTTAAAGAGCCTATTCCACACAGAACAAGGAAATGTATTGAAGTTTTCAATAAAATCTTTTTGTATATAAAATTCTCGTTTCTGTTTATCTATTACTTTTCCTTCAAAAAGAGTTGAACAAGATGAGATTTGAGCATTAAAAAAAACACATCCATTATATAAATATTCATACATATCTTTTTCAATATAATCATCACTATCAACAAAACCAATATATTCACCAGTTGCAACTTCTAAACCTTTATTTCTTGCAGAAGAAACTCCACCATTTTGCTTATGTATCACTTTTATTCTGTTATCTTTTAAAGCATATTCATCACATATTTTACCGCTATTATCAGTTGAACCGTCATCCACCAATATTATTTCCAAATTCTTGTATGTTTGGTTAATAATACTCTCAATACACCTATTCAAGTATTTTTCAACATTATATACCGGTATTATTACTGTAATTAAATGTTTAGTTATCATTTTAAAGATTTCTCCATAAATCTATATTAGGATTTTTAATATTAAATTTAATAACAAAAACAAATAATAATAACATTAACCAAAAAGCAAAAGAAGTTGTACCTGCAATAATAATATAAACAAAAATAAAAGCAATAAATAATGCTTGAAATAATACCAAATGTTTATTACTTAAATGATAAAAGATGTATAACAACAATATAAAAAAAGAAAAAAAGCCCACTAAACCAGATGTTGCAAAAATATCAATAAAAGAAGAATGAGAATGTGACGAAGCCATAGTAAAAATATCAGAAATTTTAACCAAGCCACTTCCAAAAAAAAGATTATGTTCTATAGTATAATTTAAAGAATGTTTCCAAAGAAAAACTCTCTTAGAATTACTAGTATCAAAATAAGAATTAACAAAAAGTCTTTGAATTAAATCCTCTTGTAAAAACAAAGATATAAAAACATATACTATACTTGAAAAAATTAATAAGATTATAATATTTTTTATTTTAATTTTTTTTAAACAAAGATATAACACTGATATAAATATAGCAATTGTTGCTGCCCTTGATCCAGTAAGCATTGTAGATACTAAATTTATAATAAATAGGAAAAAATATAAAAAAGAAATTTTATCAAATAATATTTTTTTTGCTAATATTATCGTTGGCATTACCATAAAAGCAGATAAATAATTTGGATCCATAAAAGCATATGGGCCAAACATTGGACGTATTGTATAATGTCCTAATCCTAGAGGAAAATGAAAAAAAATCAAATAAATAGAAAAACCTGTTCCTGCAAAAACAAAGCTATTTATTATAAGTTTTAATTCTCTAATATTTATTCTATAAAAAGAAAATATAAAAAAGAATAACATTAATACTGTTTCAGATAATATCGAAGTATTTTGTGGACCTAAAAATTCCAAAGAGGTATTTAGATGAATAATATATATAATAAATAATATCGATAAAACATAATGTTCTAGGCCAAAATAAATCTTATATTTAAACAAGTAAATTACTCCTATTATCAGTGTAGGTAAAAATACTGGCAAATAAAAACGTATACCCAATGTTGGAGAATTACACAGAAAAAGGAAAGAAATACAAAAACATAATGCATATATAGGAATAGAAATTTTTTCTTTCATAACCATTTCGTTTATCTTAATAAATTTGTTTAAGTTGTTTTACAATATTTTTAATATCAAAACCTTTATTTTTTACAATATTACTATTATCTTTTCTAACAAAACTTTTATATTTTACAATTTCTTCTGTCCATTGTTTTGTAGATAAATTTAAGTTTAATTGTTTTGAATTACATAAAACAACTTTGCTTGTCATTTTATCTGAAAATATACAAGGTAATCCGCTTGTTTGTGCTTCAATGGCAACAATAGGAAAAGCTTCTTGAAAAGAAGGTAATACAAAAACATCCATTGCTTGATAATAGTCATTTACATTACTTCTATTTCCTGCAAAAATTACACTTTCAATTAAATTTAGTTTTTTCACTTTTTGTTCTATTTCTTTTTTTAATAAACCATCCCCAACTAATAACAAAACCGAACTTTTGTCTTGCTTATATATTTCATTGAAGATATCTATCATAAAACTATGATTTTTTTCATGAGAAAACCTACCAACATGTCCTATGACAAATTTGCTACCTATATTTAATTCTTTTCTTATTTCTTTTCTTTTTTCCATATTAAATTTGAATTTTTCAGTATCTATTCCGTTATTAATTACAATATAATCTTTCTTAAATAAAAATTTACCTGCTGAATTTGAACAAGCCAGTTTTTTTGTTATAAATGGTCTAGCAAAAAAAAACAGAAATCTATTTCTTAGGCCATTTAAAAATTTGTCAGACCATTTCGTTGCATGAGAATGTTGTATGATATTTTTCACTTTATAAAATTTAGCAATAGGATAAAAGAAAAAACTTAAATGTAATACATGTGAATGAATAGTATTATATTTGTGACTTTTAAAAAAATCTTTCACTGCTTTTATAAATATCCAAGGTTTTATAAAAGATGGATATGGAAGTTTATAACATTTACCACCTAATCTTTCTATTTCTTTTTCACAAGTTACATTTGTTTCTGTAAAATAGAGATAATCAAATTGAACTTTTGTTCTATCTATATTTTTATGCCAACTTAAAACGACTTTCGTTATTCCACTTCCAATATTTAGAGAAGGTACTATTTGCAATATTCTAATCATTTTGTTTTATAATTATCCTTGCAGGAACACCAACAGCTGTACAATTATCCGGAACATCTTTATTAACTACTGCATTTGCTCCAATTTTACAATTATTACCAACTTTTGCTCCATTTATTATTTTGCATCCCGCACCTAACAAACAATTATCTCCAATTTCACAATAATCTTGAACTGTTACTTGATGTAAAATTTTACAATTTGCGCCGATTTTTGCATTACCAATTATAATACCATTCATTCCATGTGGAAAAAATGGTGGATTTTTAAATATTGCACCAAACCCCATATCTGTACACATTGTTGCATTATGAAAAGCATCCATTTTTTTTATTCTATATAAGTACCAATATCTTATTAACTTGCTTTTTTTGGAATTTGGATTAATAACTTCTTCTCTCATTTTCCAATATTTCTCATGATTATAATGTTGTATATGATTTAATATCAATTTAACAAACCAACTATTTTTATTTATTCTTACCATTATTACCTCATAAAGTATAAAAGAATATTGACAAAGAGTTAAAGTCTAACCAAAATATTTTTCTTTATAAAATTCGTTGCATTTCTTGTATCAAATACGAGTTTTGCTTTTTTTACTACATCTGCATAATCTATACATGTATGATCCGTTAATATTACAACTGCATCATACTTTGAAATATTTTTAATATCTTTTTCCGACTTTAATATTTTATTTGCAATTTTCACGTTCGGTACATACGGGTCATAGTAAGACAACTTTGCTTGTTTTTTGGTTAATAAGTACATAACATCAAGTGCCGGCGACTCCCTCATATCCGAAACATCTTTTTTATATGCAACTCCCAATACCAATATCTTTGAATTTTTTATCGATTTTGTTTGTTCGTTTAATGCATCTGCCAATTTCGTTACTACATATTCCGGCATTTTTGCATTTATTTCACCTGCAAGTTCTATAAATCTTGAATAGAAGTTTAATGTCTTTAATTTCCATGCCAAATAGTGAGGATCCAAAGGAATACAATGTCCTCCTATTCCCGGTCCCGGTGTAAATTTCATAAATCCGAACGGTTTTGTTGCTGAAGCATTTATTATTTCCCAAACATTCAATTCCAATCTGTCACACATTAATGCTACTTCGTTTACAAGACCTATGTTTACTGCTCTAAATGTGTTTTCCAAAAGTTTAACCATTTCTGCTGCTTGTGTTGACGATACTTTATGAACGGTTGTAAAACTGCCGTAAACCGCTGCCGTTAATTCCGTTGATTGTTTACATATTCCGCCTACAACTTTTGTTGTATTTGCTATTGTCCATTTCTTGTTTGCAGGATCTATTC
>Ga0256407_10014792_pt1 | contig 10192 bp, 7 predicted proteins | sample RumenRJG_04DNA_FD_193489 | JGI IMG/M metagenome (GOLD analysis project Ga0256407, IMG submission 193489) | Bovine rumen microbial communities from Lethbridge, Alberta, Canada - RJG_04 | ecosystem: Host-associated > Mammals > Digestive system > Stomach > Rumen | place: Canada: Alberta | collected... | reverse complement strand
CCCAATCCCCAATCCCCAATCCCCAATCCCCAATCCCCAATCCCCAATCCCCATGCATAATCTTAAATTAAAATTAATAATAAAAAAATAATTAATTATTTTAAAAATAAAAAAATGAAAAAATAAATTTTATATATTTAAAATAATTAGTTAAATATACAAATGTTTAATTAATAACTATTTTTAATGGAAAATATTAATTAAAGAAATTTATATTTAAAATATTAAAAAGTATCAAAAAAAATATGTCAGAAATAATTTTAAACACTAATTTATATTCAAGGCAAATAGGCACATATGGATTAAATACTATGATCAAATTATCCAAATTAAATATTTATATATATGGTCAAAGAGGTCTTGGAATTGAAATAGCAAAAAATATAATTTTAGCAGGACCTAGATCGGTCACTATATTTGATGATAAAAAAGCATCAATTAATGATTTAACTGCTAATTTTTATATTACTGAAAAAGATGTTGAAGAAGGAAAGAGATTGGATGAAGCCTCAATTATTAATTTGTCAAGTCTTAATCCTTATGTTAAATTATCTATTATGAAAAATGGAAAAATTATAGACAACCTTCATGAAAATGTTGTAAAAAATAAAGAAAAATATGATGTAGTTATTATATCTGAATTTTTGCCTAAGGATGAAATCATAACAATTAATGAATTTTGTAGGGATAATAAAATTGGATTTATTTATGGGTGTGCATTTGGAATTAATACCTTTTGTTTTGTTGATTTTGGAAATGATTTTACTGTTTATGAACATAGTAGTGAAAAATCTAAAAGCTATACTATTAAATCAATAATAAAAGGAAATCCTGGAATAGTTAATTTAGTTGAAAATTTAGATATGACAGAATTGGGAAATGATGATTATGTCATATTTAAAGAAATAGAAGGTATGAATGAATTAAATAATAAAGAAATCCAAATAAAAATAATTGACAAAAATAATATTAAAATAAATGATAATTCAAATTTTTCTGATTATATTTATGGAGGAATAATGCAAAAAGTGGAAAAATCTTCCAAAATAAATTTTGAATCATTTGAGAAAAAAGTAGAAGAACCTTACAATGAAAGTGATGGTTATCCTAATGAAATTGATTGTGAAAAGCCTAATACATATGAAATATTACATATTGGATTTTTAGGTTTGTGTAAATTTTATGAAAAGTATAATTCCCTTCCAGAAATAAATAATGAATTACATGCCAAAGAATTGATTGAAATATCAAAAGAAATTTTTAAAAAAAAAGAGAATAAAGAAGAATTTTGGATTAAAGGTATAAAAGAAGAAATACAAAATTTTGAAGAATTATTTGAAAAAACTATTAAATATTTATCTTTGTGGTCAAGAATAGAGATATCTCCAATTACCTCTTTTCTTGGAGGAATAATAGCTCAAGAAATAGTTAAATATACTGGAAAATATATACCAATTAATCAATGGCTATGGTGCAATTTTAGTGAAATTATTGAAAATTTAGATGAATCTAAAATTGATAGAAGTCTTAAAGGCACAAAATACGATGATCAAATAGCAATTTTCGGAAATGAATTTCAAAAAAAATTGGAAAATTTAAATATTTTTATGATTGGAGCAGGAGCCTTAGGATGTGAATTTTTAAAATCATTTTCATGCATGGGAATTTCGACAGATAAAAAAAAGAAATCAAAAATCACAGTAACTGATAATGATAATATTATTGAATCAAATTTAAATAGACAATTTTTATTTAGAAAAGAAGATATAGGAAAATCAAAATCAAAAGTTGCTATTAATAGTATTACAAAATTAAATCCTTTATTTAATTGTCAAGATTATCAAGCAAGAATTGGCCCTGAAAATGAAAAAATTTTTAATGAAAGATTTTGGAAAAAACAAAATTTTATAATAAATGCAGTAGATAATATAGAAGCCAGAAAGTATATAGCAAATAAAAGCAAATTATACAATAGAATATTAATAGATAGTGGTACAACAGGAGTTAAGGCAAATTCCCAAGTAATAATTCCTAATATTACAACAGGATATGAAAGCTTTAAAAATAATAATAATCAAAATCAAATTCCAATGTGTACTTTAAGATATTTTCCTTCAAAAATAGAACATTGCATAGAATGGGCTAGGGATGTCTTTGATGGAGCTTTTGTTAATATTATTCGAGATGTTAAAAGTTTTTTAGAAAACAAAGATAAATATTTTATCAAATTATCAGAAAATATAGTGCCATCAGATATAATCAATAAAATAAAAAAATTAATAAGATATATTACTATATTAATTCAGAAAGATTATAAAGAATGTATTAAGATAGCACTTGAAGAATATAAAGAAAAATATTATGATGATATAAATATACAATTAGAAAACAATCCACCAGACTCTTTAAATAAAGATGGAACAAGATATTGGAGTGAAAATAAAAGATGTCCAAATCCTTTACCATTTGATGTCAATAATGAATTAGCATTTATTTTTGTTGAAAGTTATGCAAAAATTTTAGCAAATTCAATGTCTATAGAGATAATAAGTGATAAAAAAAAAATAAAAAGTATGATATTAGAAATTCTTTCTAATAATTTGTGTTTCATGGCAAATAATACCAAAAAAAATAAAAATAAAAATAAATATTATAACTATTCAGAAAAAATTTCGAGTTCTAACATAGAAGAAGAAAAAATATTAAAAAATAAAAATTATAATGAAACAAAAAAAAGATCAGGAATAAATATAGAAAGATTGAACGCAATAAAAAATGAAATAATGAACTTTGATTTCTGGAAATGCAATTTAAATAATTTTATAAAAATACCAGAATTTGAAAAAGATGACGATAAAAATGGGCATATTGATTTTATTTATGCTGCTTCTAATTTAAGAGCTACAATATATAAAATTGAAAAATGTGATAAAATCAAAACTAAATTAATTGCTGGAAAAATAATTCCAGCAGTTGCATCAACTACTGCAGCAATAGTTGGATTAGTTTCTCTTCAATTATATACATTATGTCAAACGAATGAAATCAAATATTTAAGAAATAGTTATTTAAATTTATCTTTAAATTCAATTATTTTTCAAAGTCCAAGTAAATTTCAAGAAACTAATGAAGAAATAGAACAAATCAACAATAAGAAAAATTCAATATTCGATTTTTTTCATAAAATTAATTTTAATATATTAAAAATAAATAAATATAATTAATTAAAAAATTACTTCTAACTTTTTTAAAATAATAAAAATAAAAACGATATTCTTGATATAACTATTTTTTAATGTAACTTTTTAAAATTTGTTAAAATAATTATCTTCATAATAACAATTTTTGGTATAACTATTTTTAATTTAACTTTTTTTGAAACTTTTATAAAATTAACATTTTTTAAAATTTTATTAAAATTGACTATTTTAGAATTTTATTATAATTAACTATTTTTTATATTAACTTTTTTGGGAATCAAAATAACTAATTTTGATATTATCAAAAAAAGGAAAAGTTTTTTAAGCTCTTCTCTCAAAAGAAAGAATTACTCTAAAAAAAAGTTAAAAAATTTGAATAAAAATTAAAATTTCTTTAGTTTAAGTTTTTGTTCAATAAATAAATAAATTAATAACATATTATTTATTTAATCAATTATTTTTATAAATAATTATTTCCTCCAGAATTTTCTTCCTTACTAAATATTACCATTGATTCATTTTTGATATGATAATATTCAAGAGTCTTATTATCATCTTGCAATAACTTTCCATTTCTCATTCCTGGAGTTTTAACTCTTAATTTATGATTATCTAAAAAAGTTGGAGGTAATTCAAATAAATTAACAATTTTTCTTTTTAGTTGTTTAACTGTTTCATTGAGTTTAACTTCAGTTCTTATTTCTCTTCCTTTTTCAGTGTATTTTATATATATTTCTTTACTTGTTGTATTAGCTTCTTCTCTTATTTCTGCTGAGGTTTTCATTTTTTTAAAAAATTTTTATAAAATATCTCATTTATATTTTTTTTTAACTATTAATCATGAAAATGTATTTATTCAATTTATTAAAATTTGCAAATAAAATGGGTTCGAACACCTCTTATATTGATATTAAACCAACTGTAGAAGAAGAAAAACAATTAGATAAAGAATTTCAAAAATTAAAAAACAGTAAATATATTCCTTTAGTAAAATGTGAATATAAAGATAACAATAAAAAACATTGGGAAATAATATTTAAAGGTTCTGAGTGCTCTCCCTATGAAGATGGTTATTTTATTCTAGATTTTTTATTCAATAAAGGAGCTTTTCCCTCTTACGGACCAGAAGCAAAATTTGTTACAAAAATGTTTCATCCAAATATTGATAACGACGGACATGTGTGCATTAATATTTTAAATAGTTGGTCTCCTGGAAGAACAATGGAAGATGTTTTACTTGGAATTCTGGAAATTTTAGAAAATCCTATTGCAACGGGTGGATATCCAAATGACGCCAGGAAATTACTTGAAAAGGATGTTGATGAATTTTATAAAAAAGTTGAAGAATATACATATTCTTTTGCAATGAAAGGATTTTAATATTAATTAAATAAAAAAATATTCAATTTAATTATTTATAAAAAATCAAATTTATTATTATATAAAATAAAATAATTTTAATTAATTAAATTCTTTATAAAAAAGTCCTACTGCATTCTTAGAAGTAAAATTAGGTGTTTTTTTTGTGACATATTCATCATCGAATAAATACCAATTATCATCTATTTTAATAAAACAATAATAATGCCCATTTGATTTAGAATTCCCTTTTTTTTCATTAATAGCAAATAACTTATATTTAAAATTTCTTTTATTAATAAGATCTTTATCAATATATTCTGAAAGATTTATTTCCTTTGGAATTATTAGTTTTTTTGTTTTTAATTTTTCCCCAACTTCTGCTCTTGATATTGTAATAATTAATATTTTTGGTAATTTACAAATTTTGTAAGATTTATCAATTTCTGAATAATAGTCTTTCTTTTTTTCAATTTCTTTCTTTTTTGTTATATATTTAATATATAATAGATCTTTTAATGAGTATTTATCTGATTTTTCACATTCACCATTTTCCTGAAAAGATAGTTCAATGTGTAGCGTGCAATTAAATTTAATATTATAATTTTCATTTTGATAAAAATAATTTTCTGATTCATTAACAATGAACATTTTTTCTAAAGAAATTTGTTGATTTTTATTTTGATATTTTTGAATAAATTCATCATATTTATTTTTTTTATAATTAACAATATTATTATTATTTTTATTAATATTTTTATTATATTGTGAAGATATGCTTTCTTCTCCTTTTATATTATTTATTATTTCATTAATTAAATCAATACCAAAATTTTGAGAATCTCCTTGATGAAATTGTTCATAATTATTAGAAATAATACTCATATATTTTTGAATTGAATATAAATTTTTATTATCATTAGGATAATCAGATAAATTTATTATACATTGAATTAATTCTGATTCATTTTTTGATTTCTTATAATCATTTTTTAAATTTTCTACAAAGTTAGGAATATGTAATAATATTTGCAAAATTGAATTCATATAGCATGAATTTCCTATATTAGTAAATCCTATCTTTTCTGACTCAATATAATTATTATTCATTATAAATCTACATTTATTTATTTTATCACTTTCAATATGTTTCCTTTTTTTATTAATTTTTCTATTTTCTGTGTTTGAATTGCATGTACCCATTGATTTTAATTATTTATTCGATATTGAAATCTTAATTTTCTATATATTTGAATAACTATTTTTATGATAACTATTTTTCATGTTTTTATTGTTTCAATCCATATTTAAATATATATATTTATTTTATATAATTTTATGAAAATGTCTATTCAATTATTTCCAAAAAAAATTATTGGCTTTAAAGGTATTAAAATTGATAAATCAGTGAATTTTTTCATTCCAAGAGAATATTTATCCATTCATGAAAATAATTTTATCTTTTCAGATAAAAAAAAAGAATTAATTCTTGAAAATTCTAATATTATACATAAAAGATATAATTCATTTGATAAAATAAGAAAGCAAAATTTTCAAAAAAAGTTAAAGCCTGCAAAAGACAAAATAAAATGTATTCAAAATAATAAAAAATGTAGTTTCATTAATTTTAATAAAAAATTTAATAGAGAAGAAGAAAAAAATGATATAAAATTATCAATTATTCCTCATTTTAATACTTTTGGTACTTATAATTATTTGCCTTCTATAACTTCAATTAATAATAATTTTCTTTATTTTTTAAAAAAGCCAATACAAAAAAATGAAAATTATGTTAAACTTTTCGGAATAAAAAATATTGGTCATTCATGCTATATTAACTCATTTTTACAAATTTTATTAAGAACTCCTTTTTTTTATAAAAATTTAAAAATAGTTAATAATAATGAAAAAATTGCTCTAATAAAATGTTTATTAGATTTGACTTGTAATTCACAAAAAGGACAAATTATTAAAAAAATAAAGATATTAATGTCAAGTATGGATGAATCTTATGAATCGCTAACTCAAAATGATTCTCAAGATTTTGGAATTAATCTAATTAATTATCTGATTATTCTTCTTAAAGGTGAAAATTCATTCAATGATGAGGAAGAAGGGGAAGATACATATTTAAAAGAAAATATTCCAATATTGGATTTAGAAAAACATAAAAATGGCTTATTTAAAAATTATTTAAATAAATATTATAAAAAAGAAAATGAAATTTTTATAGAGAAAATGTTTCAATTCCATGAATCAAAACTTTTACTAGAAGTAGATGATGATGAAGAAAAAATATATAATGCTAAAAAAATTTATTTTGAAACATCTATAAATATTGATTTAAATTTTCCAAAAGGAGATCGTTTCTTTTTAAAAGATTTATTATTAAATAGATATCCTGAATTTCATAATTTTTATAAAAATTTTAGTGAACTGGAAAAAGATGAAATAAATTGGGAATTAATAAAGGATAAAATATATAAGATGTACAGAGATTTTATGAATCTTTGCTTTTCTAATTATAAAGATGCTCTTGAATTAGATGAAGATGATAATAACATAAGAAAAAATAAAAAATCTTTTTGCTTTAGAAGATTGGCTTCTTTACCAAATATTTTAATATTATCTGTTAATAGAGCTTTTGTAGGAAAATCCTTGAATAATAGTTATTTATATTTTGATGAAACTATTGATTTACGTGACTTTATAGATGAAGATATATGCAAAGAAAAAGAAACAACTTACAGTTTATATGCAATAAATGAATGTAAAGGATTTATAAAAGATTTTGGACATTATTATTCTTATGTTAAAATCGATCATAAATGGTTTAAATTTGATGATGAAACTTATTATGAAGAAAATCCTAAATTTTATTCCAAATATGTTGTTGGATTATATTACATTAAAAATAATTTTAAATTATAAATTAAATTTATTTTTAATTTTATTTTTATTTTTAATATTAATAATATAAAATAAATTTTTAACTAATTATAAATTATTATTTATATAATAAAGCCCGACTACATATCGTGAAGAAAAATTGGGTTGTTCTTTTTGGACTATACTATCATTAAATTTATACCAAATATTATTAATTTTAATATATGAATAGCAATGACCATATTTTTTTGTGTGAGCTTCGCAAACATTTATTCCATATAATTTGTATTCAGTATTTTTTGGTTTTAATAAATCATTATCTATAAATTTTTTAACATCTAAAGTATCACTAAAAGTTATTATATTGTCATTAAATTTTTTTTCAAGAAATGCCCTATTAACCGATATTATTAAAATTTTTGGTAGCGTTGCAATTTTTTTTACAACAATTAATTCTTCTTTTTGTTTGTCTAAACAATTATTATAATCTTTATATTTCTTACTACAACAATCTGAAAACAAATTAACAATGCCACAAAAACAAAATGAAAAGAAATTCTTTATGGAATTAAAAACTACTTTTGAATTTGAAATGTTTTCTTCTTCTTTTTTTTTTGGTGTTTCTTGCTCTTCTTTTGAATCAGTTATATCCATTGAATCTTTTGGAATTTCTAATTTAATTTCATCTTCTTTATAAAAATAATCAAAATATTTCTTTGTAAGTAGAGCAACTAAATCAGTTTTTTTATATGTTTGAAAATCAATGTCTATGTTTATAAAGGTTTCAAAATTTATTTTTTTAATTTCAGTAATTTCATTATTTTCTTCAGATTCAATTTCAACTTTTGACTCATGAAATTGGAACATTTTTTCTAAAGGAATTTCCTTTTCTCTGTTATAATATTTTTTAATATATTTATCAAATTTTTTCTTTTTAATTTCATTTTTATTTTTACTAGTGATTCTTTCTACTTCTTTTTCTTTTTCATCACTAAAAGATAAATCTCCTTTAAGTGAAGTAATCAGAGTATTTATTAAATCAGTTCCAAATTCTTGAGAATCGTTTTGTTCATATTGTCCATATGAATCTTTGACATTTCCCATTATTTGCTTTATTTTTTTTAAATATTTAATATTATCTGAATTTTCTGAGACGTCAATTAAACTATTTACTAATTCAATATTGCTATTTCTTTCTTTTTTTAATTCTTCTAAAAAATTAGGAGTGTGTAATAAAATCTGTAAAAACGAATTCATATAACAAGTATTTCCAAGATTAACTAATCCAATTTTTTCTGTTTCATAATTTCTTTTTATATCCATTATAGGTTGATTAATATCAGAGTCTAGCATTTAATTATAATATTTTTAATTATAGTTATTATATTTTAAATTAAAAATAGTTAAATGACTAATTTTTGTTAAAAATAGTTGACTTGTATAACTTTTTTAAAAATATTAATATTCAATTATTTTTAATTAAATAAAGATAAAACAAAAATTAAATGAAATTATGTAATGTTTGTGAAATTGTGGAAGAAGAAAAAAATGAAATAAGATTATATATTCGACCAAAAAAAGATATTAATTATTTTTGTAAAAATTTTGAATCAGAAAAGATAGGATTTACTAATATAGGAAATTCATGTTATATGAATTCAATTTTGCAAATATTATTACATATTCCTAACTTTTTAGAAAATTTAAAAAATGATTATAAGAAATCAAAAAAAGAATCAGAATTAATTCAATGTATAATAAATTTATCTGATTATCCTAATGATAAAAAAAATTTATATTCAATTCAAAAATATATGAGTATTATTTCTAATAATTATGAACAATTTCATCAAGGAGATTCTCAAAATTTTGGTATTGATTTAATTAATGAAATAATAAATAATATAAAAGAAGAAGGAGAAGAAAACATATCTTCACAATATAATAAAAATATTAATAAAAATAAAATTAATAATTATAAAAAATATAAATATGAAAAATTTATTCATCAATATCAAAATGAAGAGAAACTTATTGCGTTAGAGAAAATGTTCGTTGTTAATGAGTATATAAGCATGAATATAAATAATAAATTTAAATATTCTTTTTTCTGTAATTTAGGCATTGAACTTGTATTCCCAGATGAAAAAAAAGGAATTTATAATCTTAAAAATTTATTAGATTATAAATATTCTAATTGCAATAATAATCTAAAAAAAATATGCAATATTCCTAAAATTTTAATAATTACTGTATTAAGAGCTTTTTTCAATGATACATTAAATGATTCTATTTTGAAATTTCCTGAAGAATTAAATATTTCAGATTATATAGATAATGATTTAATTAAAAAAAATGATAGCCTAAAATATAAATTATTAGCAATAAATGAAAAATTAGGATTTTCCAAAGAATATGGGCATTATCTTTGCACAATAAAATTAAAAAATCAATGGTATTTGTTCGACGACGAAAAAGTAATTCTTGCAGAAAATCAGATTAATAGTTCTTATTGTTCAAAGAATGTAGTTGGATTATTTTATATTAATTCAAAATAAAATTAATTCATTAAAATAATTATATATAAATTTTAATTATTAATTATTTTTTTTAAATATTGTTGCTGATTAAAATTTAATATAGTTTATTGGGGATTGGGGATTGGGGATTGGGGATTGGGGATTGGGGATTGGGCCAATCACGAATCCCCAATCCCCAATCCCCAATCCCCAATCCCCAACTTA
>Ga0256407_10014791_pt1 | contig 10193 bp, 10 predicted proteins | sample RumenRJG_04DNA_FD_193489 | JGI IMG/M metagenome (GOLD analysis project Ga0256407, IMG submission 193489) | Bovine rumen microbial communities from Lethbridge, Alberta, Canada - RJG_04 | ecosystem: Host-associated > Mammals > Digestive system > Stomach > Rumen | place: Canada: Alberta... | reverse complement strand
GCAAGGTGCGCGCCCAGAACCGCAACGGCGAGTTCTTTGAGGTCGAAGGCACGGGGCTCACGGCCCGCTGCTTCTGCCATGAGATCGACCATCTCGACGGCATCGTCTTCACCTCCAAGTGCGAGCGCATGCTGACGCAGGAAGAGCTTGAGTCCGGAAACCTCGAAGGCTAAGAGGCGGCAGGGGTTATGCGTGTTGTCTTTATGGGGACGCCGGATTTCGCTGCGGCGTCGCTGAAAAAGCTGATCGAGGAAAACTACGAGATCGCCGGGGTCTTCACCCAGCCGGACAAGCCCAAGGGCCGCGGCATGGAGCTGAGCTTCTCCCCGGTCAAGGAGCTTGCCCTCAAGCACGGTCTGCCGGTCTTCCAGCCGGAGAAGATGCGCGACGGGACGGCGCTCGGCATTTTGCAGGACTTAAAGCCGGACATTCTGGTCGTCGTGGCCTACGGGCGCATCCTGCCGGACGAGATGCTCGCCGTGCCGCAGTACGGCGCTGTTAACGTCCACGGCTCGCTTCTGCCGAAGTACCGCGGGGCGGCGCCCATCCAGTGGGCGGTGCTGAACGGGGATACAATCAGCGGCGTGACCACGATGTACCTGGCCCACGATATGGATGCCGGGGACATCATCTACAAGGCGGAGACGGAGATCGGCGAGTTTGAGACCGCGGGCGAGCTTTTTGACCGCCTGATGGACATGGGCGCCGAGCTTCTCATCAAGACCCTGCGGGATATCGAGGCCGGCGCCGCCCCGCGCACCCCGCAGGATCCCGCCGAGGCCAGCTATGTCAAAATGCTGGATAAATCCATTTGTCCCATCGACTGGAACAAGACGCCGCGCGAGATCGTCAAACACATATACGGCCTGCAGCCCTGGCCGGTGGCGACGATGGAGCTGGAGGGGAAGACCTTCCGCGTTTTCGGCGCGGCCTACACCGAGCGCAGAACGGACAAAGCCCCCGGCAGCATTGTGCGCGCCGATGAAGAGGGGATTGCCATGGCCTGCGCCGACGGTCAGTGCCTTCTCATCACCGAACTGCAGGCGCCCGGAAAGAAGCGCATGAAGGCCGCGGATTTCCTGCGCGGTCACCGGCTCAAAGCAGAATGAGCAGGAACGTGAACGCTCGTGAGGCGGCGCTGGAGGCGCTGACGCGCTGCCGCAGGGACGGCTCCTGGTCGGGCGCCGCGATCGACACGGCGATCCGCCAGTATGCGCTTGACCGGCGCGACGCGGCGCTGGCCGCGCGGCTCTGCCTCGGCGTACTGCAAAATGAGAGCCTGTGCGATTATTATATCGGCTGCTATTGCGCTTCCAAACTTGAGCCCCCGGTGCGGGACATCCTGCGCCTCGGGGTCTACCAGCTTCTATTTCTGGATCGCATCCCCGCGCGCGCCGCTGTGAGCGAGACGGTGGAGCTGTGCCGATATAAAAAGCTTACGCGCGCAGCGGGACTTGTCAACGCCGTGCTGCGGCGCGTTGCCGAAAATCGGGAGAGTTTGCCCGAAGTCCCAGGCAAGGGCAGCGCCCGATATCTTGCCATCCGTTACAGCCACCCGCGCTGGCTCTGCGAGAAGCTTACAGAGCTGTTGGGCTATCATTTCGCGGAGGCGTTTCTTCAAAAGAACAACGAACCGCCCGCGCTATGCATCCAGGTCAATACGCTGAAAACCAGCGTGGGGGACTATGGCGCGCTGCTTAATGAGGCGGGGATCCCGTATCGCCTGTGTAAGCCGGACGGCTGCATCGAGCTTGAAAAGGGGATCGCCGCAGAGCTGCCGGGCTTTGAAGAGGGGCTATTTTACGTGCAGGACAGGGCTGCGCGCATGGCGGTCGAGATCGCGGCGCCCGCGCCGGGCATGAAGGTGCTGGACGCCTGCTCCTGCCCCGGCGGGAAGAGCTTTGCCGCCGCCATCAAAATGGAAGATCGCGGCAGCATCCTCTCCTGTGATATTCACGAGAAAAAGCTTCGCCTGCTGGAAGCGGGCGCGGAGCGTCTCGGCCTCGGATGTGTTGATACCCGCGCGATGGACGCGCGCGTTTTTGACCCCAAGCTGGAACAAGCCTTTGACCTTGTCATTGCGGACGTGCCCTGCTCCGGCCTCGGCGTGATCGCCAAGAAGCCCGAGATCCGCGCAAAGGATCCGCAGAGTCTGCGGGATCTGCCGGAGATCCAGTCCGCCATTCTGGAAAACCTCAGCCGCTATGTAAAGCCCGGCGGCGCGCTTCTCTACTCCACCTGTACCATCCTGCCGGAGGAAAACGAGGGGCCGGTCACGGCCTTTCTGCAAAGCCACCCGGAATATGAGGCCGCGCCCTTCACGCTGGACGGGGTGGAGATCGAAAGCGGCATGTACACCTTCTGGCCCATGGTAGACAATACAGACGGCTTTTTTGCCGCGAAACTAAGAAGGAAACCTGTCTGATGATGGATACAAACGAGAGAAAAGATATCCTTTCCCTGCTGCCCGAGGAGCTGGAGGCGGAGATCGCCGCGCTCGGGGAGCCGCGCTTTCGCGCGGGGCAGATCTTCCAGTGGCTCACACGCGGTGTGCGCAGCTTCGACGGGATGACCAATCTCTCCAAGGAGCTGCGCCGGAAGCTCGGGGAACACTTCTTCCTGTATGAGCCGAAGGTACTCAGTAAACAGGTATCCGCGATCGACGGGACGATCAAATACCTCTGGGAGCTCTCGGACGGAAACGCCGTGGAGACGGTCGTGATGAGCTACAAGCACGGCAACACCGTCTGCGTCTCCTCCCAGGTCGGCTGCCGGCAGGGCTGCGCCTTCTGCGCCTCCACGATCGGCGGCCTTGTGCGCAATCTCCGCGCGTCCGAGATTCTGGACGAGGTGCTGTTCTCGGAGCTTGACTCCGGGAAAAAAATCTCCAACATCGTCCTCATGGGCATCGGGGAGCCGCTGGATAATTTCGACAACGTCATGCGCTTTCTGGAGCTTGTGAACCACCCGAAGGGCATGAACATCGGCATGCGGCACATTTCGCTCTCCACCTGCGGCATTATCGAGCGCTTTGACGAGCTTGCCGCGCGGGATCTGCAGCTCACGCTCTCCGTGTCCCTGCACGCCCCAGACGATGAGACGCGCTCGCGCATCATGCCGGCCAATCACGGGCGCGGCGTCGACGCCCTGATTGACGCCTGCAAAGCCTATTACGACAAAACCGGGCGGCGCATCTCCTTTGAATACGCCATGATCGACGGGGTCAACGACAGCCCCGCGCAGGCGGAGCTTCTTGCAAAGCGGGCGAAAGCCGTCGCAGCGCATGTGAATCTCATCCCGCTCAACCATGTCGAGGAGCGGCAGTTTCAGCCCTCCACGCCCGAGCATCTCAAGCGCTTTATCAAGATCCTGGAGGATAACAGGGTCAACGTCACCGTCCGGCGCAAGCTCGGCGGCGATGTGGACGCCTCCTGCGGACAGCTCAGAAGAAAGATGCAGAAATCACAGAGGGGAGGACAGGGGCAGCCGTGAAAAGCTATGGTTTGACCGACAAGGGCGCCGTCAGAAAAGACAATCAGGATTGCTTCATCCTGGAAAAGTGCGAAACCGGGGGCTGTCTGATCGCCGCGCTGTGCGACGGGATGGGCGGCGCCAAGGCGGGCGGCGTCGCAAGCCAGCTTTCCAACAAAGCCTTTGTCTCCTATCTCTATAACAAGCTCATGACCCGCCCGCCCCGCAGCGCGGATTACCGGCGCATCCTGGAGGACGCCTGTGCCGAGGCCAACGGCGTCGCCTACGAATACTCCCATTTTGACGAAGATTTTGACGGAATGGGCACGACCATCGTGGGCGGTGTGATTAAGAACAACGGGAATGGGTATATTATCAATGTCGGTGACAGCCGCGCCTACCTCATCTCAAGGCGCGCAAACACCATCCGCCAGATCACGCGGGATCATTCCCTCGTGGGGGAGCTCGTGGCGGCGGGGGCGCTGACGCCGGAACAGGCGCGCAATCACCCGAAGAAAAACGTGCTCATGCGGGCCCTCGGTTCGGAGGCGCGCGTGGAGTGCGATTACTTCACCTTCACGCTGCAGCGCAAAGAGGTCTTGCTCCTCTGCTCGGACGGGCTTTCCAACATCGTCTCGGATCTCGAGATCCTGGAGTATGCCAGGGAGTTTCCGGAGCCGGAGGCGCTCTGCCGCTCGCTGATGAGCAAGGCGCTCAACCGCGGGGCGAGGGACAATGTGACAATCGTGGCGGTTATGCGCTGATATCCCCGGAAGGGAGAACTGTATGGACAATCAGGACAAATATTTAGGCATGGTCTTGGACGATCGCTACCTGATCCGGGAGCTGATCGGCGAGGGCGGCATGTCGGTCGTGTATAAGGCGCAGGATCAGCGTCTCAACCGCAGCGTCGCCGTCAAGATCATGCGGGACGAGATGGCCGCGGACGAGGAATTCCGGCGCTCCTTCTGCGCGGAGGCACACGCCGTCGCCATGCTGTCCCATCCGAATATTGTGGCCGTTTACGACGTCAGCCACAGCGATGATATCGAATACATAGTCATGGAGCTTGTAGACGGTATCACACTGAGACAGTATATGGATCGGCGCGGTGCCCTGCAGTGGCGCGAGGTGCTGCATTTTACGCGGCAGATCGCCCGGGCCCTGGCCCACGCGCACGAGCGCGGCATCATCCACCGGGACATCAAGCCCCAGAACATCATGATGCTGCGCGACGGCACGGTCAAGGTGGAGGATTTCGGCATCGCCGCGCTGGAAAATGACGTGCAGGAAAACGACGGGCAGGCGATCGGCTCCATCCACTATATCGCCCCCGAGCAGGCGCGCGCGGAGATCCCCGACGCGAGAAGCGATCTCTATTCCCTCGGCATCGTGATGTATGAGATGCTCACCGCCCAGAAGCCCTATGAGGGGGAGACCATCGCGGAGATCGCCGTCAAGCACATCAACGCCGCCGCGACGCCGCCGCACGAGCTGGTCGAGGGCGTGCCGCCCGAGCTGGAGCGCATCACCCTCAAGGCCATGTGCGCAGATATCGAGCAGCGCTATCAGAGCGCAAACGAGCTGCTGGAGGATCTGGAGCAGTTTCTGCAAAACCAGCTCCAGCCCGCCCAGCCGGAGGAAAAGCCGCTGGAGAACCCGGCGGTCATGCCCATCCGCTCCGTGAGCGAAATGAACAAGGAGCGCTTTCTTCTGCGCCACAGAAGGGCGCGCCGCGTGACCTTCCTGATGGGCTGCTTCGGCGCATTGAGCCTTTGCGTGGTGATGTTTGTCTTCATGTGGAACTTCTGGCTCAAGGAGGTTTTCTCCCCGGCGGAGCGCATCAGCCTTCCGAACTTTGTCGGCAGCGATTACCAGCGCATCGTCGAGAATGCCGAGCTTGCCTCGCTTTACAGCTTCGATGTGGTCTATGTGATCAACACCGAAACGGAGAGCGGCACCGTCCTGTCCCAGAACCCCGATCCGGGACGCAGTATGATGATCACCCCGGACGGGATCAAGGTCGAGCTCTCCGTCAGCACCGGCAAGGTGTTCAGCGCCGTGCCGGACGTTGTGAACCTTGATTACCGCGAGGCGAAAAACCGCCTGCAGAAAGCGGGCTTCATCGTGGATATCGAGAACGCCACCTCCTCGAGCGTTACCAAGGACTATGTCATCAGCACAAGCCCGGTGGCCGGGGAACAGATGAGTTCCGGCTCCACGGTCTATGTCCTGGTCAGCAGCGGCCCGCAGACCAGCTATGTGCGCATGCCGAACGTGATCGGCCTGTCCGAAGAGGCGGCCATCGCGCGCCTTGAGAGCGCGGGGCTGAGCTTCGGCGGCTCCGACCGCGTGTACAGCGACGTGGACGTCGGCACGGTCATCGGACAGAGTACCGACGCCTTTACGGAAATCGAGGAACATTCCAAGATCTCTTTGAAGATCTCCATGGGCCCGCAACTATACTGATCAAAGCAGGGAGCTGCCGTATCACAATGGTGGAAGGAATCATCATCAAGGCACTCAGCGGCTTTTACTACGTCGCCGCCGAGGGGAAAATCATTGACTGCAAGGCGCGCGGCCGCTTCCGGCTGGACGGCAGCTCGCCGCTGGTGGGAGATCGCGTGCAGTGCAGTCTGGACTTAAACGGCAAGGGCCGCGTCGATCATGTGCACGAGCGGAAAAACTGGTTTATCCGCCCGGCGGTCGCCAATATCGACACGCTTGTCTTCATCGCCGCGAACACAAACCCCGTTACCGATCCCTTTTTGGTGGATCGCTTCTCCGTCATCGCCGCCGAAGCCGGGTGCGAGCTGGTGGTCTGCATCAACAAGACTGACATTGACCCCGGCGACACGCTGTATGCGATCTTCACGAAGGCGGGCTTCCCGGTCGTGCGCACAAGCGCTGAAACGGGAGAGGGGCTGGAGGAGCTGCTGGGGCTGCTGCGCGGCAAGGTCAGCGCCTTCAGCGGCAACTCCGGCGTTGGGAAATCCAGCATCCTCAACGCCCTGATCCCCGGGGCAAACATCAAAACCGCCGAGGTGAGCGAAAAGCTCGGCCGCGGCAAACACACCACGCGCCATGTCGAGCTTTACCATCTGGGCGAAGATACATATATTGCCGACACGCCGGGCTTTGCGTCGCTGGACGTCACGATGACGAACGTGATCCTGAAGGAACAGCTCCAGTATGATTTCCCGGATTTCGAGCCCTATCTCGGCAAATGCCGCTTCGACGACTGCGCCCATCTCAAGGAGCCGGACTGCGCCGTCACCCGCGCCGTCGCGGCGGGGGAGATCGCCCCGAGCCGTTACCGCTCATACGCGCGCCTGTACGAGCTGAGCGCCCAGCACAAGTTCTGGGAGTATGATCAACAAAAGTGAATATGAAAGCCGCCTCCCGCATATGCTGTAGTGAGTCACAGCGCGGGGGGCGATTTTTATGCGCAGAGGGCGTCGCTGCCTTTGGGGACTGGCTGCGATCATACTGGGGCTGGTGATCATGCTGTCGCTGCTTTTGCCGTCGTCTTTCTGGTGGTTTCTGGCAGCGGCGATCCTGATCGGGGTCGGGCTTTGGCACATGCGCTGCTGCTGACGCACAGCAGGGGAAAGGAGACGGCTATGAAGGTGTTCGTTTTTCGCATGCCTCGGTTCCTGGCAAAGATTCTGCTCATGCTGCAGTCATAGGATGCAATCGGGCAGCATAGCATGTACAAGACGGGAGGCGGAGGCTGCGCTTCCCGGGAGATCTCCATCTGCCGCTTATGGGGATCGGATGCACGATCAGAAAACGAGCGGCAGAATGGAGCATCGCATGGATATCAGCTTTGAAAGTATGGAGATCCCCGTTTACAGAGAATATGACTGCCAGTCACGGCGCACACAGGAGAGCGTCGAGTGCGTCGTGCCGGATACGGACGCGGATATCGGAAAGATCGCCGCCGTGCAGAGCGAGGTCTTTCTCAAGAGCAAGGATCTGAGCGCGCGCGGGGTTCTGGTTTCGGGCGAACTCAGCGCGAGCGTCCTCTACATCCGGGACGACAAGGAGGGCGTTTCCTTTCTCCGCATCCGCAAGCCCTTCTCCCTCGAATTCGAGCTTGAAAAGCCGGAATCGGAGACGCTCTCGCAGGTCGCGCTCTTTGTGCAGGGGACGGATGTGCGCCTTTTAAACCCGCGTAAAATCTCCCTGGCCTTTGAAATCGAGGGGATTCTGTGGAGCTACAGCAGGGAAATGCTCCGCGTGGAGTCGAAGCTGCCGGACAGCGCCCCCGGCCTGCATGCCAGGACGGAGGAGCAGACCGTCACGCTGCCGGGCGCCGTGTGCGAAAAGAGCCTTGCCGTCAACGAGCAGTTCAGCCTTCCCCGGGAGGATGCGCTGCCGGAGGCGCTGATCGGGGAAAAAGCAAGCCTCACGATCACGGATTGTCAGATGATCGGCAACAAACTCATCGTGAAGGGCAACGCGGCGTTTCGCATCATCGCCGCCTCTCCGGAACGGGAGATCCCCTATACGGCAAGCTTCTCCGCGCCCTTTTCCCAGATCGTGGACGTCGGCACGGAGCGGATGAGCCACTGTGCCATCCGGCCGGAAATCACCGGGGCGTATTACGATCTCACGGAGACCATCAACGGGGAAAAGGTGCTGGACGTGGAGCTTCACGCCGTGCTGCAGCTTGTCGTATGTGAGCCTCAGGAGATCCGCTGCATCACGGACGCGTACAGCAACCTCATGCCGGCAGACCTCCTGTGCAGAACGCAGGCATACAGAGAGCTTTTTCCCGCGGAAACGTTCAGACTGGGCACGGAGGAAAAGCTGAGCCTCACGGAAGAGTGCCGGGAACTGCTGCATGTTTTCGCGTCCGTGTCCCGCATCTTGGGCGAGGCGGGCAAGCTCAGCGCAGCGGTCAGCCTGGATTTCGTCTTCAAAAACGGGGACAATCAGCTCTCCGCATGCAGAAGGGGCGTTATGCTCACCAAAGAGATCGGGCAGGAAAGCCCGCGCGTTCTCGGCGTCAAAGACCTGCAGGTGGAGACGAAAACGGACGGGGAAAACGTCCTCTGCTCCGTTTCGCTGGAGCTGAGCTGCGCCGACGCACGGCAGAAGGAGATCAGCATGGTGGACGGGATCATCCTGGACGACGAAAACCTCTATCTTCAGGACGCGCTGCCGACGCTGACGCTGGTGCGGGCGGAAGGGGAGACCCTGTGGGAGCTTGCGAAAAAGTATCATTCCAGCGTCGAGCGGATCGGGGAGATGAACGAGAACACGGAGAACCCGACGCGCATGCTCCTGATCCCCAAGTGCATATAAAAAATGAGCGCAGCATAAACGCTGCGCTCATGAAATATCGGGGGATCAGAACTGTGTGGTGTTGTATACGTCGCTGTAGAGATCCATATGCTCGGCGATCCAGGCGCTTCTGGGATCGCCTCTTCTCTCGGCCTGGTCGTTTTCATAAACGGTACGGCAGGCGTCGATATAATTCTGGGTCGTCTCACGCAGGCGGCGGGAGAGCTGCTTCATGATCTGCAGCAGCTTCTCGGGCTTGTCCTTGAAGTACTCGCTGAGATCGGCCTCGCTGATCTCGGAGAGGACGGTGTTGTTCTCAAGCGCGACGGCGGTTGCGGTTCTGGGGTAGCAGCCGATCAGGCCGATCTCACCGAAAATCTGCTTGCTGTCAAGCTCTGCGATCTTCTTCTGGTCGACCGTGCCGTAGGCGGAGAAAATGCCGACCCTGCCGCTGACGATATCATACATGCAGGAATCAAAGGAGCCTTCCTTGAAAACGACCTGGTCTTTATTGAATGTAATGCTTTTCATCCTGTATACTCCCTTCCGTCAGACTTCGCCGTAGAAATCGAAGTCTTTGTAGAACTCGCAGATCTTCTTGATCTTATCCAGCAGGGTGGGGCTCTTCTGCTTGCCGGCCTTCTCCGTCTGAACCGTCTCGTAAACGGTGCGGCAGGCATTCAGATAGTCCTGGGTCGTATTGCGCAGGCGGGAGCACATCTGCTGCATGATGTGCAGAACCTTGGCGGGATTCTTCTCAAAATAGGAATTAAAATCCTCTTCCGTCACACGCAGCAGGGCGGTCCCGTCCTCGAGTGCGACAGCCGTGGCGGAACGGGGCGCGTTATCCAGAAGACCCATCTCGCCAACGACCTCAGGAGCCACAAGATACGCGATTTTCTTCTCGTTGGGCCCGCCGTAATCGCTGAAAATGCCGATGCTTCCGCCCTGGATTTCATACATGCCGTCGCTGGGATCTCCCTTTTTGAAGATAACAGCTCCTTTGTGGAAGGATTTTACATCCATTTGCAATGACCTCCTGTATATAGTGTTTGTTTCAAATTTTATTTGCATCTATTATACACAGGAAAGCGGAGAAATGCAAGGTGTTTGCATAAGCGGGCACAAAAAAAGAGCCCGACGCGCGGTCGGGCTCCCAGCCTGGAGGCAAAGTTCGTTCTTCGTCATTGCGAACCAGCGCGCACGCTGGTGTGGCAATCCGTATTCCCCGAAAGCCGCCTGTTTTCTGACCTTGTACCGGAGAACGGATTCCCACGCCAGTGTTGCGACACTGGCTCGGAATGACAGACTTTCAGGTTTGTCAACACATTCAGTTCTTGCGGAAGCGGGCGAGAAAATCCACGGTTTCAAGCCGCGTGGGATTGGTGAAGATCTGCTCGGGGCTGCCCTGCTCGCAGATCACGCCGCCG
>Ga0256407_10014788_pt1 | contig 10195 bp, 4 predicted proteins | sample RumenRJG_04DNA_FD_193489 | JGI IMG/M metagenome (GOLD analysis project Ga0256407, IMG submission 193489) | Bovine rumen microbial communities from Lethbridge, Alberta, Canada - RJG_04 | ecosystem: Host-associated > Mammals > Digestive system > Stomach > Rumen | place: Canada: Alberta | collected... | reverse complement strand
AACAACACCGGTGTCAGCGCCACCTGGACGAAGGCTGCGTATTCTGTCGCCACGCCTAAACTGGTAGGCGCCGTCGCAAAGGGCAGCGGTATTGAGGTGACATGGCAGGCGGTCAGCGGCGCAGGCGGCTATCGTATCTACCGCAAGACCGGCAGCGGCGGCTGGTCTGTTCTGACGGACGTGAGCGGCGGCAGCACCACCAGCTATCAGGACAATACGGCGGCCTCCGGCAAAACCTATTCTTACACGGTTCGCGTGCTGAATTCCAGCGGCGTCGTGGTCAGCGACTACGACAAGAACGGGGTGTCGGGCTCCTGGAACAGCGGCAGCACCGGCAACCTTGCTGCGCCTGTGCTCAAGGATCCGGCGCCCAAGACCAATGGCGTTCAGGTGAACTGGAACGCGGTCAGCGGCGCAACCGGTTACCGGATCTACCGCAAAACTGCCAGCACAAGCTGGGCGAAGATCGCGGACGTTGGTGCCGTGACCAGCTACATTGATACTTCTGCCCAGAACAACACCAAATATACCTACACGGTCCGCTGCCTGGATGGCGGCAATGTCAACAGCGGCTATGACGCCACGGGCAAGACGATCCACTACTTCAGGACGCCTTCGATGGTCAGCGCTGCGGCTGCCAATGACGGCATCCTGGTCAAGTGGAATGCGGTCGGCGGCGCCCCCAAATATCTGGTATACCGCAGTCTGGACGGCGGTGCCACCTGGAAGCGCCTGGCCACCACCACTGCCACCCAGTGGCTGGACAAGACCGCGGACCCGGGCATCAGCTACACCTACACAGTGCGTGTGATCTCCAGCGATGAGAAGACCTTCCTCAGTGATTACGATCACACCGGCAAGACCTGCACCTTCGCAGGTAAGGCACAGGTCACATCTCTGGAAGGCACCACCACCGGCGTAAAGGTCACTTGGAAGACCATTGCAGGTGCGGTTTCCTATGAGGTCTGGCGCAAGAGCGGCGCTGGTGAATGGACCAAGATCAAAGATGGCATTACCAGTACCAGCTATATCGACACGACTGCTGTTTCCGGGACGACCTATACTTACACGGTTCGGGCCTGGGACGGTTCTGACTATGTCGGCACCTATGACAGTACCGGTAAGAGCATTACCTATCTGGCGGCTCCGACCCTGGTGGAGGCCAAGCGCTCCGATGACGGCTCCGGCATCCTCTTTACCTGGGAGGCTGTGGAAAGGGCTGCCAAGTATCGCGTCTACCGCAAGACTGACAGCGGCAGCTATGAAAGACTTGCCGATGTGACAGGGCTCTCGTATCTGGATACAAAAGTGCCCTCCGGGACAACGGCTACTTATACTGTACGCTGCCTGGATACATACGGCAACCTGGCCAGCGATTATGATCATACCGGCGTCAGTGCGCTCAGCCCCACCTACTATGCACAGCCCCTGCTCACCGGCGTGAAGAGCGATGTGGGCGGCATCCTGGTGACTTGGCAGGCTGTGGACGGTGTGGAAGATTATCGGATCTTCCGCCATGATACCAGCAAGACCAGCTGGGATGAGCTGACGGATGTGAATATTCCCTTGGGTAATCCCTGCGAGTATCTGGATCCCGACATTGACAACAGCGGCGATGTGAAGGAAGGCGGCAAGTACAGCTATACCGTGGCCTGCCTGAAGAGCGGCCAAGTTGCCAGCGCCAAGAATGAGGTCGGCCTGACTACCACTTATTACAAGGCGCCTGAAATGCGGTCTGCCACCAATGCGGTCGACGGCGTGAAGGTGACCTGGAAGGCCGTGGACGGTGTAGGATACTACAATATTTACCGTAAGACCGATAACGGAAGCTGGACCAGGATCGCATCTTCTTTCAAGGGTACCAGTTACGTGGATACCAGTGCCGAGAGTGCGCATCACTACAACTACTCCGTGGCCTGTGTAGTCAACGGCACCGAGATGAGCGCCTATGACGATGTGGGCGTTGCCACCCGGTTCTATGCTCCGCCCAAGCTTGTCTCTGTACGAAACGTGACAACCGGCGTAGAGGTCAAATGGAACGCAGTGACAGGCATCAGCAGCTACAAGCTCTTCCGCAAGGCCAACGGCGGCAGCTGGGCCAGTGTGACCACGGTCAACAGCGATTCTCCTGTGGTGACCTATATCGATACTTCTGTCACGTCCAATACTGTATATACTTACACGGTGCTCTGCGTGCGCGGCGGCAACAACGCCAGCGATTATAACCGTACCGGCTTGTCGGTCCGCTATCTGCAGACACCGGTCTTGGTCAGCGCGACCGGCGGTACCAAGAGTGTGAAGATCGTATGGCAGGAGGTCAACGGCGCAGACAGCTACGACATCTACCGCAAGACGTACAACGACTCCGGCTGGAAGCTTGTGAAGTCCGGTGCGGAGGGCAGCACCTATACCGATAAGAATCTGACGACTGGTATCACTTACTACTACACAGTGGTTGCCAAGAATGCCAATGGCGACCGCAGCAACTTCGATCAGGCCGGTATCAGTGCCAAGGCGAATTAAACGAATCAACGCAAAACCAAACGAACCGGAGCCTCTCAGGAGGCTCCGGTTTTTCCTGTTGCATCTGTTGGAAAGCTGTGGTATAGTATGGAACGTAACCGATTTGTCATATTTACGGCCGGTAAGCGAGGTAAGTTATGGAGCAGCTTGAAGTCAAGCAGAAACAGAAGCTGGGGAAAGAACGGGATTTGAGCTTCGACGTCATGAATATTCTGGCCTGCATCTCCGTGATTGCGCTGCATCACAATTCGCTGGTTCATAGCTTTGTTCCTACAGCAGGCTGGGTACAAAGTCTGGTGATCGAGTGCTTATGCTATTTTTGCGTACCGTTTTTTATGATGATCAGTGGCGCGAATCTGCTGGACTATCATAAAAAATATGATACAGCGGTATTTTTTAGAAAAAGGCTGACCCGTGTTGTAATTCCCTGGCTCTTATGGAGCGTGATTATTTTGCTGTGGCGCGTGAAGACTGCGCAAATTGAAAAACCTGCACTTGGAGAGGCACTTTTTCTGGTTATCAACACGGTGAGCTCCAACAATAAACTGATGCCCCAATATTGGTTCTTTGGAGAGTTGTTTGCGTGCTACTTGGCCATGCCGGTGCTGTCAAAACTGTGTGATGATCGAAAAACGCTGTGGTATATCATACTGCTGTGTTTTGCTTTTCAGTCGGTATTGCCGCTCACGAATAGATGGATAGGCATTCAGTGGACTTTGGATGTGCCTGTCACGGGCAGTCTGATCCTTTTTGTGTTGCTGGGTTATTTGCTGTCAACACAGGAATTGAGCAGGAAGCAGCGAATCTTTCTGTATGTTTTAGGGATCGCGGGCGTAGCATTTCGCTTTGCCTATACACTGCATTTTTCGTTTCTCAAGGGCACTACGGATACCACCATTAAAGGATATCGGTATTTTCATAGTGTTTTCTATGCAGTTGCTGTATTTGTGCTGGGGCGGCAAATCAGTTGGGATCGGATCTTGCCTGTGTGGTTAAAGCGAAAGCTCCCTGCGATAGCTTCCTGCAGTTTTGGGGTATACCTGATCCATTATTTGGTGATGTACTATGAGAAACTGATCCTGCATATCGGGGACAATTACGCGGTCTGGCGCATTCCCTGCATTTTCCTGACTTATTTTATTTGCCTGGCAATTGTCTCGGGGCTTAGAAAGATACCTGTACTCAAATATCTTGTCGGATAACAAAAAGCGAACGTCGATCCACGGACCGACGTTCGCTTTTTGACTGCAGTATAAGCGTGTTACAGGAAAAGCTGCGCACCCTCCCGGTATTCGCCCTTGTTAAAAAAGTAGGCTTCGCTCTTGCCCTTGAGGCCGAACTCTGCTGCCCAGGATTCTTTCATTTTTTCCAGCAGCATCGATTTCGTAGGCTCCAGCAGGGAATTGTAATTCCACAGTGTCGCGTGCAGGGTGTAGTTGATGAAATCCTGTTCCAATTCCGGGAACTTGTCGTTCTCCCGCAGAAAATCCCGGAGAGCGATCAGCGCATCGTGGAAGCACCACCAGGAGTTCTCCCGGGTCTTGGAGAGAGAATCGGCAGCGTCCCGCCGCTGGTGGGCCAAAACGTTTGAAAGAACGGTGATCCGCTTGGCCATGACCAGGGCACTGAAGACGAAGAGCATGTCATTGGTGGTGCGCTGCTCCTGAAAGCGAAATCCGTATTGCTCGACAAAGGCATGCGAATACAGCTTGTCCCAGGCCCAACCCACGAACACCTTAAATACGTTCTCCGTCATCTGACGGTAACTGATCGGATGATAGGGAGGAAGCGCAGACTCCCGCACGGCCCAGGCCATAGGCTCAAATGAGTTTTCGGCGGTGATATACCGATCGGATTTGAACACGACGAAGTCGGCACTGTCCATCTCTGCGGCCCAATAGGCCTTTTCCAGCATGTCCGGCTCGAAAAAGTCATCGGAATCCAGAAAAGAAAGGTATTTTCCCGAAGCAAATGACATGCCGTTGTTCCTGGCGGCGCCGGCTCCGCCGTTTTGCTGCCGGACGATGCGGATCCGGTGATCCCGGGCGGCATAGTCCGCCAGGATCTGCGGCGAGGAATCTGTCGACCCATCGTCCACACAGATGATCTCAATATCCCGAAGCGTCTGGGAAATTACACTGTCCAGGCATTGCCGCAGGTATTTTTCTACATTGTATACCGGGATGATGACCGATACTTTGATCATATCTGCACCCCTCTTTAACGCTTCCCGCTGCGCAAGATCTTTTTCAATAGGTCCCTGATTTTCCGCGGGATATAGGTGACCATTCTTCCGATCCGATAAGTCTTCGAATTTAAGATGTTTTCATATTGCGACCGGTTTTCCATGACGCTCAGGCAGAAGTTTTTGGGATCCCGCATCAGGAACAGGAGGCGCTCCTTTTCCGCACCGGTAAAGGCCGAAAAGTCCAATTCGCCCAGGGCGTCTGCCCGATTGAACTCGGCAGAGATACGGCCCACATATTCCTGCTTGAATTGCGAACTGATACGGGTCAAAGTGAACATGCAGTTGTGGAAGCGCTTCAGGTAGTAGTAACTCTTGAAACGTTCCCAAATGTCAGCGTCCTGCAGGAGAATATCCCGGATGTAATCGTATTCCACGTTGACGGCGTAGACCTTGTCCTTGCTCTTAACGGAGGAATTGGGATTGTCCCGACGGTTCATGTAATAGGGCTTGTCCAGGAACATGGCGCGCCGGGCATAGATAAAGGTCTGCCAGAAAAAGCCGTTGTCCTGGAAGGAAGCGCCGGGTGTGGTGTTGTGCCGGATCGAATGCGCCTCCAGGAAGGAGCGTTTGTAGATGCCGCTCCATGTGTTCATGATCAGTTTGATCAGCTCCGGCGTCTGGCTGGGATCCAGGACCTGATTGTAGAAACGGTTTGTGGGATCCAGGTGCTCGTATTTGAGATCCATGGAACCGTCTTCCGCTGTGGTAAAGCGATAAAAGTCAGCCTTGACCAAATCCAGATCCTCCCGCTTGGCGGCCTGATAGAGGTCCTCAAACATGTCCAGCGGAACGAAATCGTCCGGTTCCAGGATCCCGATGTACTCGCCCCGGGCCAGACGGAGACCGACGTTCATGCCCACACCGTAGCCGGCATTTTTCTTGTCGGCGATCACAAAGCGGGGATCGGCGGCGGCAAAGCGCTTGACGATTTCCAGAGAGGAGTCCGTGGAGCCGTCATTGATGCAGATAAACTCCATCTCACGGAGAGTCTGCTTCTGCAGCGTTTCCAGTGCATGCTCCAGATAATCTTTGACATTAAAAATCGGAACGATGACCGAAACCTTAGGCAGGATTTCCTGCGCGGCTCGGTCGCCCTCGAACACGTCAAGCAGCGTAAAGGCCTCGTCGGGCGTTTTAGGGCGGGAAATAATCGGCGGTGCGCCTGCACCCAGGCCCGTTGGCGCCGTGGGGGAATAGCTGCGGGACAGGTTCTCTATTGAAGCCGGGAAACCGACGCTCAGGATTGCCCGGTTTGCGACCACGGCATCCATGACCGTCATGCAGGCGATGGCAGAATACACGTGACGCAGCGGGAAATAGTTTCTTCTGGGTATGAAACTCTCGATGTAAGAATAGAAGGTCTGTCCGAAATATGCGGCAAAGCGCCCGCGAAAAGCGGGAGACTGGAAAGTTTCCAGAAAGAAGGCGTTCATCGCATCCGGAGACAGCTTCTGGTTGTCGGATACCAGATCCAGAGAGCTGGTGTCTATGAAGAATTGCCAGCCTTCCGACTCCGGCTCGGGACAGAGGGGATACTTTTCATTGAGTTCGGCGGCATGTGTAAGCGTCTTTTGGGCAAAAGAACGGCCGCCTTCAAAGGGGATGGAGAGCAGGTCGGGGCAGTACCGCTGGAAAATCAGAGCGATCAACAGATTCTTATCCGAACAGACCTCATCATTCAAACAGAGCTGCTGTATCATGGGATCCATGACCGGAGAGATTTTATAGGTGTTGAGTGTATAGGCCTCCGTGTTGATGATACCAAAATGCTGCCTGCAACGGCAGGCACGGTACATGTTGAAGCCGCAGGAATTGCTGACCGGGTCGAAGGGACCGCATTTCTCTTCCAAGCTTTGGCAGGAATCCGTCAGGATCCTGGTGACAGCACCGGCATATTCCTGATATGTTTTGTCCGGAAGCCGGGTGATGTGGCTGCATTCGTGTTCAATCAGAGTCTCCTGATCCATGTCCCAGTAGGGGCGAATGGTTTCTCCGCCGAAGCCACCGAAGTAATACCGCTTCCGCCGGGGGAAGGAGGAAGGAAAGGTCAGCTCCTTGTGGAACAGCATTTTTGTGTGGAAACTGAGGTTGAGCACATCCGCTGCACTGTAGTTCACGTCTTCGTCGGCAGAGGGCGCGCGGTTCAGGGAAAAGCCATACTTTTCCGCAATGGAAGAGGCGATCCGATAATCTTCCTCATGGGTGTGGAGTTGGTCATTAATCGAGCGAATATACACTTTATTCAAATCGATCCCGGACTTTAGGAAGAACAGGAACACCAGACGGCTGTCAAATCCGCCGGTGAGGTCCACCCGCAATTCATCGGTCTGTGCCGCAATGCTCCGGATGACCTTGATCCACTTATAATACCAGTTGTCCAGCCTCTGTATCCCTTCGGGAGAATCCAGGGCCACAGAATTAAACCTGTAGTCCGGATATCGGATCTGCGGACCTTCCGAGAAATCCAGGACCAGCTCTGAAAGAGAAGGTACAAGAGTGATTTCCTGGATGGCGGTGCGCTGATAAGAAAGGTTTACAAGCCAGGAGGACAGGAAGCACTTCATGCAGTCCATGTCGGGCGTCAGCGGCTTTTTATCCTCCAGATACTGGATCAGCATGAAGAAGGAATTGCTGACAGCGTAGTAATCCCCGGAGCGGTATAGGTACAGACCCATGCTGCCATTAAAGTCCTGACTGATGAGAATCTGCCCCGGCTTTCTTTTGATGAAAATATAGGTTCCAACGCCGTGAAAACGGTCCTGGTCCCACTGGTCGACATTGGAATCCTCAAAAATACCGGAATCTTCAATGGAAAAGCCGTATAGATGGGTATTGATCTCCTGTAGATGCTCTGAGTCAATCAGGAAGAAATACTTCTCCTCTTGGAAAAGATTCTTCTGCGATGATGAAAACGGCGAAGTGGACATAAACAGACTGCCTCCCCACAAAAAAATACGCGGAGTAAAAAGGGAAAAACCGCCGCGAGGAGCCTACAGGCCGGACAAGCCCGTCGGCCAAGATAAAAAACGGATGAATCGGCAACACACCCAGAAATGATTAAACTTTACAAAATTATAACATTTTTACCGACATAATACAAGTCTTACTTGACTATGGCCCACCTTTACTTTTCTGCCATTGTGAATTAAACAGGCTCCGGGCAAGTCTCCCGGAGCCTGTGTTTTTACCACTTGTTTTCCACCTTTTCGGCAAAGCCGGGGAAGTCCCGCACTTCAATGACGCGGCCGTCATCCAGAACGGCCTTGCCGGTGAAGCGGCCGAAGACCTGGTGCTGGTCGGACTTGATGAGCTTCAGATCCGTGCAAGAGGCCCGGTCCATCACCGGGACGAAGTCCATCTCAAAGCGGCCGTCGTCGGAACCGAAGGTCCAGGGGGACAGGAAGTCTTTTTCCCCGCCGGGGATGTGGAAGTCCACCCGGCTGAGCTTGTGGGCCTTGCCGTCGTAAAAGAGCATGTTCTCCGTGGCGGCGGAGGTGTCGCCGAAGCCGTAGCCGATGTTCCAGCCGAAGGGCACGCCCTCCACCTGATACGAAGCGGAGCCCCAGTACCAGGTGTTGTGATAGGTCCAGACACCCCGGCCCCAGTCCAGTACGGCGAAGCTGTCGGCGGGGTCGAAGACCCAGGTCTTGCCGCCGTAGCGCACCTGGCCCTGGGCCCGCAGGCAGTTGATCTTCTGGTTGAAGTAAAAATGCCTGTCCTTGGGGAAGGGAGTGCAGATGACCATGCTCTCCGCCGGCTCGTCGAAAAGCTCCACCCGGGCCTCCAGAGCGCCGTCGGGGCCGAACTTCTCCATCCGGGCGTTCAGAATGCGCACGCCGGCGCCGGGGTTTTCAAAGCGCAGGGCATAGCCCTTGCCGCTGTGGGCGCTGTCGCCCCGGAGACTGGTCTCCGGCAGGCCAATCTTCCCCAGGGGCAGCAGGCTCATGGGGCTGGTGGTCTGGTTCAGACCGGTCTCAAAGTCCAGCAGGGAGACGGAGTCCATGCCCATGTAGCCGTTGTCGGCGATGGTCAGAGCCAGGGCAAAGCGGCCGTTGTTGACCAGGTAGTAGTCCCACTCCTTCAGGCGCAGCTTGGAGGCGCGCACGTGGTTGCGGCGGTAGACGGGCAGCAGGCGCTTGGCGTAGCCGGACAGGTTCAGGTTGCCTTCGGCATCCAGCAGGGGCAGGGAAGCAGTGATCTCTTTTTGCATGGAGACGACTCCTTTTCGTTCGCTGTCTTTAAACTTGAACTTCTCTTCAACAATCGGATATTCATTGTACCAACGAAAAAATATTCCCCGGGCGAAGGCTTCTTCCTCACCGATGTCGACTGCTGTAGCGTCGGTATTGTTTCGGCGTTTGTGTATATACAGCCTTTATAAACAGGGGTGTTCTCCATAAGGAGGAGAAGCCGTTGGTTTTTCCCAGTAGGGCTGAAGGCCAAGCAGTACATAGAGCGGCATGGCAGCAATCACGGGAAACATATATCGCAAATACCCGTTGACGGGCGACAGAAAACAAATACAGATGTTCAGCAGAGGAACAATAAACAGCAGCGCTCTTGACCACAAGCGTTTTCGCAAAAGGGCGGCAAGCAGAATCACACAGAGCCAGGTATAGAAAGCGGGATTCACAAAAAACGACAGGACAGGAACCTTTTGCCACATGTAAACATAAGCGGAGGCTATTTGACGGGTATGCGCTTCTGTAGCATAAACAGCAAGGGAGCCGGAGATATCCTTATCCTCGGAGGGCTCCTGGTTATAAAGTGGATAGACTGACAGATCCGAGTAAAAGTAGAAGGGATCCAGATAGCCGAACATGTGATTGACGGAAGCTTCTGCATAAATCAAGGGACGATCCGTCAGCTTGTCCAGCCAGAGTGCTTCGAAATCACGCCATTCTTCCGGAGTGGTCGAGCGATAAAACATTTTGACAGGATCGGCATTTTCGGGGTTATATCGTTCGGGAATCCCTGCATAACGGATTACGCGATCTATAACCCGCTGTTCATCCTCCGTGAATTCATCTTCGTAATAAGTGACATACCTTGCAATCTGCTGAATGGGCAAACAAAGCATTTCCACCTTAGGTCCGGGCTGAATCTGCAGACTGTTTACCAACACACCGTTAATTCCCACATGTATAGCTAGTACTGAGACAAATGACAGTACAACCGCTTTTTTCTTTCCCTTGACCATGAAAATCAATAGAAACAGACTTGGTAGTACAATGTACGCACCGTTATTTCTCAACAGACAAACCATCCCTCCGGATAGAATGAGGCTTGTCCATGTCGGAAAAGGGGATCCGTCTTTCATATATATGCGGACACAATTCAGCACGTACCAGGCAAAAAAAGCCGTATACAGCCCATCTTTCAGAACGGCTTGGGAAAATGTGGGAAAGGCCGGCACCAGAGAAA
>Ga0256407_10014785_pt1 | contig 10195 bp, 8 predicted proteins | sample RumenRJG_04DNA_FD_193489 | JGI IMG/M metagenome (GOLD analysis project Ga0256407, IMG submission 193489) | Bovine rumen microbial communities from Lethbridge, Alberta, Canada - RJG_04 | ecosystem: Host-associated > Mammals > Digestive system > Stomach > Rumen | place: Canada: Alberta | collected... | reverse complement strand
CGGCAATGCCCAGGAGCGCCGTCTCTACGAGCTCATCTGGAAGCGCACCGCCGCCTCGCAGATGGCCGACGCCCAGATAGAGAAGACCACCGTCAATATCCTCATCCATACCAACAAGCAGGAGAAAAACGCTCCCGAGGAGATGTTCGTGGCTACGGGCGAGGTGGTGACCTTCGACGGATTCCTGAAAGCCTACCGTGAGTCGACCGACGACGACAATATCGCCAACGACCAGAACCTCGATGAGCAGGCCCACATCCTTCCCCCGCTGCGCCAGGGCGACCAGTTGGAGCACTCCTCCATCACCTCTACCGAGCGGTTCACCGTGGGTCCCACCCGCTATACCGAGGCCAGTCTCGTGCACAAACTCGAGGAACTTGGCATTGGCCGTCCTTCCACCTATGCGCCCACCATCAGCACCATCCAGCAGCGCGAGTATGTGCAGAAAGGCGACAAGAAGGGCGTGAACCGCGAGTATGCCATCGACACGCTGAAAGGTGGCAAGATCACCGCTTCGAAGAAAAAGGAGGTGGTGGGCAACGAGAAAGGCAAGTTACTGCCCTCCGACATCGGCATCGTGGTCAACGACTTCCTGATGCAGTTCTTCCCCGACATCATGGACTACGGCTTCACGGCCAACGTGGAGAAGCAGTTCGACAAGATTGCCGAGGGCAAGGCCAAGTGGTCGGCCATGATCAAGAAGTTCTACAAGGAGTTTGAGCCTGTGGTGGAGCGCACGATGAACATCCGTGCCGAGCACAAGGCCGGCGAGCGCGAACTCGGCAAGCACCCCGTGAGCGGCAAGCCCGTGTTTGTGAAGATAGGCCGCTATGGTCCCATCGTGCAGATCGGTACCGCCGACGACAAGGACAAGCCCCTCTTCGCCCAGTTGCCCGCCGACAAGAGCATGGAGACCATCACCCTCGACGAGGCACTCGAACTCTTCAAGTTGCCCCGCACCCTCGGACAGTTCGAGGGCAGCGACGTGACCATCGGCACCGGCCGCTTCGGTCCCTATATCCTGCATGATAAGAAATACGTGTCGATGCCGAAGACCGACGACCCCTTCACCATCACCCTTGACAGGGCCGTGGAGCTCATTGGCGAGAAGCGCCAGCAAGAGGCCCAGCGCCACCTGCAGCAGTTCGACGAGGACCCGAAGATGGAGGTGATGAACGGCCGCTATGGTCCCTATATCTGCTACGACGGCACCAACTACCGTATGCCGAAGGCCATGCATGCCAGGGCTGGACAGCTCACCTACGAGGAGTGCCTGAAGGTGGTAGAGAGCACCACGAGCAAGAAGAAGAAATAGCCCATGGTGAGAATCATCATCATCGGCTATATGGGAGCCGGGAAGACCACTGTGGGGAAAGCCCTCGCGCGCACCCTCGGACTCCCCTTCTACGACCTCGACTGGTATATTGAGAGCCGCATGCACAAGACCGTTCCCCAGATTTTCGCCGAGAGGGGAGAGGAGGGGTTCCGTCAGGTGGAGCGCAACATGCTCCACGAGGTGGCCGAGTTCGAGGATGTCATCATCAGTTGTGGTGGCGGCACACCCTGCTTCTTCGACAATATGGTATATCTCAACACCCAGGGCGAGACCATCTACCTGAAAGCCACCCCCGAGGTGCTCTACAAGCACCTGCAGATGGGCAAGACTGTGCGCCCGCTGCTGCGCGACAAGACCCCCGACGAGATGCTCGCCTTCATCACCAGTCAACTTGGTCAGCGCGAGCCCTACTACTGTCAGGCCCGCCACACGCTCGACGTCAACCTGCTCGACAGTTACGAGAAAATCAGAATATCGGTGCAGCGCATCCGTGAGGAACTGCACCTCTAACCCACTTTTCCACCCTTATCAAACGAAGGAAGGCTATGAAAAAATGGACGATTGAGGACTCCAAGGAACTCTACAACATCAACGGATGGGGTATTTCCTATTTCGGAGTCAACGACAAAGGAAACGTGTATGTGTCGCCTTGCAAGGACGAGACCCAGGTCGACCTGCGCGAAGTGATGGACGAACTGGCCCTGCGCGACGTCACGCCCCCCGTGCTGTTGCGCTTCCCCGACATTCTCGACAACCGTATCGAGAAGACCGCCAGTTGCTTCACCAAGGCCGCCAAGGAGTATGACTACAAAGGCGAGAACTTCATCATTTACCCCATCAAGGTGAACCAGATGCAGCCGGTGGTAGAGGAGATCATCTCGCATGGCCGCAAGTTCAACCTCGGCCTCGAGGCAGGCTCCAAACCCGAGTTGCACGCCGTCATCGCCGTGCAGTGCCAGAGCGAGTCGCTCATCATCTGCAACGGTTACAAGGACCAGAGTTATATCGAGTTGGCCCTGCTCGCACAGAAGATGGGCAAGCGTATCTTCATCGTGGTGGAGAAGCTCAACGAACTTGAGATCATCGCCCGCGCAGCGAAGAAACTCAACGTGAAGCCCAACCTCGGCATCCGCATCAAACTTGCCTCGTCGGGCTCAGGCAAGTGGGAGGAGAGCGGCGGCGACGCCAGCAAGTTCGGTCTCACCAGCAGCGAACTGCTCGAGGCCCTCGAGATGCTCGACAAGAAAGGTATGCACGACTGCCTGCGTCTCATTCATTTCCATATCGGTTCGCAGATTACCAAGATACGCCGCATACAGGCCGCTCTGAGAGAGGCCTCGCAGTTCTATATCCAACTCCACAAGATGGGCTACAACGTCGATTTCGTGGACTGTGGCGGCGGACTGGGTGTCGACTACGATGGTACGCGCTCGCCCAGCAGCGAGAGTTCGGTCAACTACTCCATCCAGGAGTATGTGAACGACTGTATCTACACCTTCGTCGACGCCTCCAACAAGAACGGCATCCAGCATCCCAACCTCATCACCGAGAGCGGACGCTCGCTTTCTGCCCACCACTCCGTGCTCGTGATCGATGTGCTCGAGACAGCCTCGCTGCCCGAGATGAACGAGGACTTTGAGCCCGAGGAGGGTGCCCACCAGCTGGTGAAGGATCTGTATGAGATATGGGACAACCTGAACCCCCGCACGATGCTTGAGGACTGGCACGATGCCGAGCAGATACGCGAGGAGGCCCTCGACCTGTTCAACCACGGCATTATCGACCTGCAGACGCGCGCCGAGGTGGAGAGCATGTACTGGAGCGTTACCCATGAGATCAACAGCCTCACCAAGAGCATGAAGCACGTGCCCGAGGAACTGAAACGGCTCGACAAGATACTGGCCGACAAGTATTTCTGCAACTTCTCGCTCTTCCAGTCGCTGCCCGACTCCTGGGCCATCGACCAGCTGTTCCCCATCATGCCCATCCAGCGGCTCAACGAGCGGCCCACCCGCAGCGCCACGCTCCAGGACATCACCTGCGACAGCGACGGCAAGATAGCCAACTTCGTGACCAACCGCCATGTGTCGCACATCCTTCCCGTGCACACGCTGAAGAAGAATGAGGACTACTACCTGGGTGTGTTCCTCGTGGGTGCCTACCAGGAGATTCTCGGCGATATGCACAACCTCTTCGGCGACACCAACGCCGTGCATATCTCGGTGAAGGACGGCCGCTACAAGATCGACCAGATTATCGATGGCGAGACCGTGGAGGAAGTGCTGGCCTACGTGCAGTACAATCCCAAGAAACTCGTCCGCCAACTCGAGATCTGGGTGACGAAGAGCGTGAAAGAAGGCAAAATCTCGCTCGAGGAGGGTAAGGAGTTCCTCTCCAACTACCGCTCGGGCCTTTATGGATATACCTATCTGGAATGAAAACATCCGTTATCATTGTCAAAGTGGGCGGTGCCGTGGTCGAGGACGACCAGCAGCTCCATGCCCTGCTCGCCCGCTTCTCCGCCATCCCAGGCCACAAGGTGCTGGTGCATGGCGGTGGACGGCGTGCCACCAAGATAGCCGCCGCCCTGGGCATCGAGAGCAAGATGGTGGGTGGCCGTCGCATCACCGACGCCCCCATGCTCGAGGTGGTGACCATGGTGTATGGTGGACTGGTGAACAAGAACCTGGTGGCGCTGCTCCAGGCACAAGGGGTGAACGCCCTCGGACTCACTGGTGCCGACATCGACGTCATCAGGTCGCACCGGCGGCCACTGCGTGACGGCATCGACTTCGGGTTCGTGGGCGATGTCGACCATGCCGACGGCACCATGCTCCACACCCTCATCGAGGCCGGCATCACACCCGTCATGGCCCCGCTCACCCACGACGGACAGGGACATATCCTCAACACCAATGCCGACACCATCGCCTCGTCTGTGGCTGTTGCCCTTGCCCCATTCTATGATGTCACCCTCGTTTACGCCTTCGAGCAGCCTGGCGTGATGACTGGCACAGAACCCGATGCCGAGCTCATCCCCACCATCACCGCCGACTCGTTCAAAACACTCGTGGCCGACGGCACCATCAGTGGTGGCATGATACCCAAGATTGAGAATGCACTCGCCGCCGTGGACCGCGGTGTGAAGAAAGTGGTCATCACCAAGGCCGACGCCATCGACGGTACCCAGGGCACCATGGTGGTTGAATGATTTGAAAGGCTTTAAGGACATTAATGGCCATAAGGTCTTTAGCGTCTTTAAGGTCTTTAGAGCCTTGGTTAATGATTGTTAAAACATTTGGTTTCTATAGATAGGTTGTAACCTTTTACTAGCCCATTCGTCATTTATTCAGAGAGATGAAGAATATCAGTTTTCGCAACGATGTGCTGCCGTTGAAAGACGTGCTCTATAGGCTCGCGTTGCGTATCACGCTCAAGCACGAGGAAGCTGAAGACATCGTGCAAGACACACTGATAAAAGTCTGGAACAAGCGCGACGAATGGGAGAATATCGTGTCGATGGAGGCCTACTGCCTCACCATTTGCCGGAATCTTGCCCTCGATAAGATGAAGTTGCGCGCCAACCAGAACGAATCGATAGAGAACATCCATCTCGACACGCCCGACCAAGGGGGCAACCCCTACGAGCGGATGCAGCAGAAAGACCGCATCGACCTCGTGAGGCGTATGGTGAACGCTCTACCCGAGAAGCAGCGCAGCTGCATCCAGCTGAGAGACTTCGAGGGTAAGCCCTACAAGGAAATCGCCGAGATTCTCGGCATCACCGAGGAACAAGTGAAAGTGAACATTTTCAGAGGCCGCCAGGCCATCAAGAAAAGATATCAAGAATTCGAAGGTTATGGATTATAAGTACATCGAACAATTGCTGGAGCGCTACTGGCAGTGCGAGACGACACTCGAGGAGGAGCAGATCCTCCGCACGTTCTTCTCGCAAGAGAACGTGCCGGCATGCCTTCTGCCCTACAAAGACCTGTTCACCTACGAGCAGATGGACGTGGAGCAGCAGGTGTTGGGCGATGACTTCGACCAGCGGATGCTTGAGATGACGGGCGAGGCCGCCCCGGTGAAGGCACGCACCATCAGTATGGTGCAGCGCCTGAAACCGCTCTTCAAGGCCGCCGCCATCGTGGCCATCATCCTCACGCTGGGCAACGCCTCACAAGTGGCCTTCCAGCCCAAGGACAACATCCAGATTACCGAGAACGACCTCTACGAGAAACCCACCGACGGAGTGTCGGTGGCACAGGCCGACACCATGCGCGCCGACTCGATGAAACTCTCGGAACTGCCGATACTCAAGTAGATATTTCTATGCTTTCTCTATAAAATCAAATGTTTAGTAAAACAAAATGAAACTGTGAAGTTTCAATTCTCTCAAATTTTTCATAACATACTAATGGAGGAAAGACCGTTGCCAACAGCGAGGCAATGGTCTTTCTGTTTTCAGGATGCTTCTCCAATGTCATCTATAATTGTCCACATCCCACTCTTTATTTGAGTTATGGACAAATTTATTGTTTTATATTTGTCCATATCTCATATTTTTTTCGAGTTATGGACAGTTTTATTAATTTGGCAATGGGTGGAGTACCTTATTATTTGGGTTTACTGAATCCGGAACAGAGTTTGGCTCAAAACATCGATCGACTCTTTTTCTCTAAAAAATACATGCTGTAGGAACACGGTATGCCGTGTCTGCCAGAAGAATGGACGCCATTTAGATTACGGAGAACGGCCTCTATACGATACTTCTTTATAATCATACCAAGTTTCAAACCGTAAGTATGAAGAAAAAGTGTATAATCGAGTGATAATCATGCATTTTTCGTTGTTTTTTTCACATTATTTTAATAAAATTCCCAAATAAACGAGGTTTTACAAAATTTTGATTATCTTTGTCGCCAAATCGGCACTTTGCTAGGAATATTAAAAAATATACAATAAAAATCAATATTTAACAATTATGAAACAAAATCTACGACGATTATTAATAATGCTGCTGTGTGCAGTGTGCACAGGAGCTTGGGCAACCGACGTGACCGATGTGCTGAATAGAGAATTCACTGGGGTTACGGGCACAAATTATACTAACTGGTCAGGGAAAACCGCCAAATCGGGTGCTGTATATGCTGGAAACAGTGCTGGAGGAAACGGGGCCATCCAACTTCGTTCGGATAAAAGCAACTCGGGTGTGGTAACCACCACTTCGGGGGGCAAGGCGACGAAGATAACCGTGACGTGGAATTCTAATACAGCATCAGGCAGAATTCTGAATGTGTATGGTAAGAACTCTGCTTATTCCGCAGCAACTGATCTTTACAGTAATTCAAGTTCAACACAAGGAACTCTTTTGGGAACTATCAAATATGGAACCTCTACCGAACTGACTATCGAAGGAGATTATAAGTATATCGGTTTTCGTTCTTCAAGTGGTGCATTATATCTTGATGAAGTGAATATAACATGGACAACAGGCGCCTCTGGACCCGATGACCCTGTTATCGAACCCAATGGAGGAAATTTTTACACAAGTCAACAGGTAACGATTTCAGCCCAATCAGGTTGTTCCATTTATTATACCCTTAATAATGAGACCCCCACAACCAGCAGCACTCTCTATACTGCCCCATTCACTATCAATGAAACCAAAACTGTGAAGGCTATCGCTGTCAATAGTGATGGTGAGAGTGGTGTGGCCTTAGCCACATTCACTAAAGTTACTCCAAAACTTGATGTGGATTCTTATTCCAATAGAATAGGTAGTGCAGGAGGTGATGGCACTTTGAACTTTATAGCCACGTATTTCAATTTCAATAAAGTTACCCAAGGTTCTTACATATTCTATAATCCTGATGACCAAACTGCTTCGATAGATCAACCAGATTGGATTACAGATTTCACAATCAGTGAGGATTATAAGCAGTTAAGTTACACTGTTAATGCCAACACTACAGATGATAGCCGCACGGCTTGTTTCAAGATTTCCTATGTCATTCCTGATGGGAATAATACTCTAACGGTCGAGACAGATTTCATTACTTTGATTCAGGGGCCGAAACCAGTAGAAACCGCTTATAAATTGTATAGTGGTGACTTAACGGAAGGTGACTATGTGATTTACTATGGGGGGAAAGCCATGAACAACACAGTTGATAATGATAGGCTACAATATGCTGAGGTGACCCCAGAAAGTGACGTAATCACTACCGACAACGAGGCTATCGTTTGGCATATCGCTCCTAATGGTGATTATTGGACTATTCAAAGTCTTGAAAATAACAAATTTGCAGCCGGTACGGGGGCAAAAAACAAGGCTGCTCTCCAAACAACTGTCGATGACAAGGCCAGATGGACGGTTACGGTTAGCAACTCGAAGAACTCGGAGTATGAGTTTGTCAATGTGTATAATGCTGACCCAGAAGTCAATGTCAATGCCAATCTTCGTAACAATGGCACATATGGTTTTGCCTGTTATGCTACAACAACTGGTGGTGCATTGAGCCTTTATAAGAAAGTCACGCCCATCACAGCTACTTTCAAGAAAAAGTTCATGGGTTATACCTCTATCTATTATAGCGACAAAAATCTTGTTGTACCTGAGAATGTCACTGCCCACACATACAAAGTGGAAGGTGGAAAAGGTAGTTACAGTGTAGATTATGAAGCAGGAGCTGTTATTCCAAAGGGAACAGGAGTTATTCTTGAATACAGTGACAAGAATATTCCAGATGATGGTATAACTGTTGTTCTCGAAGAGACAACTGAGGCAGGAACCGCAGACCCCGATAATATGCTACGTGGCTTCGACACTGCGCAAGAAACCACGGTTGATGAAGGTGAGAATCCAGAAAATTATTACTTCTATCGTTATACCGTTGGTAAAGGCAATAAATCCAACAAGATTGGCTTCTATTTTGCCGATGAGACAGGTTCGCAATTTACTGCTGGCGCTCATAAGATTTACCTCGCTGTGCTTAGATCACAATTTGATGAAGGTGTGAATGCCTCATATATTGAAGACGACACAACAGGAATTGATAAAATCATGGCCAGCACAACCCAGAAGGGTACATACACACTCTCTGGCATTCAAGTCAGAACAGACAATTTGCCTAAAGGCATCTATATTGTGAATGGCAAGAAAATGGTTATAAAATAATAGGAGGATATCAAGATGAAAAAATATATTCAACCTTCCATAGTAGTAGAGAACGGCGTATTGCAACAGAGCATCATGGCAGGTTCGGTTTATAATGAACCCGGTGATGGTGAGGATGCTGCAAATGCAGGTGTTTTCGATAAAGATGACAATCTGTTCCTTTCCACCGACAAAGGCCTTTGGGAAGATTAGACAGTAGAATTTTCCTTGTATCCATAAATGAGTCACTCCGACAGGCTAGCCTGCCGGAGTGACTTGTATGATGACCGTTTGTGTGTAAGCATTCTTTTACCTTTGCACCCACTCTTGTTCCGTGGGTGCAAAGGTAAAAGAATGCTTACGGATGCGCCGTAAGGAGTTCTAATCAGAAGTCATCGAAGATGCCCCATCCGAAGTCTGTGGTCCTTTGGGGCACGAAGAAGCAAATGGTGGTTTTTCGCAAATCTGCCGCGCCATGTCGTTCAGAGAAAGACATTGATCGCGCCTGATGACAATGCGTTCATTATGGTGCTGCCAGGGAGCGAGGATGAGGAGCCGCCCCTCGGCACAGGCTTCCATATGTTTGCCTCCAGGTTTTGCCAAGTCGGTAAAGCCATTCTCCTGAAGGATAATAAGGGGGAAGCCCCTGTCGAAGGCTGCTCGCATTACCGCCTTCTCTCCCGGAGAGATAGATGGCGACACCAAGACGGCACCTTGTGAGGCTGCTTTCAAGAAGTCATCAACCTTGGATTGGATTTCCACATCGGTCAATCGTCGAGAGCACTGCACCTGCATAAGCACCGGTCTCTGGAGCAAGAAACAGTTTCCCATGGCGGAGAAAGAAAGGGCACCGACAGTCAGTCCTCTCTGTACACGGAAGAAGTCGGGGTGCTCGCGCTTCATCAGCAAGCGGCGGGGGTTGTCTGCAAGATAGTCATACCACCGCTGCAGTTGGCCGGTTTGCACCAGCAGTTTGTCGTTGTAACTGCGCTCGAAGAGGAGGCCGTGCTTGCGGTCTTCCTTTTGTTGCTTGGTTTGTTGTTTGGTTTGTTGTTTGGTTTGTTGTTTGGTTTGTTGCTTGGTTTGTTGCTGTAATACAGCAACATACGGAACGGATGGGGTGGAGACTGATGGGAAGAGTTTGCGATAGGCTTTGTTGCAGCCTTGTTTAAAGCCGAGGAGCACCTTGCCCAAAGGCTTTTCTATATGTTCTTTTACAAAGAGAATGCCATGGAAATGGTCGGGCATCATCTGAATGGCCAGTACATCTATCTGAGGATAGCGAACCGCTATGTCATGCCAATTATGCTCTACCTGCTTTCCTAGTTCTGTCAGTTCCACACGAGGCTCTTCGGGTGTGCCTTTTGGGCCGTCGCTTTTACCAACGACCTTTCCCAACAACGGCAAACGGCCTTCCGTTACCATCGTTATCATGTAAATCTGCCGTTGTTGGTAGTCATGCCCTACTTTTCGACGCGACATCGACGGGATTTTCTCCCCAGCGAAAGATTTCTGTTGCTCGTAAATCTCTTTCTTCATACACGCATCAAAAAAGTCAGTTGTTCTCACTCTGTCCTGACTTCGTCACTCAATTTTTACTAAAAACATAACAGCTTGATAATAAATTATTTGTAATTTTGCGCCACCCGTTTTTGGGTGGCGCAAAAGGTTTTTTAACATAATTTGTTATGTTTATCCGT
>Ga0256407_10014783_pt1 | contig 10196 bp, 7 predicted proteins | sample RumenRJG_04DNA_FD_193489 | JGI IMG/M metagenome (GOLD analysis project Ga0256407, IMG submission 193489) | Bovine rumen microbial communities from Lethbridge, Alberta, Canada - RJG_04 | ecosystem: Host-associated > Mammals > Digestive system > Stomach > Rumen | place: Canada: Alberta | collected... | reverse complement strand
AACAAGACATCTGGATCGATATGACGCCTATGTCAGACGTGATGGTGCTGTTGCTCTGTTTCTTCATGCTGACCTCTACTTTTACAAAGCCAGAGCCAGTGAAGGTTGTTGAGCCACAGTCTGTTGCGGAGATTAAGGTACCAGAGAAGGATGTGCTGAACATTCTTGTCGATAAGGAAGGCAAGGTGTTCATGAATATGGATAACCAGTTCCAGCTGGGTGACGTTGCTCTTGATGTTACCGACAAGTTCGGTATCAGCCTGACAAAGACACAGCTTGCAAATTTCAAGGCTGACCCTATGTTCGGTGCTCCAATGAACGTGATTGAGAAGTTCCTCACCATGGAAGAAGGACAGCGCCGTGAACAGTTGAAGGAGCTTGGTATTCCATTGGATAGTATTGATGGTGGCAAGAGTGAGTTTCAGGAGTGGGTTAAGTCAGCACGTGGTGTCAACTCAGACATCAAGATTGCTATCAAGGCCGACAGAGAGACTCCTTACAAGATCATCAAGCGTGTAATGGACGAACTTCAGAGTATTGACGAGAACCGTTACTACCTGATTACTTCACTCAAAACACAGGAGGATTAAGCCATGGCAAAAGTAAAGAAAAGTAGACAGAAAAAACAGCAGACTCGAGTTGACTTCACCCCTATGGTGGATATGATGATGCTGTTGATTACCTTCTTCATGCTCTGTACCACTTTGGCTAAGCCTCAGACAATGGAATTGAGTATGCCTACCAACGATAAGAACATTGATGATACTGAAAAGACTGTAACAAAGGAGTCTTACACTATCACAATATTCGTTGCAGCGGACAATCAGATCTACTATGTAGAAGGTATGATTAAGCCTGAAGATCCAAGCTGTCTGAAGAAGACAACATGGGGTAAGGAAGGCATCCGTAAGGTTCTCTTCAATCATACAACAGAGGATGGCACACAGCCAATCCGTGATGTAATGACTGCAAAGGCTAAGCTTGATGATTTCAGGGCAAAGAACCCAACAATGACTCAGGCTCAGTATGATGAGAAGCTCAAGGCAATCAAGAAGGGTGATCTTGATGGTGGTCACATCGAAACAATGACAATCATTATCAAGGCAACAGATAACTCAAATTATCTCAACCTTGTTGACGCTCTTGATGAGATGCAGATCTGCTCTGTTGGTAAGTATGTAATTGATAAGATTAACGACAACGATAAGAAGCTTCTCGAAGCTGCTAGTGTCAAGGAGTAATCTATTAGTAACTTTAACTTAAGAAAGGAAAAGAAAAATGTCACAAATAGATCTTATTGACAATAAGTGGGCGGACTTGATGTTCGAGAACCGTAACAAGGAGTACGGTGCTTATGTGCTTCGTCGTCAGACAACTGCACGTAACATCAAATCTATTATCATCGTACTTATCCTCTTCGCTCTCGTTATGGCATACATGATTGCTATGAATGCTTATAATGAGTATCAGAAGGCACACATGGCACAGACTCAGGTAACTGAGCTTACCGCCCTTGCTGAGACGAAGAAGGAAGCCAAGGTTGAGCGTAAGGAAGTCGTTAGACAGGAGAAGGTTGAGCAGGTTGTAGAGAAGGTAAAGAGCTCTATCAAGTTCACAGCACCTGTCATCAAGAAGGACGATGAGGTACGCCCAGAGGATGAGATGAAGTCTCAGGACGAAATCATGAACTCTAAGGTAGCCGTAGGTTTCGCCAACGTAGTTGGTAACGATGAGTCTGGTGAAGTGCTTAAAGCTAAGGAGGCCCTCGTAACAGAGCCTGTTAAGCCAAAGGAAGAAGAGAACAAGGTGTTCGACGTAGTAGAGCAGATGCCTTCTTTCCCAGGTGGTACAGCAGCTCTTATGGCTTATCTCCAGAAGGCAATCAAGTACCCACCAGTAGCTGAGGAGAACGGTATCCAGGGTCGTGTAATCTGTACATTCGTTGTAGAGCGCGACGGTAGTGTAACTGACGTACGTATCGCAAAGTCTGTTGACCCTTCTCTTGATAAGGAGGCACAGCGCGTGGTTAGTGCAATGCCTAAGTGGATTCCTGGTAAGCAGAATGGTCAGTCTGTACGTGTAAAGTACACACTCCCTGTAACATTCCGTCTCCAGTAATACTATGTAAGTATTTTGCGAATCTCGCAAAACACAATACATCTAATCTTGAGCTCCCTCACTCTCCCGTAGAGGAGGGAGCTCAACTTTGTTATATTAAGGTGTCTGCATAGACGCCCCAAACACCAACCCAAACAATATTTTTTTAATATTAGCCCAAACAATGAAGTATCTAGCATCATCGCTCATTATCTTCATAGCATCTATGCTCACATTAGGCATGCTATCCTCTTGTAGTAATAAAAAGAAGGATCCAAATGCGCGCACAGATACATACGCCACTGGAAAGATAACATTCGGTGCGGACGAGAGTTTCATGCCAATCATCGATGAGGAGATGGAGGTTTTCCATCATACCTATAAGGAAGCTCACGTAACTCCAAAGTACATGAGCGAGTCAGAGGGAATGAACCTTCTTCTGAAAGACAAACTCCTCATGATGTTCACGACACGCGACTTCAAGAAAAGCGAATACGACAATCTGAAAGCGCGTCAACGCTTCCCAATGACAATACATATCGGCTATGATGCCCTTGCTATCATCGCCAACAAGAATAATACGGATTCATGCATCTGCGTAGAGGATGTAAAGAAAATCCTTACAGGCGAAATCCTTAATTGGAAGGACCTGAACCCAGCAAGTGCATCACGCGGAGAGATTATCGTTGCTTTCGACAACAAGACATCAAGCACCGTGCATTATGTAGAGGACTCTATCCTTGGTGGCAAGCCTATCACAACACCTAATGCATTCGCCACAAAGAAAACCGCAGATGTGATCAAGTATGTAGAGGAACATCCAGGGGCTATCGGAATCATAGGCAGTAACTGGCTAAACGACAAGCGAGACACAACAAATCTCACATTCAAGCGCAATATCCGTGTGATGCTTGTAGCAAAGCATGCTCCTGCAACCTGGAAGAATTCATACAAACCATATCAGGGTTACATCTACAACGACAAATACCCATTTATCCGCAAGCTCTATGCCCTTCTCAACGATGAGCGTGGACGATATGGACTTCCACATGGCTTTGCACAATTCATAATCTCTCAGAGAGGACAGATGGTTCTGTTCAAGGCAGGACTACTTCCTGCATACGGAAACATTGCCATCAGAGAGGTAAAAATATCGGACTAAAAAGTGAAAAAAGAAGAGTGAATAGTGAATGATTTAAGCTTGTATTGAGGCATTAACTATCAAATACACTATCACGACAATAGGCTTCTGAATCATTCACTCTTCACTTTTTACAATTCAGTTTAAATCGTTTTGCTCAATTTCTATTTAAGAAAACAAAAAAAAGAGCGTATTTGGTTAAAATCCGTAAACTAATGCAACAAATTAAATTATAATTCGTCAAATAAATAGATAACCCAAACAAGACGGTAATCATAACATAAACCAAAATTAAAATTTGCAAATTATGAAAACAGCTAAATACATTATCATTGGAGCAATGATGACAGTCATCAGCGCCCCAGTTATGGCTCAGGATGCAACTTCCGCAGTAGAACAGGCTACACAGATCATCAAGTCACAGGCAGCCGACAAGGACAAGCAGGTGACAGCAGTATTCAAAACAGTCAAGAAAGATGCAAAGGCAGTTGCCGGCATCGGCCGTGCATATCTCGATGCAAAGGACTATGACAATGCTGACAAGTATGCTGACCTCGCTATCAAGGCTAACAAGAACTGCGCAGCAGGATATGTGCTCAAAGGCGATATCTGCGTAATGAAAGATGACGGTGGTGCAGCTTCAAGCTGGTTCGAGCAGGCAAATTACTTTGAGCCATCAGATCCAGAAGGCTATCGCCGCTATGCACAGATCAACTCAAAGAGCGACCCAGAGGGTTCTATCGCAAAACTCGAAAAGCTTCGCTCTATTGACCCATCTTACCCTGTTGACCTTATCGCAGCAGAGATTCAGTCAAAGGCTGGCAATGCAGATGCTGCTCTCGAGTATTACTCAAAGGTTAGCCTTGACAAGATGGAGAACTACCAGTTGGCTGACTATGCAAGTACTCTCTTCCTCAAGAACAAGTACGATGAGTCTCTGAAGGTTTCAAGCTTCGGTAACAACAAGTTCCCACGCTATGGTTCTCTCAACCGTCTCTCTCTCTTCAACAACGTAAACCTTGAGAAGTATGAGGATGCTATCAAGTTCGGTGAGCGTCTCTTCAACGCATCTGACGATGTTAAATATACAGCTCTCGACTATATCAACTATGGTACAGCCCTTCAGAAGCTCAAGAAGAACGATGAAGCTATCGCAACATTCGAGAAGGTAGTAAACAACCGCAGCTTCGAAATGTCTCAGAGAACAGCCGTATATAAGAACCTCTCTGACATCTATAAGTCAATGAGCGACTATACAAAGGCTCTCGAATACTACGAGAAGTACGTAAAGGGTCAGACACAGATGACTGCAAACATCAAGAACGGTTACGCTCTCCTTTATCGTGCTATGGCTCTCGAAGAGAGTGCTACTCCAGAGCAGAAGCAGGAAGCTGTTGCAAAGGCTGATAACATCTTCGCAGAGATTGCTAAGGAGTTCCCTGCATTCGAGCAGAGCGTAACAGCACAGCGTGCTAAGCTCGCTTTCATCCTTGACCCAGAAGATAAGGCAGGTGCAGCTAAGCAGCACTACGACAAGCTCATTGAGATCATCAATGGTCTTGACAGCAAGGATGCATCAGACACAAAGCAGCTCAAGGAAGCTCTCAGCTATAACATCGTTTATTTCGTTAAGGTAAACGAGGATATCGCTAAAGCAAAGGAATATGCTGCTAAGCTCCTCGAAATCGATCCAGAGAACGCTATGGCAAAGCAGGTTTCAGAACTTCAGTAAACACATTCTATCAAAATATTAATTCTCTCCATACGCCTCCTAATCATGCGATTAGGAGGCGTTCTTTTTATGTAGTAATAGTATAAGCGCAGAATAATAAATTAAACCTATACAAAAAAGCCAGACAATAAGCTATCACACTCGGAAATATACTTCTATATTAAATGTGAGCTAAAAGAGGCCACAAGGGCTATTATACTCATAAAAAACAGCGGCATTCATTCTGAGTTCGGAATGAATGCCGCCATTATTTATAAATGGAAAAACTATTTCACAGACTTAATAGTTATCGAATTCTCGATAAGCTGCTGAGTGAATCTCTTGCCCTTACTGTCCCTATAGTTGCCAGAAGGACGAATAACCGTTACCTTGATGTCACCAGGCTTTTCTGTACTCTGAATGGTCACTACAAGCTGTCCATGGAACAAACGCATGTGAGGCTCGATAAATAGCTCTGTAGAAGTCGCATCACCGTTACATATAGCACGGAAACGACCTTCTCCTTCAATGGTAACAAGAATCTCATCATCTGAATCAGGACAGAAATTACCATCCTTATCAGTCATACTAACGGTGATGTAACAAAGATCCTCTCCATCGGCCTTTAGAGTCTTTACATCAGGCTCAAGCTTCAATTGTGACTCATAGTCTGCTGTACGGATAATTCGCTCCTCAGCAGGCTCTCCGTCCTTATCGTAAGCAACAACCTTAATCTCACCCGGCTCATACTTCGTAAACCAGCGAAGGCGGAAACGATCAAGGTTTGGCGGATTCGAAGTATCATACTTTGCATCCCAACGATCACCGTTAGGGTTAGTCTGATTCTGACCAGTAATCTGATTACCACTCTCATCACAGTTGATGAAATGGTTCTTCTGCTTCCTTCCCTGAGACTTACCATTGACGAAGAGTTCTGCTTCCTCATAGTCTGTATATACCTGAACAGGAATAGTACGACCAATCATCTCCTTACCCCAAGTCCAGTGTGGAGCCACATGGAGAGTATGCTTTTCCTTATTCCATACGGAACGATAGAGGTAATACCTATCCTTTGGCAGACCTGCAAGGTCACAGATACCGAAATATGAAGAACGGCTTGGCCAGTATTCATCGTATGGCGTAGGCTCACCGAGATAGTCGATACCAGTCCAGACAAATTGTCCTATGGTCCAAGGAAGATCCTGCATATTCTCGAAATCCACATCAGGAAGGTTACTCCAGTTACACCATTCATTATCATAGCTTGAGCATTGTCCATCCTTATACACACCATAGTTACATGTCTTATAAGGAATCTTATACACGCCACGCGAGCTAACCGTAGAACCAGTCTCCGTACCAAGGACAAACTTCTGCGGACACTTGTCGTATGCGTACTGATAACGGTGTGTACGATAGTTGAGACCGACGACATCCATCGTTGCAGCCACCTTACTCTTGATAGCCGCATCCACACGGTCAAGACCTTGGGTAACAGGACGTGTAGGGTCAAGCTTATGACAGAGATCCTGGAGTTTCTTTGACCATTCGACACCCACCACAGGGTCGGTCTGTTCAGGAATCTCATTACCGATACTCCACATGACGATGCAAGGATGATTACGATGACCAACGAGAAGGTTCGTAAGGTCTTTCTCTGCCCACTCCTTGAAGAAGCGTGAATAGCCGTTCTTGCACTTAGGATAGATCCAGGAATCAAAACTCTCGGCCATAACCATCATACCGAGTGAATCACAAACATCCATCTGCATCTGCGATGGCATGTTATGTGCAGTACGAATAGCATCACAACCCATATCCTTCATCAGTTTCACCTGACGAATGAGCGCAGCCTTGTTGATAGCAGCACCAAGTGGACCAAGGTCATGGTGCAGGCACACGCCCTGTATCTTACGTGCAGTTCCGTTGAGTTTGAAACCATCCTTACCCACCTCAATGGTGCGGATACCAAAGTTTGTGATGAGTTCATCCACAATCTTACCCTTGGAGAAAAGACGCGCACGCATCTTATAGAGATATGGAGTTTCAGGAGTCCATACCTGAGGATTTGTTACTGTTATAGTAGTCTTGATGTGTCCGTCAGCAGGAACATCATAGTGACTGCCAGCCTCGTACTTTCCCTCAGCATTCATAACCTCAACAACGAATGCCAGATCATCGAATTGACTTGAATCAGCATCAGATGGAGCACGAAGCTGGGTCTCATAATCCACCTTAGCCTGAAGCTTTGTCTTTCCATAGTTGTTCACACCCTTGGAAAAACCGGCTGTACGAATGCTTGTTGCCCAGGCATCCAAGGAAACAGACGGAAGCATCATAACCTTGACAGGACGATAGATTCCAGCGCCAGGATACCAACGGCTACTCTCCTCAAGATTCACGAGATCAACGGTCACGTCATTGCGACCTTGCTTCACAAGTTCGGAAATGTCGAGTCGGAAGGCATTATAACCATATGGCCAGTAACCAGCCTTATGTCCGTTGACATATACAGTCGGCTCAGACATTGCACCGTCAAACTCGATGATACAACGTCCAAGCTGTGAAAATTGTTCCTTGTCAATATTGAAAGTAGTGCGATAGTGTCCCTCGCCAATCCATGGAAGGGCTCCAGAACGACCGCTTTTCTCTGTTGCTTCCTGCTCTCCGTTCTGTTCTATACGAACCACCTGGAGATCCCATTTCTTGTCGAACGGTCCGGCTATAGCCCAGTCATGGGGAACATTGACTGTCTCCCAGTATTGCCTGTCACGAGAAAATTCCCACTTCTTTAGGTTTATTATGCTTCTCTGTGCCCAAACATTGATTCCCATGAGCATCAGTATGGCAGTCAATAACGATTTGTTCATATACTGGTAATTAGTTATTCTATTGTGAAATTTTGCTACAAAAGTAATAATTTTCTTTAAAAAAGAAAAGTTTTTTGTATAAAAAAACGTACCTTTGCACAAAGATTTTCGCTAAAAAGACACTTTTCTTCTAAAAACAATGCAAGAAACAACAATATTCTTGGTGTTGATGTGCATAGGCGCAGCATTTGTGCAACGTGTTTCAGGTTTCGGTTTCGGCATCTTCATCATGACTGTCCTACCCTACCTCATGCCTTCTTATGGTGAAGCAACGACTCTTTCCGGACTATGCGCCCTGAGCATGAGCCTATTCATAGCCATAAAACATAGAATGTATCTAAAATGGAATAAACTATGGTTTCTTCTGATAGTTTTTCTAATATCATCTTTCTTCGCCGTACATTTCGTAAGCCAAGCCGGAGACGGATTACTGAAGACATTCCTCGGCATTATGCTTATCATAGCAAGCCTATGGTTTTTCCTGCTTGCCGGAAAGATACATCTCAAGCCAAATAAACCAACGCAGACGATACTCGGAACGCTATCTGGAATCATGGGAGGTCTCTTTGGAATGCAAGGTCCTCCGGCAGTATTGTATTTCGTTGAAACAACTGAAACGAAAGAGGAATACATGGCTATTGCCCAGACATATTTCCTTATCGGAAACGTGATGATGACATTGTATCGAGCATATTACGGTTTCCTGACCATGACCGTACTCACCGACTATTGCTTTGGCATCTTCGGAGTAATAGCCGGCACCATACTCGGAAGCTATGCTTTCAAAAAGATGTCATTACCTATTCTGAGAAAAATCATCTATGCCTATATGGCAATAAGTGGCATTATCTGCCTGATAAGCTAAAAAATTCCCCCACTCCACTACCGCTGTAGAAGGAATGGGGAAGGTAATAATCTATTTAGAATATGATAAAGTAATTGAAGAAATTAATGCTTTGAATACAATGACATGTTGCCATAGTGACCTGCTACGAGTGCTGAAGGCACGCTCTTTGTGCCATTGCCAAGAGTGACATTCTCAAGGCTTACACAGTTCTCGAATGCTTCATTGCACAAGATTCCACCACTTACGCTGAATGACTTCAGGCTGACTGGAAGTGAGAAAGACATAATCTTGTCACCGATAGAATGAGATACTTTGTAGTATGCCTTACCTGTACTTGTACCGAATATCCATGAAAGGTCGTTCTTGTCGGTCTGATTAACCCAGATAGCGCCATTATAGCCAAGGAAAGGAAGAGATACTGACGTAAGGCTTGAACAGCCTCTAAGCGCGTTTTTACCAATGCTCTCAACCATTGAAGGGATTTCAATCTCCTTGAGTGCTGTACACCCCTCAAATGCTCCCTCACCAATATTACGGACAGAACTTACGAACTTTATGCTCTCAAGATTGTCAAGTCCCTTGAAGAAATTCTTACCTATCGTGTTGAAGCCATCCATACAATAGAAATCATCTTCAAGAATAACCTTCTTGATTTGCTTTCTGTACTTATAGAAAGGAGATTTATCGAAGTTGGAGGTTGTAGCCTCCAGAGGAGTCACATGAAGTGTACCTGTACCATCGATATTCCAAATGAAATACGCGGTACCATCAATGCTACATATAGTCGGCTCATTAGCCTTAGCTACTTTAGCAAAACCCATGGTTATTACCATAGTAATAATCATTCTAAAAAAGAATGCTTTTTTCATAAGATAATTTTTTTAGTTGGAAATAAATGTTTAACTCTGGAAATAGTAATATCACATCGCCATGTGACTAACACCATTTTTTGCAAAGTTATGCATTTTATTTCATAAAAACAAACTAAACAAGCGATTATTTAGTGTTAGTTATACATTCTTGATATAAATCAATCATAAATAAATGAATATTGGAAAATATACACAAAATGTGGTAATTTTACACCAAAAATCCTGATATGCAATATTGCATATCTGTAAAAATAGGGTAAATATGTCATTTTTGTGTACTTTCTACTATTGCGCGAGTGTAAAAATCGTTGCATCACTGGAATTGCAATACTTTTATTGCCTTAAAATTTGGACAGCCTGATATTATGTAGTACCTTTGCACTCGGAAATAAGTGTAAGATTTATGAAGTGACAGATAATAATAGTCACACTAAAAAGGGGAAATGAGCCATACTTAGTTGTTTGAAACTGGGTATGGTTCTTTTTTTGTCTATACCAGCCAAATTGCCACATAAGCAAGACTAAATAACGTGAGTTCGATGAATTTGCAACTACTCATCACCCCTTAATTTTTGCCTTGGGCGAACGTAAATGCCCGTGAATTATCCGTGAATTAATCGTAAATTCTTTTATTCTCATGTCAACAACAATAAATTTT
>Ga0256407_10014779_pt1 | contig 10198 bp, 4 predicted proteins | sample RumenRJG_04DNA_FD_193489 | JGI IMG/M metagenome (GOLD analysis project Ga0256407, IMG submission 193489) | Bovine rumen microbial communities from Lethbridge, Alberta, Canada - RJG_04 | ecosystem: Host-associated > Mammals > Digestive system > Stomach > Rumen | place: Canada: Alberta | collected... | reverse complement strand
TTTTTTTATTTTGTTCATTACTAGATCTTCTTTGAAAAGAAGGTTTTTTAATTTGTTCTTTAGGTTCAGTATTTACTTTTTTTTTATTTTCATTATTTTTTTCTTCTAAAGTAAGTTTAATTTCTTTTTCTTTTAATTCTTTGTTTTTTTTTATAGGATCAGAAAGAAATTCTGCTAATTCCTTATTATTTAATTTATTAATCATTTTATTATCAATAATAGATTTTAAATTATTAATAATATTAGTATAATCATCTTTAATATTTTTACTTTTTGAATTTTGAATTAAATATTCTATAAAGTTAATCATATATTGATTTAATTTATTTGAATATTCATTATTAATTCCTTTTTCAACTGAAACTTTTTGAATTATACATTCTTTTTTTTCAATTAAATTTTCATAAAAATCTTTTTCTGAAATTTCTGTAAATTTATTAAAATATTTAGCATAACCAAAAGGAGTAAATAATATTTCATTTCCTTTTTTAAAAATTTTCCATCCTGATTCTTCATATAATTTTTCAATTAATTTATTTGAAAGATTATCTGAATTGAATTCAGGTTCAATTTCTATTAAATCATTATTAGTATTTTTATGATGAAGATTTAAAAAAATATTAAAATTTGAAGGATTATTTAATGGAGTTTTTATATTTATTCCAAGTGAACAAATAGAAAATTTTTTTGAATATAATTTTATAATCTCTTCTGATTTTATTAATGCATCCTTATAATCATAAAAATTTCCATTTGAAATTGTTATTATTTTTATTATTTTATGTTCTTTTAATTTATCCAATATAGACTTTAATTTATCAAAGACATTTGAAACATAAATATTTTGAGAATTTAATAAATTTGGATTTGTAATTTCATTAAAATCTAATTCAAAAAGTTCTGGCATTGGACCAAATGTAATTACATGAAACTTTTTTGATTGAGGATATGAATAAAATGAAACTAATTTTGGAATTATTTCTATCCTTATTTTATTTATATATTCTTTCATTTCTGAAGAAATATCAATTATGAAAATTAATTCAGGAATATCTAATAATGAATTATATTTATTTGAAATATTTAATGCAAAAATAAATTCTTCTTTATCATTTTCTTTTTTTTAAGTTTTTTTTTTTATTATTATTTCATTTTTATTATTTATTTTATTTCCTGTTTTAGGTCTTGAACTATTAGATCTCTTTTGATTATTCATTATAATATTGATTTTAATAATTAAAAATAGTGATATTTTTTATTAATTGTAATATCAAAATAAATTTAAATTATTTATTAAATTAAAAAATTATAAAATCATATTTTCAATTTTTTAAATAACAATATTATAAGATAATATTAATAAATTTGAAATAATTATGTCAAAAGAAATTTTATCTTCTTTAGAAAATAGCAATAATTTATTAAATTTATATTCATCATCAATAAAATATCATGATATTGTTCCATTAGTAAATCCAACTGGTAAAAAAAACTGTTTTTTAAATGCAATAGTTCAAATATTATATCACAGTGAATTATTTAGAAGAAAATTATCTAAAATACAATTTAAACAAAATGGAGAAATAAAAAAAAATAATCCAATATATCAATTAATAAATTTATTTCAAGATTATAATAATTGTCAATATCAACAAAAAAAATATACATTAGATATAAAATTTTTTCGAGCAGCATTAACAAAGAATTTTAAAGACATTATTGATGGAGAAAGTGGAGATCCAGTTGAAGTATTAAATAAAATATTTAATTCAATTCATTTATTAGATTCAGGACAAAAATTAAATAATGAAAATCCAAGTTCATTTAAATGTAATAATTGTATTTCTCATGAATTATTTTCTATGAAAATAAAAGATAGAATTTATTGTTCAAAATGTAATAATGGGAAATATACTTTTTTTGATTTAAATTATTTTATATATGAAATTTTGATATTTGAAATTTTAGAACAAATTCATAATCAAAGATGTGATTCTTATAGAAATGAATTATTTTATTATTCAAAATTAGTAATAAATAATTTTTTAATTGAGGAAAAAATGAAAATTGATAATTGTAAATGTGAGAATCAAAAATTATATAGAGAAATAATACAATATAATGAAGTTCAAAAACCTTATTTAATAATTAATTTAACTTGGGATAAACCAAAACCAAAAATGACTAATGTATGCAAAATTTTTAATTTAATACCTCTTTTAGATTATAATGGAAGATTATTTGAATTTGAAGAAAATAATCATTTAAATACAATTTATTATTTATATGCAATAATTTTGTTTTATGGTGATCATTATACTTGTGCTATTAATATTAAAAATTGTTGGTATTTTATTGATGATGATAAAAGTAAAAAATTTGATTCATATAAAGATTTAGTTTTTTATTTAATTAAAAATTATTATTATCCTATAGTTTTATTTTATTCAATTGATAATATTTCTTTTAATCTTGATAGAGATCAAGTTTTTTATTCTGATGATTTTAAAACAATATATAATGAATGTTATGAAATAGATAAGAGAAATGGGGAAAATGTTAATATTTATAAAAGTACTATTATACCTTTAGAAAATTCTAATATAAAAAAATCTAATAATTTTTGTCTTTTTAATAATAATGATATGATTTGGTATTGTAACTTTTGTAAAAATAAAAATCAAAGTAATAGTAGTACTTGCTGGTGTTGCAAAAGAAATATTTTTAAAGTTGAAAAGTCAAATTATAAGAATAGTTTTGTTTTATTTAAAGAAAATTTTACAGAAAATGATGAAAAAATAGTTTCAAATAAGGAAATAGAAATTAAAGATGAGAATATAGGTAATATGTATTTAGATTCAAAAAAAATATCTAAAAATGAAAATGAACCTTTTAATAAACAAGAAAATAATATTTTGCGTTCTTCTACATATCCTTTTACTACAACAAAAAACAATCAAATAAATACTTATAAAAGCAATAAATAAGAATTATGATTAAAGAAAAATGATTGATAAAATATAAAATATGTAAGAATTATTTATCATATTAATTATTATTTTTTAATATTGGTTTATATATTTTATTTTTTATTAATGGAAATAATAATATATATAATTCAAATAATGAAATTTCCTTATTTATATTATTTGTAAATTTAAAAATAAAAATAAATTATGTTAAATAATAAGATATATTTATTATCAATTAAATTATCTAATAATTAACATTTAAAAATATATGTAAATATATTATTTATAAAAATTAAATTATTTCATTATTATAGATAAATTACTTTTTATATCTTTTGGTAATTCAAAAAATTTTATTAAATTAATATGTTTCATTTTTTTTTCCATAAGTTCATTAGATTCATTTATTGAATTTTGAAGTTCATTTAATAAATTTATAACCTTTTCATTTTTACTTTTGACATTTTTTGATAAATTCAATTGTTCATTATTATCAAAAGTAGAAATAATATTATCTAAATATTTTTTCTTTATATTTATTTCATTTTTTAAAAAATTCATTTGACTTTTTAAAAAAGAGTTTTCTTCAAGTAATTTTAATTTATTTTCACTTAACTGAAAATAATTTTTACCAATTAAATTATATTCATTCATTAAATTTTCATTTTGTTTTTTTTTATTTTCAAGTTGTCTTTTCATATCATTAATTATATTTTGAAAAAAACCAATAGAAACATTTTTATAATTAACATTATAAAAATCATCAATTTCACTAAGTGACATTTTTTACTTAATAAAATTAAAAATTATTTTAAATTTCACTTAAATCTTAAATACTTTTTTATTAATTTATTTAAAAATTAAATAATTAAACCTCAACTCCATAATTATTTTTCAATTATAAGAATTTAAATTATTCCCAGAACTGGAAATTTTAAGAATTATAACAGTATTAGGTAAAATAGAATGAAAATCAATAATAGTATTTCCTCCTTGGAAAATAACATTAGAAATTGAAGATAAGAAATTAGCATCTTTAGAATAATAAACATTACCAACAACACCTTTTAATTCATCATCAACATAAAAATCATTAATATCAAAATCATTAATATTCATATAACAACCACAAATAAAATCAATAATTTCACCTGGAATAATAATTTTACCATTTATTGAATTATTATTATTTTTATCATAACCAGGTCTACAAATTATAGCATATCCTTCATAAATTATATGATCAATAAATTCAGGTTTATAATGTGGTTTATTAAAATTAGTATTTTTAATATTAAAATTTGGATTACTTGAACTTATTTCATTAAAATTATTATTTTCATTATTTTTATTATAGTAATTTGGTCTCATTTGATTTTTTTGATTTTTATAAGCATTTTCAGCAAGGGCTAATTGATCCATACTATAAAAATTATCAATATTTCTATTATAATCCCTATCACCAACATCAATTGATGTTCTTCTACTTGATGATGAATCAATATTCATTTTAACTTTTTTACTATCATTAATCATTCTAAGAATACAAATTAAATCCTTATCATTTTGAATAAAAACTTCACTTTTAGAATTTTTTAATTTATCTCTAATTGTATTTATATCTCTTCTTAATAATTTAATATCATTAGATAATATTTTAGTATCAATACATAAATCAATAACATTAATTATTCTTTTATTAGCATCAAATTCCATTGGTTGACTTGAATCATAAGTCCAAATATTTCCATCTAATAAATATCTATAATGATATTTCCCTGGTGTTAACCTTAATCTAACAGTAAATAAATTATCATTTATTTTAGTTAATGGAATATCAGGTTTCCATCCATGAGAACTTAATGCTAATTTAACATTTTTTGTATTTGGATTTTCACTATTTCTAGGATGAAATTCAAAGAATATTTCTTTTACTTGTTTTTCTTGTTGTAATTTCTTTTTTATATCTAGTAATAAAAGCTCGAATTTAGGATCATATGTATATTTTCTATTTTCTTGAACTAAACTAGGTTGAAATGGAAATAATTGATCATATCCTCTTGTACTACCAATTGCACAATTTAATAATCCTATACATGCCATCATTGATAAATTTAATGATAAATTATTGAATTGTTCATAAAAACTTTGATTATCTAATGATAAATCATATAGTAATGTTGGAGGATTTTGAGGTAATAATGAATTTAATTGAATATTATTTTCAAAGTTATATTTTATTTTTGTATATTGAGTTATATTAGATATTATTTCTGAAGGACTTGTACACCATATCATTTCCTTTGAAAATAAATTTATTCCACATTCTTTTATATATTCCACTTCTTTTTCATTATTATTTTCTGGGAGTTGTGCTATTATAAATATGTTTTCATTTATTTTTCTTGCTTCATTTATAAAATATTTTATAATAAATTTTGGTAATGTTATTATATTATCAAAATATAATCCATTAAATATTTTTGACATATTATTTATATATTTATTCATATGTTGGATTAAATATTTTGGTGTTTGTGTTATATCGTCACCATAATTTAATTTTATTGTGTCATTCCATATTATAACTTTTCTTTTAAACAAATACCATGTATTTTCTTTTGTAAAATCAGGGAAATTGTTTGATGGGTCTTCACTTTGCATAATAAATCCATTACATAAAAATATTTTTTTCTTATCATTTGGATCTATGACATGAAAATAATTATCTATTAATTTTCTTCTAATACCAGTTCTTTTTAATTCAATAAATTCATATCTAATAAATTCCTTTACATTTAATAAAGCAATTTTTAACATTTCAGAAACTTGATTTGTCCAATATTCATTAATTTTATTTATAAATTTTTTAACTTCTTTTAAAAAATTAAATCCATTTTGAAAAGAATTAGTATTATAATCTTTATAATTTTCTAAAAGTAACATACCAACTAATTCAATATCAATTTTAATACCAAATCTACTTTCTCCATAATTAGAACAATAATAAGAAAATAAATCATAAATAGTTGCATCATTTAAAATTAATCTTCCAGAAGGATTTGTTCTAATATTAAATTTATTTTCTAATTCTTTTATTAAAAGATTTCTTTTATCAATAAAAGATTGATCTTTATCTAAATTTTGATAAAATTCTTGAAATTTAGTAAGATATTCTTCAATAGGAATTAAAAAATATTCTTCTAAATTTTCCCTTAAAATTCTTCTTCTCATTTCTTCAATTGCATTATTTAAATCTGTTTCATTATTTAAATAAGGTGCACTTTCACAACCAACTTTTTTTTCGAAAAATAAATTAGAATAATATACTAATAATTTATCTAATTCATAAGAAACTGTTAACCAAGGACAATTATCTAAAGTATAACAACATTCTGGATGTTCAATAATCCAATCTGATTCAATTGAAGTTTGATTTAATATTATATCAATTACACTTCCAATATGATATTTTGTTTTTAGTAAATTCATATTTTCTTTAAATTTATTTAATTTTTCTTCGTTTGATAATTTTTCATTTTCATCAAAAAATGAATTTGAAATTTCAATTTGATCTTTTAAACAATATAAATTATCAGATGATGATAATTGTTGAATTGATGTAAAGTGAATGATATTATATTTTAATAATGATAATTCATTATAATAATATTCAAATTTTGATAATTTTCCTAAATTTTTAGATAAAACACTTTGTAATTGAATTTTATTTAATGATATTTTTATTAAACCATCAGTTTTTTCTTCTTTTCCTAAATCAATTATTGGATTTACTAAAATATAAAATGGTTTTGATAATTGATATTTTTTTGTATCTTTATTAATATATAATATCATAAAAATAAATATTCCACTTTTTTTAAAATTAATTTTAAAATTTAACATATTTTCAATTTGAAAAGGTTTTATTATATATGCCTTTAATTTATTTATTTCAATATCTTTATTTTCAATTTTTTGATCATATGGATTTTCTCTAATATAACATTTAAATTCATTTATAAAATTTATATTTGGAAATTCGATGTAAGAATTAGTAATTAATTTAATTTCATTTCCTAATAAAGAATTACTTTTTATTTTAATATTTATTTGAGTTTCAACATTTACAGAATAAATTTCTCCTTTTTTTATTTTTGGATAACCATTTTCTTCAAGGTAAAGATCAAATATTTGAGAAGGAATAAAATCATCAGAAATATCATTCATATTTAATTGATTGACTTCAGGAACATTTGAATCATCTGGTAATTCTGATGGATTAATATCTATTTCTTCATTTGATACTAATTGATCATTAGAACTTGAAGTAATGTCTTTTGTTAATATTGTTTTTGGTTCTTCTTTTTTTATTATTGGTTTTTCTTTTTTTATAGTAGGTTCTTCTTTTTTTGTTATTGGCTCTTTTATTATTTCTTTTTTAGGTTCTTCTTTTTTTATTTCTATTTTTGGCTCTTCTTTTTTTTCTTCTATTTTTGGTTCTTCTTTTTTTTCTTCTATTTTTGGTTCTTCTTTTTTTATTTCTATTTTTGGTTCTTCTTTTTTTTCTTCAATTTTTGATTCTTCTTTTTTTTCTTCAATTATTGGTTCTTCTTTTTTTTCTTCTTCCTTTTGCTCAGATTCTTTATTTATTTCTTCTTCTTTTTTATCTTCTTCTTCTTCCTCTTCTTTTTCTTTTTCTTCTTCTTTTTCTTCTTCTTTTTTTTCTTCTTTTTTTTCTTCTTCTTCCTCTTCTTCTTCTTCTTCTTCTTTTTCTTCTTCTTTTTCTTCTTCTTTTTTTTCTTCTTTTTTTTCTTCTTTTTTTTCTTCTTTTTTTTTTTTTTTTTCTTCCTCTTCTTCTTCCTCTTCTTCTTCTTCATTATTTACATTAGTATCCTTCTCTTCAGAAGCCATTTTTTTATATGTAAAAAATTTAAATCTAATTATTTAATATTAATAAAATTAGTCAAATATAAAAATAAATAAACATCAAACATAGTAAATTTTTAGCAAAAATAACATATAAAAATACCAAACTAATAAAATAAAACAATAAAAATATTTATAAAAAATTCAAAAAAATACTTTATTCAAAAAACACAACAATAATAGTAATATCATCAATAATATCTTCTTCCTCTTGAATCCATCTCCGACAACTTTCCTTATATAAAAATTCACAGCATCCAACAATATCATCACTAAGATAATAATCCTTAACAATAATAACAACTTCTTGACTATCAATAAACTCAAAAAGTCCATCACTCCCAATAACCAAAAACTTATCATCCTCATCAAAAAAATGTTCTCCAATTTCAGGAATAGAAATAGTTCCAGCAGTACTAGCAAAATAATCTCCAAAGCTTCTAGTCATAGCTAAACCAGGCATATCTTTATCTTTCATATAAACTCTTAATGGTCCAACAAAAGAACCATCATCATCTTTCATTGGTCTAATTCTTCCTCCTTTCTTTTTAATTCTCTCAGCTTCATCAGGTAAACTAGGTTTATGATCTCTACTTAAATTCTGACATTCCCATTTATTATTTTTATTTAATTTACCTAAAATACATCTTGAATCACCAATATTTGCAATTATTAATTTAATTGGAGTATAAATTACTGAAATACATGTTGTTCCTGATAAATTAGAATCTATCATTTTATTACGTAATAAACTATTATTTTCAGTTATAAAAGTTTGTTTTATTACTTCTGATAAATCATCTTTCATTAAATTTAATTTTTTTGCTTTTATCATATGATTTAAATCCATTGGTAAATTTTCTCTTATGTAACCACTTACTTCATGACCATAGTAACCATGACCATCACATACTCCCATATATATATTTTCAAAGGAATCTCCAAAATTTTTAAATATGAAATATGTGTCTTGGTTTACTTTTTTTTCTTCACCTGACATTCCTGTTTTACTTATGTCATGCATACATTTTATTTTTTTTTTTATTTTTTTTTCTTCATTTTGTATTATTGAATCTTGGTTTATTTTTTGAAAATTATTTATTTGATTTTGGAAATTTTGGATTTGATTATTTAATATAATTTGAGGATTTAAATTTTGAATTATTTGGTTTTCTGAATTTTTTCTTTCCTCAATTTGATTTAGTTTATGAATATCATTTAATAATAAAGATTCTGATGTTATTGGTTCTTTATCTTGATAAAACATTGAAATATTTTTTGGTATCATTGGAGAGACATTTATAAATTTTTGATTATTCTCTTTTATTATATTTTCATTATTGTTTAATATGTATAATTTTTTTGATTTTTGGTTATTGTCATTTTTTTTTTTTTTAAATCCTGAGAAAATGTTTTTAGGCAGAAAATGATTTTTTGTATTATTGAAACTTGAATTATTATGATTGTTATTTATATTATTATTATTTGAGTTATTATTAATTAAATTGTGATTGTTAATGAAATTATTTGGAGAAATGATTTTTTTTTTCTTCATATTTATTAAAAAAGGTGATAAACTTTTATTTCCTACTTTTTTTTTTTTTTTTTGATTTATTTTTATTGGAGATGCATTTGAACTTAAAGGTTTATTTATTTTATTTAAATTTTTTTTTCCAATATTTGGAGTTTGTGAACGTGAATAAGATACATTTATTTTTTTCTTATTATTAATTATTGAAATATTTGATTCATTTAATGATTGATTCATTGAATTTGTTTTATTTTTTGAATTAGAATATGATTTTTCTATTCTATTTGTTATATCTTTCCTCTTTCTTACCGAATTATTAATACTAAAATTAGCTGAATTTGTTGTTAAGTTAAATGAATTATTTCCAAATAATTTATTTTTTATTCTTCCTGAATATTGATTAGGTGATATTTTTTTTGAATTATTTCTAATTTTATATGATGATAATATAGAATTATTCTGTTTTTTAATGTGAGTAAAATCTAATCTTAAACCTGGACTTTTATCATATTTAGAAAAAATAAAATTTGAATTTTCTTTTTTTTTTTTAACAAATTTAGACATTATTTTTCAATTATTTAAATTAATTAGAAAAAACAATTAAAAAAATGATTATTCAAAAAAAAAATATTTTTATGATAAATTAATTAGAATTAAAAATAATTATTTTTTTCAAAAATTATAAAAAATATTAGTGAAATTCAAATAGATATATAAATTATTTATTTTACATATAAAATAATGTGAATTAATTATCTACAAAAAT
>Ga0256407_10014777_pt1 | contig 10199 bp, 8 predicted proteins | sample RumenRJG_04DNA_FD_193489 | JGI IMG/M metagenome (GOLD analysis project Ga0256407, IMG submission 193489) | Bovine rumen microbial communities from Lethbridge, Alberta, Canada - RJG_04 | ecosystem: Host-associated > Mammals > Digestive system > Stomach > Rumen | place: Canada: Alberta | collected... | reverse complement strand
ATTTAGAATTATATCCGGGTTGATTTGAAATTACTGAGTGAGTGTTTATCAATTACCGCATAGCTGTTTTTTAACTGATTTGAATTAATGCGAGCAATGAATCTCCATAACTCAAAAAAGTATCAGTCACCCTTTTTCTGCTGTTGGGAAAATGCTGGTATTTTGATGCTGTTCCTGAATATTTTGCAAGTTCTGATCTCGGTTTTGCATAAATGACTTTAAAATCATTCAAAACTGAAAACACAAAAAAAGGCTTGGAACCGACGTTCCGAGCCTTGAAAGTTCAGTATTTATGCAGATATTCGTTGCGGCGTTCACGTTTGGAGACCGCTGCTCTACCAACTGAGCTATACCCCTAAATGTTTGATCGCTGCAAATGAACACTTTTCACTTGCAGGAAATATCATAACACAGACACGCGGTTTTGTCAAGATGTTTTCTTGATAAAAACGCAGATTCGCATTTTTAAAAAGTATTTGCCCGGAAAGACGTGTCCTTCGCACGCGAGGGGCAACTTTGTCAAGATGTTTTCTTGATAAAAACGCAGATTCGCATTTTTAAAAAGTATTTGCCCGGAAAGACGTGTCCTTCGCACGCGTGGGGCAACGTCGTTATGATAACCTATGCCGCACTTTCACACGCGATTTCCGTGGTCTTTGACCACTGCTTGGACATTTTTGGTATCACACGTTTTTTAAAAAATTTTCAGCGGCTGCGATGTGGCTGACTTAACACAGGAATCCTCATAACTTGACAAACGTCGGGTTATGGGGATTTTTTATGCCCGAAACCTGATTTCGTGAGCAAAGTCCGTTTTATGGGACAGTGATTGGTGTAAAATGGAAGTATCAAATAGCTAAAATGACAAAATGAAGTTAACGTTTTAAGGGAAAATTTGGTGAGTTAGCGAAAGCTCACTTTGACAAAAGTGCAGGGTATATATTTGGATATTTCCAGATTTTCGGAGCCTTTTAAAGCTATATGAGCTATATAAGCGAAATAAACTAAATGTTTTTATATTGAACTCGCTTAAAACATTTGCTATAATTGCATTATATTTGATATATTTTTACGAAGAGGTAACGTATGAAAATAGCACATATCAATGAGATAACTCAAAAGCTGCAAACGGTAAAGGAGCACAGTGAAGCGACCGCGAGAATTGCTTCCGGTTTTTCTGTTGCGCCGCTCAAGGATTTTATTTACAATATCGGTTTGCTGCACGATATTGGAAAATATCAGCCTTCATTTCAGGAAAAGATCGTGACGGGAAAAAATATCCGCGTAGAACATGCGGCTTGCGGCGCTATTGAATTTCCGAAAAGAAGCGGAACCGTATTGGATTTAATGGCGCAGTTTTGCATAGCCGGACACCATACCGGTTTGCCCGACGGCGGCAGCTTTGCTGATGATACTTCCGATTCGACGTTATGCGGCAGGCTTTCAAATCAGGAAAGATTTGAGGATTATTCCGAATACTTGAATGAGCTGAAGCTGTGCAAAACGGACGGAAAGGAGTTGCTTTGCCTGTTTGAAGATGTGTGTGATGACAGAGAAGCGTTTTTGGAGCGATATGCCTTTTTAACGCGTTACTGCTTTTCATGCCTGACGGACGCTGACTCGATCGATACTGCCAATTTTTGCAGAGGCAGAGAGGAGCGCACGCTAAGCAGTGACTTTTCGGCGTGCCTTGAAAAGCTCAACTGCTGTTTGGATTCGTTTGTTTGTGAAACGGAATTGCAACGCGCAAGAGCAAGATTACAGGCGCAGGTTTTAAAAAAAACAGGTGCAGACGCGGAAATATATCTGATGGATATGCCCACGGGAAGCGGAAAAACCTTGTGCAGTATGAAGTTTGCGCTGGAACGTGCGCTCGGGAACAATAAAAAGCGAATCATATATGTCATTCCATATAACAGCATTATCGATCAAACGGTTACTGTCTTTGAGGAATTGTTTGGCGACAGTGCGCAGATTTTGCGGCATCAATCCTCTTTTTGCGTGGATGACAGTGATTATGATGAGGACTATAAACAATTATTGAAAAATGCCGCGGAGAACTGGAATGCACAGATCATTGTGACGACTTCTGTTCAGTTTTTTGAATCCGTGTACAAAAACAAGCGGAACCGTCTCCGAAAGCTGCATCATATGGCGGAAAGTGTGATCGTATTTGACGAGGTGCATATGATGCCGATGCCGTATTGGCAGCCCTGCCTGCGAGCAGTAGCGCAAATCACCGGACTGCTTAACAGTGAAGCTCTGTTTTTGACAGCGACTATGCCGGATTTTGAAAAGTTGGTACATACTTATGCTTTGCCGCACACAACCATATGTAAAACCATTGCGGATAAAACTGACTTCGCTCTTTTTCGTAAATGTCAGTATAAGAACATGGGTGAAGTCAGTAAGGAGCGGGCAATGAATGATGCGCGGCGCTGTCCTTCTGCACTGATCGTAGTAAATCGACGAAAAACGGCGTTAGAGCTGTATGGAATGGCGTCGGGTAGGAAATTTCATCTATCTACCTATATGTCGGCATTTGACCGTCAGCGGACGATCTCCGCTATAAAGGAAGAGTTAGAAATGCTGTACCGCGATTATCCCGATTTGGACGGCGTGCCGGAGGAAAGGCGGGTGACGGTGGTTTCTACGTCGTTGATAGAGGCAGGCGTTGATCTGGATTTTTACACCGTTTATCGTGAATTGTCGGGACTGGACAGCATCTTGCAGGCGGGAGGAAGATGCAACCGCGAAGGCAAGCGGCAGAACGCTGTGGTTCAAGTGTTTGAATTGGATAGAGCTTCCAATGAGGCAAAGGTAAACATCACGCGTCGCCTGATCAAAGAGTATCGGGATATCTCCGATGAAGAATGTATCCGTGAGTATTACAGAAGGCTGGTGAATTTTAAGGACGAGGAAATCAAGATAAACACGATTTCAGCAGGCTGCCAAAAACCGATGAATTTACCGTTTGCAGATTACGCGAAACGGTTTCAAATGATCAAAGATAATTCGGTTGCTGTCGCTGTCGCGGAGGACGAGCTGAGCAAAGGGCTGATAAACAGGTTGATAGATACAGGATATACCGATTACCGCAGACTTCAAAAATATACCTTTACGGTATATGAAAACGAGCTGAACGATTTGATCAGGCAAGGCGCCGTCAGGGAATACGGCGGTGTATTTTGCCTGATAAATCCTGACTACTACAGCAGCGAAACCGGCGTTCGCTTTGAAGCGCCGGACTATTACATTTGACAGGAGGTCATACATGAAAGGTTTTAGAATTTTGGCAGAGGGAGATTATGCGCTTTTTACGCGCCCCGAGCTTAAGGTTGAAAGAGTCAGCTATGATGTTCCGCCGCCCGGAGCGCTTGAGGGAATGCTGAAATCGGTCTACTGGAAACCGGCGATCCGCTATGTGATCGATAAGATCATTGTTTTCAATCCTATTCGATTCGCCAATATCAGACGGAACGAGTTAAAGAATAAGGTTTTGCCCTCTGAGATAAAAAGCCAAATGAACGGAAAGGGTGGCGATCCGTGTATCTATACCGCCGAGGAACGCACACAGCGCGCGTCTATGCTCCTAAAGGATGTTTGCTACGGCATAGAATTTCACTTTGAAATGACAGGCATCAGGAGCGACAGGGATGACGAGGATGAGAAAAAGCATTATAACATCATCAAGCGCCGTCTGGAGAAAGGGCAATGCTTCCGAACGCCATGCTTTGGGTGCGCTGAATTTCCCGTAAAGCGGATCAAATTAACGGAAGATTTTGATTACTCTAAAATCCATCCCGACATTCTGTCAATGGGCGATACCGATCTGGGTTTTATGAGCTACAAGGTGAATTTTGAGGACAGGGGTATGCCGCTGAACGGTGATTGGGAGAATCCTGTGTTTTCAGACAGAGCAACGACAGAATATTACAGACCGCACATGATCGGCGGCGTGATCGATGTGAGAAAATACCGGGAGGCGATAAAATGTTGATATCGGCGCTGTGTGATTATTATGATGATTTGGCGCGTGACGGAAAGGTCGCGCCGGAGGGGTATTCCGAACAGGCAGTCGATTATTTAGCAGCGCTTTCTTTGGACGGAAAAATAGAAAGTATCATCGACTGGCGGCTGACGGAACAAGTCCCCGTGAAAAACGGCAAGGTTAAAGAGCGAAAAGTATCGAGAACGGTTTTACTGCCGAAGCGTTCGGAAAAGCCGGGTATTGATTTCAATTTTATAGAACACCGTCCGCTGTATCTCTTTGGTCTGCATTTTGATTCGGGCAGTCTGACGCCTGATGACAATACGGATAAGGCAAAAAAATCACATGCTTTATTCCGCGAAAAAACGTTGGCAGCGCTTGAGGGGTTGGATTCACCTGTTATCAATGCGTTTCGCGCTTTTGTCTGCGGCTGGGATCCGGAAAAAGAAACCGAAAATCCGGCGCTGATTTCCTTGGGCAAAGCCTATGAGACCGGAAAATATGCATTTTGCTTGAGCGGTCATCCGGATGTGCTGTTACATGAGGATCCGCAAATAAAAAGCACATGGCAGTCTTTAAGAAAAAACGCGGCTGCTGCATCCGAAAATCTTGCCCAGTGTTCCATTACAGGCGAAAAGCTCCCGACAGCCCGTATTCATAACAAAATCAAAGGCGTCACGGGTGGTCAGGCTTCCGGAACGGTTTTGGTAGGATTTAAAACTACCGCCGGTTGCTCCTATGGAAACGAGCAGTCGTTTAACAGCAATATTTCCGAGCGTGCCATGAAAAAATATACCTACGCGCTCAACACCCTGCTTGCAGACAGGAGGCATAAACAGCAGTTAGATGATATAACCGTTGTGTATTGGGCAGTGGGCGGAGAGAAGCACGAAAAATACGCCGACTATTTGAGCTTTTGCCTTTTTGGAGATAACGACAAGCCGGATAAAGAGCAAACTGAAAAAATGTTGCACAGTCTGGTGAAAAAATCGCGCGAGGGAACAGTTTCTTCCGATACGTTGGCTTCCTTTGAGGAAATTGATGAAAGCGTCACTTTCTACATTTTGGGAATCAAGCCGAACGCTTCGCGTTTGGCTGTCAAATTTATTTACCGGAAAAGCTGCGGCGATTTGTTCAAAGCGATAGCGCAGCATCAAACGGATATGCAAATCGGGGAGATGTTCAGACCGATTCCATTGTGGAGACTGAAAAACGAGCTGAAATCACCGAAAAGCAATAAGGAAAACGTTGACGCTTCCTTATTGACAGCCATTTTCAAATCGATTGTTTACGGTACGCCCTATCCCGGCTATTTGTTCTCGGGCATGCTGACCAGAATCAAAACCGACCGAATGATCAATCGCGTCAGGGCAGGCGTTGTTAAAGCGTGTATCAACAGAAAAGCAAGAGCAAAAGGACAAAAGGAGGAATTGCAATTGGCTCTCGACTTACAAAATACCAACCAAGCTTATCTTTGCGGAAGACTGTTCGCCGTACTGGAACATTTGCAGCAGTCTGCCGTATCGGCAAATCTCAACAGGACGATCAAGGACGCTTATTTTTCGTCCGCTGCCTCAAAGCCGGCGCTTGTTTTTCCAAAGCTGCTGATGCTGTCGCAGAATCATATGAAGAAGCTAAACGAAAGAAAAGCAGTGTTTTACAACAAGCTGATCGAGGAAATCGTCGGCAAGCTGAACGGCGAATTTCCAAACACGTTAATGCTTGACGATCAGGGCAGATTTATGATTGGTTATTATCAACAGGATCAGGTATTCTATCAAAAAAGAACAGAGGATAACAAGGAGGAAAAATAATTATGCTGAATAACCGTTATGATTTTATTATGTTTTTTGATGTGGAGAACGGCAATCCGAACGGCGACCCGGACGCGGGCAACACGCCGAGAATCGATGCAGAGAGCGGCTACGGGTTTGTTACGGATGTTTGCCTAAAGCGCAAAATCCGCAACTATGTGGAGCTGGTGAAGGATACCGAGCCGGGCTACAATATTCTGGTAAAAGCGGATAAGTCGCTCAACACCAAATTTGCCGAGGCGTATGACGCAGCCGAACTGAAAAAGGGCCAAAAAGGAAAGAATCCCGACGACGTACAAGCAGCAAGAAGCTTTATGTGCAAAAACTATTATGATGTGCGCATGTTCGGCGCCGTTATGTCCACCGGCGACAATCCTTGCGGTATCGTCAGAGGACCCGTGCAGATCAATTTTGCACGCAGCATTTCTCCCGTTAATATTCAGGATATCACGATCACCCGTCAGGCGCGCACAACGGACGACCGAATGGAAACAGGCTCAACGGAAATGGGCAAAAAGAGCATTGTTCCGTACGCGCTCTACCGCGCCGAGGGCTATGTTTCCGCAGCCCTTGCCAACAAGGTGACCGGCTTGTCGGAGGACGATCTGGAGCTGCTCTGGACGGCAATTATCAATATGTTTGAGGAAGATCACAGCGCCGCGCGCGGTAAGATGTGTATGCGAAAGCTGATCGTTTTCAAGCACGACAACATTCTCGGCAATTGCCCCTCGCATATTCTGTTTGACAAGGTAAAGGTGGAGGAGATCGCCTGTCCGCCGCGTAAATTCGGCGATTATCAGATCACGGTAGACGCTGAAATGCCCAACGGTGTGGAATTAATTGAAAAAATATGACAGAGGAAAGCATCTCCATTCGTTCTGTCCAGCATTGGCTCTACTGCCGTCACCGCTGGGGCTTACTGGAAATTGATTGTGCATGGGCGGAGAACTACTATGTTACAAAAGCAAATCTGCTGCACAGAAGAGTGCATGAGGACAACCGATACGTTTCTAAAGCCAAGGTTTCTCATACCGGCGTGACGGTTTACAACGATCTGCCGCAGTATGGCTTGGTCGGCGTCACTGACTGTTTGGAGGAATCGCATGGGCAATATACCATTGTAGAGTATAAACCCACGCAGCCAAAGAACGGATCATATCGTCATGAGGATCTGATGCAGGTTTTTGCACAAAAGATTTGTGTGGATCATGTGTTTCACTGCAACAGCACAGGTGTGTTGTATTATGCGGATACGCGAAAGCGGGTCGAACTACCGTTGCAGGAAAACTATGATGTTTATGACGCCGAGCTGAAACAAATCTTGCAGGAAATGCGGATGTTTTTGCGGGAAGGAAAGATACCGCCTATTGAAAAAGGGCAAAAATGCAGCGGCTGTTCCATGAAAGACCTATGTATGCCCACCCGCAGGAAATACAGCGGTTTGCAAAATACCATCGCTCAGCTTTTGGAGGAGAAACCATGAGAAAGCTGCTAAATACGATTTATGTGACAAACGAGAACGCTTATCTTGCCTTGGACGGCGAAAATCTTGTGTGCCGTTTGGATGATAACGAGAAATTCAGGATACCGTTCGACAATATTGAAAACATAGTATGCTTTAGTTATCTCGGGTGTTCTCCTGCGCTGATGGGAAAATGTGTCGAAAAGAGCATTCCGATAAATTTTATTTCACCTCACGGGAGATTTCTTGCGAAGATTTGCGGAGAAACAAAAGGGAATGTCTTTTTGCGCGTAGCTCAAATTGATGTATTCCGCGAAAAGGCGATCCTTTTGGCGAAAAACACCATGGCTGCCAAGTTCTGCAATTCGGTTCAGACCATCAAACGAACCCTGCATGATGTTCCCCGGCTGCGCGACGATCCCAAGCTTCAGGCGGCTGTTACGGTGTTGAGCGAAGGAATAGGAAAGCTGACGGCGGCGAACAGTATGGAACAAATTCTGGGGATAGAGGGGAATTGTGCGCAGACATATTTTTCGGCGTTTGACAAGCTGATCACCAGAGAAAACAGCGATATTCATTTTTTCTACAGAAACAAACGACCGCCGCTTGACGAGGTCAATGCACTGCTCTCATTTGTCTATACGCTCTATACCGCAGAATTTGCCGCGGCTTTGGAAACCGTTGGCTTGGACAGCTACATCGGCTTTTGTCACGCTCTGCGAAGCGGACGCCATTCGCTTGCCTGTGACTTAGTAGAAGAAGCAAGATGCTTGGCGGACAGATTTGTGCTGACACTAATCAATCTGCAAATCATCAGAAAAAAAGATTTTGATACGCAGGTTTCCGGAGCGGTATGGCTGAATGACAACGGCAGAAAAAAGGTTCTGATGAAATGGCAGGAAAAGAAACGAACGGAGTATTTGCATCCGTACCTCAAACAGAAAATACCGTTTGGTTTGATCCCTTATGTTCAAAGCAATCTTTTGGCAAAATATGTTCGCGGAGAAATAGAGGAATATCCATGCTTTTTGTTAAAGTAGGTGAAGCGACATGATGGTTATCATCAGCTATGATGTATCAACCTCCGACCCGGGAGGAAAAAAGCGGCTGCGCAAGGTTGCAAAGGAATGTCAAAATCATGCGCAGAGAGTGCAGAATTCTGTATTTGAAGCGGATTTGGATTATTCTGCGTTCTTGAAGCTGAAAAGCAGATTGATAGAATTGATCGACCGGGACAAGGACAGCCTGAGGTTTTATTATCTCGGCAACAATTGGGAGCGAAGGGTCGAACACATCGGCGCAAAGCAAACTTATAATCCCGAAGGAGTCATTATTCTTTAAGGCGAACCTTCAGTAAGTGATAATTTACGGCATCTTCGCCTGAAAAAACATGAAAAAAACAGAAAAATTATTCCGGATAAGAAATAATTTTTTCTTTTGTCCGCCTCTATAGTGGTGTGAAGCCGCAAAAACACAACATTTTGCGGTCACGCCTCGCATGAGGCGTGTGAGTAGAAATCTGCTCTATCCATACCAAAAACACAAAACAAAAGGTCACGCCTCGCATGAGGCGTGTGAGTAGAAATCTAAAGATTAAAAATTGAAATTTTGATTTTATATGTCACGCCTCGCATGAGGCGTGTGAGTAGAAATTTCCACAAAGTCATCAAAGGTCATTCCTTCAAAGTCACGCCTCGCATGAGGCGTGTGAGTAGAAATCTCAAATCTGATTTTGTGGTATATACACCGCGAGTCACGCCTCGCATGAGGCGTGTGAGTAGAAATGTTAAAATATCACCGTTTTTGTCTAAGGTTGCGAGGTCACGCCTCGCATGAGGCGTGTGAGTAGAAATGCGTATGCTGAGAGCGTCAACGTACATCAAAAGGTCACGCCTCGCATGAGGCGTGTGAGTAGAAATTTTCGGTATTCAAACGCGGTATATACCGCATACAGTCACGCCTCGCATGAGGCGTGTGAGTAGAAATGTTTTGGAGCAGCGCATAGCACACGGCGGTCATGTCACGCCTCGCATGAGGCGTGTGAGTAGAAATGATTCGTTGACGTCAGTTGCCGGAAAATTGCTTGGTCACGCCTCGCATGAGGCGTGTGAGTAGAAATGATCGAAAAGTACTGGCGAAAATGATGGAAGCCCGTCACGCCTCGCATGAGGCGTGTGAGTAGAAATAACGGGCAGCGATCACCCACGGCAGCAGAGCACGGTCACGCCTCGCATGAGGCGTGTGAGTAGAAATTATTAATATAATATCATTCCCAGGGCTTAAAACGTCACGCCTCGCATGAGGCGTGTGAGTAGAAATCGCATAAAAATCGTTTACAGAGCGTTTTAGAGGGGTCACGCCTCGCATGAGGCGTGTGAGTAGAAATGGTGGTCGACGGCATATGCGGCACGATGACCAAAGTCACGCCTCGCATGAGGCGTGTGAGTAGAAATAACAACCATTATGAGGTTTACTGTGAAGCAAGCTGTCACGCCTCGCATGAGGCGTGTGAGTAGAAATAACAAGTACGTCAGCCGGCAAGAAAACGTTTACGTCACGCCTCGCATGAGGCGTGTGAGTAGAAATTACTACGTGGACAGGCAGTGCATCGTGATCAAGGGTCACGCCTCGCATGAGGCGTGTGAGTAGAAATAACGACATGGCGGTGTTCCGTGACACGTTTACGGGTCACGCCTCGCATGAGGCGTGTGAGTGGAAATGTAAAATTGTTATGATAACCTATGCCGCACTTTCACACGCATTTCCCGTGGTCTTTGACCGCTGCACGAACATTTTTGATATCGAACGTCTTGAGATATATTTTTCATCGGCTGCGATGTGGCTGCCATAATATGAATGTGCGGCTTGATGTTGCCATTGACTTCGATTCGTGGTAAAATAATAAAGAAATTAGGGGTGATAGCAATGACTT
>Ga0256407_10014774_pt1 | contig 10200 bp, 7 predicted proteins | sample RumenRJG_04DNA_FD_193489 | JGI IMG/M metagenome (GOLD analysis project Ga0256407, IMG submission 193489) | Bovine rumen microbial communities from Lethbridge, Alberta, Canada - RJG_04 | ecosystem: Host-associated > Mammals > Digestive system > Stomach > Rumen | place: Canada: Alberta | collected... | reverse complement strand
TGTACCGCCCTCTGTATCAGCGGCATCCACTGCAGCTGCAGCTGCCGCGGCACCGGTTGCCTGGGCATCGGCAGCCTCAGTCTTTGCCTCAGTCTGTGTCTGCTCAGCCTCGCCGGAAGGGCTTTGCACGGCACTGCCGCAGCCTGCCAGCAGCATGGCACCCATGGTCACTGCCAGGACAGCTCCCAGAACTTTTTTCACTATCTTTCCTTTCATAACAATGTTTCCTCCAGAAAATCTGTGCGGCTTTTATGGACCGCTGTTGATGGGTTACAGTGATTTATGTCTTAATCATTCAGTTACATACTTGTGGTTATGGGCAAGTACCCGCAAACATGTATGAATAAACTACGCATTGCTCCGCGCTCTGCTTCTATTCCTGAGTCAGGATCCGTCCGCATTCTGCTTCGGATCCAGCTTTGGATCCTGATTGGGCTCCTGCACCAGGTCCTGCTGTGAAGGGGAGCCGGCTTTGGGTTCCGGCTGATCAGAAGGGCCCGTTCCCTTTCCTGATGACCGTATCAGTCTCCGGATATTCTCTCGGTGCATGATCCAGGCTGTCAGGCGGTGACGGAGATGGTCCAGAAGGATGGCCAGGAAGATCAGGGCTCCCTTGGTGGCGCTCACCAGGTTGACATCGACTCCGTTCAGCGTGAGGGCGTTGTCCAGCATACCCAGAAGGAGTGTGCCGCCCAGCATGCCTATAGGCTTGCCCATGCCGCCATTGAAGCTGCAGCCGCCCAGAATCGCTCCCGCAAAGGCCATCATGACCAGTCCTGATCCCATGTTATTGGAGACCGCGTTCTGTCTGCCGGCCGTGATCAGTCCGGCGATGGCGGACAGAAATCCGGCAAGCACAAAGGCCATGACCACGACTTTTTCCGTATTGATACCCGAAATAAAGGATGCCCTGCGGTTGCCTCCGGTCAGAAGGAAGCGTCTGCCCGCGCTTGTCTTGCGGAAAAAGAATTCAAATGCCGCATAGATAAGAAAGAGGGCTAAAACCGCCACCTGAAGGGGACCGATTTTGCCGCGGCCCAGCCAGGTATAAAAAGGATTCAGTTTCGCCAGTGAGAAAGGCACCAGAAACAGTACCAGTCCCCGCATGACGATCTGTGTCGACATGGTCAGCAGGAAGGAGTTGGTCTGGAGTTTCACCAGACAGGTTCCGTTAAACCATCCGACCGCGGCGCCGATGAGCAGTGTCAGGATCACACAGACCACGGCAGAAAGCCCGTACTTACTGCCCAGAAGGATGGCAATTCCGGGCGCAAAAGCAAGTGTCGCCTCCATGGAAAGATCCAGTTCGCCGACCATCATGACTATGCCCTGTCCCAGGACCATAAGTCCCAGAGTCGCCGACTGAAAAAGGACATTCAGAAGGTTCCTGGAGCTCATAAACTGAGGTGTAAAGGCAGCATTTATGATAAAGAACACCGCGACCATGACCCACACCAGGTTGTCGAGCAGTGCAAGCTGTATTTTCGTTGTCCGTCTCATGATTTATGCCTCCCCTCCGCGGACTGTTCGTCGTGCAGGACTTCGCCCTGCATGGCGCGGTAAATATCCTCTTCGGAAAACTCTTTTCTGGTAAATTCTTCAGTGATCCGGCCCTGATACAGGATCAGGATGCGGTCGCAGATCTTCATGAGGTCTTCGACTCCGGGCGATGTGATAAGGGCGCAGGCATTATCACGGAATCCGTGATTGATGCTGTGCAGGATACTGTCCTTGGCCTCTATATCCACGCCGCGGGTCGGTTCATCCAGCAGGCAGACCCGGGGCTGCTGTTCCATGACGCGGCCGACCAGAACCTTCTGCTTGTTGCCGCCGGACAGCTGCTGCACTTCCTGCTGCTGCGATGCCACTTTGATATCCAGCTTTTTAATGCTGCGGGCAGCCGTTTCTCTTTCGGTCCGGCCGTGCAGGAGCCCTCCGCGGGTGATTTTCTGTAAAATACTCATTGTCAGGTTCTGACGCACGGAAGCGATCGGAACAAGGCCCTCCGCCTCCCGCTCTTCCGTCAGATAGACCACTCCGTCTCTGGCTGCTTTGGAAGGGGATGAATAGCTGACTTCCTTTCCGCACAGAATCATGGTTCCGCTGTCGTGGGGATCAGCCCCGATGATGCTGCGGAAGAGTTCTGTCCGTCCGCTGCCCCGCAGGCCGGCCAGGCCGACGATTTCTCCACGATGGAGTGTGAGGCTGATATTGCGGAATTTTCCGTAGCTGGTAAATCCCTGCAGGGAGAAGATTTCTTCGTCTGTGACCTGCGATGACAGGTCCTCGCCTTTTCGGGCTTCGTAGCTCTCGTCTCCGACGATCAGTCCGGCCAGAGTCTTCAGGTCCAGCTCTTCCCGGCGCACGCTGCGCACAGCCCGTCCGTCGCGGATCACCGTGACCACGTCACAGACTTCCAGAAGCTCCTTGGTGTGATGGGATATAAAAATGACCGTCTTCCCGTCCCGGGTTAGTTTCCGGATGATTTCGTATAGAATATGCTGATCTCTGTTGGACAGGGAGGCCGAGACCTCATCCATAATGATCAGCTCGCCCTTTTCCACAAAGCATGCTTTGATCACGAGGAGCAGCTGGCGCTCGCTGACCGACAGGTCGCGCACCTTCATTTCCGGGTCCAGGACCATGCCGGCTTCCCGCAGGATACTGTCTGCCTGTTTCGAGAGTCCCTTCCAGTCGATAATCTCCTTTCCCTCCAGATAACGGGGAAAAAAGAGGTTTTCGGCCACAGTGGACTCCTCGATGACCTGGGGTTCCTGCGTGATGATGGAGATGCGATGCTTCTTTGCCTCGATCGGCGTGAGCGTGTGATATTTTTCCCCGTCCAGCAGGATCTCTCCGCTGCTGGGCGTGACCAGGCCTGACATGACGCCTACCAGCGTGGATTTACCGGCGCCGTTCTTGCCGATCAATCCGTGTACCTCTCCGCGGCGCACTGTCAGGCTCACATCCCGCAGCGCGACCGTTCCGGCATACAGTTTTGTGATATTTTGAAGTGACAGCGCCGCCGGCGCCGCACTGTTTTCTGTGTGAGACATATCTGGTCAGATTCCTTCCTGAACAGGGCAGAAGCGGCTCTGAGGCCCTCTGCCCGCGGCCGGCCCGCATCCTCCGCAAGCAGGAAAATGCATTCCGATCCTCGTCTTCCGAAAAGCGGGAACTACATTCCGGCCCGCGGCCGCCCAAAGCGGAAATTACATTCCGGTCCGCATCCGCCCAAAGGCGGACAATGCATTCCGGACGGCATTCGCCCAAAGGCGGAAATTACATTCCGGCCGGCATTCGCCCAAAGGCGGACAATGCGTTCCGGCCGGCATTCGCCCAAAGGCGGAAATTACATTACATTTTGCGTGACATTTTGCGTCCTGTGTCATCAGCCTATGCTTACCGCCTAAATACCGGCAGAAGGCACTGCATGAGTTCGTTATAGTGCGTGCGAAGATCCCGATAGACAGCCGCGTTCTGTGGATCGGGCAGATAGCGCCGGTCCTCCCGGACCAGCCTGTCCACTGCTTCCTCCAGACTGGGGAACATGCCTGCCGCTGTACCCGCCAGCATTGCCGCTCCCAGGCATCCGGCATTTTCATACCCGTCTGTTGTGACGATTTCACGCCCCGTGGCATCCGCCTTGATCTGGCACCACACAGGGCTTTTGGCGCCTCCGCCCAGACAGACAATGCGGTCGGCTGTAAGTCCCAGACCCTCAGTTGCCTCCAGGACTCTGCACAGGATCATGGCGACCCCCTCCATGAGTGCCCGGATGATATGTTTTTGTCCGTGGGCAGGGGTCAGTCCGATCAGGGAGCCCTTCATTTCCGGGCACAGATCCGGCGGTCCGGATCCTGTCAGGTGAGGCAGCGCCAGGAGCCCTTCCGCTCCGGGAGGACAGTCCGCAGCAAGAAGGTCCATGCGGTCGTAGGCATTTAATCCCCCGCCGTCCCTGCCTTCCTCTCCTGTTCCTTCGGCTTCTATTCCTCCGGCTTCTGTCACTGCGGCATTTTTCTCTTCGGCTTCAGCTTCTGTTTCAGCTTCTTTTTCAGCCTCTTTGAAAAATACGTCCCTGAACCAGCGCAGGCACATGCCCCCGGTTGCATAGGCATGAATCATGTACAGCCCCGGCACAGCGCTGCAGTAACAGGGCATCTCTCCTGCCGGGTCAAGGATAATATGGTCCGTCATGGCCATCGTGCACAGAGCCGATCCGGTCACGTCCGAAAAATTGCCCGGACGGATATTTCCGACTCCCACTGCCCCGACTGCCAGGTCGATGCCGCCGATGCTGACTTTTGTTCCTGCCGCCAGACCGAAACGCTGAGCCCCCTCTGCCGTGACCTGTCCGACGATCGCTCCCGGCAGGACGATTTCAGGGAGCTGTTCCTCCCGGATTCCGAGATATTCCATCATCTGAGGCCAGTATGTGCGCGTGCGTATATCAAAGTAAACCGAAGATCCCAGAATAGAATCCTCTCCCGCCGCCCTTCCGGTCAGAAGAAGGGAAAACCATCCCTCCAGCTGGACGATGCGGGCAGTCTTTTCAAACACCTTCGGCTCATGCTTTCTGATCCACAGAAGTTTTGCCCCCGGCCAGATCGGGTCCGCCCCCACCTGGCCGGTATGCTCACGGATTTCTTTCTGTCCGAAATGCTCCGCGATTTCCGCCGCTTCAGCGGTCGCCCTGGTGTCACACCAGAGGACTGCCCTGCGCAGGGGACGATTCTCATCATCGAGAAGCAGCATGGTCTCTCCCTGTGTCGAAAATCCGATCACCTCTATGTCCGACGGATCGATCCCCGTATCCGACAGAAGGCTGCCTATTCCGGCCGCCAGTGTTTCCGTATAGACCTCCGCGGCCAGTTCCGCCTGTCCGGGCTCCGGTGTCACAAAAGCGTATTCCCGCGAGCAGCCGGCAACAAAGTCCCCGTTCTGGCTGTACAGCGCAGTCTTCAGCGCCGTGGTTCCTATATCTGCCGTGAGAATATATTTCATCGCAATCATGTCCTTCGGTTTCTTTTCCGGTCTTTTTCAGATTCTTTATCCCGCTACAGCTTTAATTCTTTATCCCGTTATAGTTTTATCAAATCAACGCTTTACCTTGTTAAATTAAAGAAAAGCTTATATATTATAACCGATATCGAAATACTGTGCAATTGTTTTGCTTTTTTTCAGCAAATACGCAAAATACCAAAATCACGGGTCAATTGTAAAACTCAGCTGCGCAAAATACGCAAAATACGGCCCTTTTCCTTGACCGTCGCCCTGCATCCCCTTTATTATTTGAGAAGCAAAGCCGTGCGGACACTCACAGACCGGGCAGCTGCTTCCGTCAGGTCCGCACGCACACAAATGCACGTTTATTACTGCACTTTTATTTCAAGACTCGCTCGCGAGTCTTGCGCGCCGGATGCGGGTTGACATGTCTTGTTTCTCAAAGACATGTCAACATCTTCCGTACCGCATCCGTGCGCATCCTCGCGGAGCGGTTATTCTTCATCGCGGGATTGTACCCACGATGAAGCGAGTTTCCCTTTTTGCGCGTGTATCCCACGACTGAAGTCACGGGTATTGCGCGATGAAGAATAAACATGGAGAAAAAAATATGTATGACGTCATCATTGTCGGCGCGGGAAGCGTCGGCAGCGCTGCCGCCCGTGAACTGTCCCGCTATCAGCTCAGTGTGCTGGTTCTGGAGAAGGGGCATGATCTGTGCGCAGGCGCCAGCAAATGTAATTCCGGCATGATCCACGCGGGCTACGACCCCATTCCGGGAACAAATGAGGCAAAATTTAACGCCCCCGGATGTTCCCTCATGTACCAGATCTGCGATGAACTGGATGTCCCCTATCTGAAAAACGGGACGACCATCTTCGCGACGGACGACAACGGCATGAAGGAGCTGCAGAAGCTTTTGCATTACGCGGAGCTCAACCATGTGCGCGCACAAATCGTAACTCCCCCTGAGCTTTACGACCTGCAGCCCGACATCGGCAAGGATGTTCTGGGTGTCCTCTGGGTGCCGGACGGAGGAGTCACCAATCCCTTCTCCGTCACCTTCGCCCTGGCGGAAAATGCTTATCATAACGGAGTACAGTTTCTCAAGGAGACCGAAGTCACGGATATACGCAAAACAGACAGTGGCTTTTCCGTGACTGCCCGTTCCGCACTGGATCCATCCGCAATCTCCTCACAGACCTCCTATGTCTCCTTTGAAAAGACAGCCGCAGGAAGTACTTCTGCCGGAGATGGAAGCCCCGTCACCTGCAGCTTTGAGACCCGCATGATCATCAACTGCGCGGGCGGCCATTCCGACGTGATCAACAACATGGTATCCGCCAGCCATTATCATATTATTCCCCGCTTCGGAGCCCACGTGGTGCTGGACCGCAAGTTCTCCGAAAAGCTCACCACCACTCTCATGGAGACTCCCCATGACCTGCCCGGAGGGGGACACACTAAGGGAATGGCAATCATCCCGACCCTGGGCGGGACCATGCTCCTGGGCTGCGACGCGACCGAAGTCGGAGATCCCGATTTTACAGATACGCGGCGTGAATCCATCGAGCAGATCGTCGACTATTTCAAGGCTGCATGGAAGGACCTTCCCACAGGAAGCGACGGCTCCCCTTTCCCCGAGGACGCCATTATCTCCATCTTCGGAGGCTGCCGTCCCCATGCGGACACCAATGACTTCGTGATTGGCGAGGCAGAGGACGCGCCCGGCTTTGTAAATGCCGGCGGGACTGAATCCCCGGCCTTCACGGCCTGTGTCGCCATCGCGCAGCATGTGGCCGGCATCTGCATTGACCGGCTCAAACCGGAAAAAAATCCTTCCTTCGATCCTTACCGGAAGATGAAGAAGGCCTTCCGCGACATGACAAACGACGAGAGGCGGGCTGCCATCGCGGAGAACCCCGATTACGCCAGAATCGTCTGTCGCTGTGAAATGGTCACGGAAGCCGAGATCCGCGACGCGATCCGCCGCCCCCTGGGCGCGCGCTCCGTCTCGGAGGTAAAACTGCGCACCCGCGCCGGCATGGGACGCTGCCAGGGAGGCTTCTGCAGCCCCCGCGTCCTGGAGATCCTGAGCGAAGAGCTGGGCATCAGCCCGCTGGAAGTCACACAGTGCGGCGGCCAATCGACCATCCTTTCCGGCAGAGCCTGCCAGGGACTCTGACCGCCTGATTCCATGAAGAATTCGATTTCTTTCTGATCCATGAGGGATTCGATTCCCTTTTTAAATCCATATGGAATTCAATTTCTTTCTGATACATGAGAGATTTGAACCCATTTTGAATCCATGGGAATTCGATTTCTTTCTGATACATGAGGAAAAATACATGAAAGAAGTACAACTTGTTGTCATCGGCGGAGGCGCCGCCGGTATGGCTGCCGCCGTCAGCGCGCGCAGAAACGGGGTGCAGGACATCCTGATCCTGGAAAGGAACAATTCCCTGGGAGGCGTCCTGCGGCAGTGCATCCACAACGGTTTTGGCCTTCACCGCTTCAAAGAGGACCTGACCGGGGTGGAATTTGCCGCCAAATACGAAGATATGGTCAGGGAAATGGATATCCCTTTCCTTCTCAATACATTTGTCATCGAGCTGAAGCCCGATAAGACCATCACAGCTGTCAATCCCCAACAGGGTCTGATCGAGATCCGCGCTCAGAGCATCATTCTGGCCATGGGCTGCCGGGAGCGCAGCCGCAATGCTCTCCTGATTCCCGGTGCCCGCGGCGCCGGCATCATGACGGCCGGCACAGCCCAGCGCTACCTCAACATCGACGGATACCTGCCCGGACGCAGGATCGTCATCGTGGGTTCCGGAGACATAGGCCTGATCATGGCCCGCCAGTTCGTGCTGGAGGGCTGCCAGGTGGCTGCTGTCGTGGAGATCATGCCCTGGTCGGGCGGACTTCCCCGCAATATGAAACAGTGCATCGAAGACTTTGGGATCCCTGTCTACTACAATTCCGTCATCGCCCAGGTAAAGGGCAAGGAACGCGTGAGTTCAGTCCTCGTTGCCAGTGTAGACGAAAACCGCCGGATCATTCCCGGCACGGAATTCGAGATTGAATGCGACACCCTTCTCATCTCCGCCGGACTGATCCCGGAGAATGAGCTGACCGAACAGGCCGGTATCAGACTGAGCCGGGCCACGAAAGGCGCGGAAGTATCCGAGGATCTTGAGACCAGCATCCCCGGCATCTTCTCCTGCGGCAACGTACTCCACGTGCACGACCTCGTCGATTTCGTCAGCGAAGAGGCTGAAGAGGCAGGGCAGAACGCAGCTGCCTGGCTTGCCGCAAACGGCAGACTTTCCGGAGCCCCCGCTCAGCAGCTCCCGGCAGATTCCTCTCCCGAATCTCCCGAATCTTCCGTATCTCCCGAATCTCCCGAAAGCAGACTTTCCCAGAAGTCTTCGGAAACTTCCGGCGATGATTCCGGCGATGACATCATCCCCGCCGTCTCCGGCATCGGCGTCGGAGGCATTGTCCCCCAGTTTGTCCGCCGCGGCACGGAAAAGAGAGAGATTTCTTTCATGTTCCGTCCCAGGAACCGTTTCAGGGATGCCGTCATCACGGCCAGTTCCGGCAGCGACGAACTGATCCGCAAAAAGGCCATCGCCCTCACACCCGGTGAAATGTGCCGCGTGACTATTCCTGCCAAAAAGCTGGCAAAAGCTTCGGAAATCAGGTTTTCGGTAGAGGGAACGGTCGTCTAAATCTCAAAATAGCGAAAAAACATACGGACATATGAATAATTCCACATGAAAATACTTATGGAAAAACATATGAAAAGCCGGATAAAAGCCATATGAGAAAAAACATATGATAAAAAAGGAAATGACTATGACTTCCAGAGAAAAAACAGAAGAACTCGTCTGTATTACCTGTCCCAGAGGCCGCCTGCTGACTGCACAGGAGACAGATGGCGGGATTGAGATCAGCGGTAATTTCTGCCCCCGCGGCGAAGAATACGGGAAGCAGGAACTCACTAATCCCGTGCGCGTTCTGACAGCTCTCATGCGCCTGCAGGACACGGAAAAACCGGTCAGTGTAAAGACCGACCGCCCGGTTCCCAAGGCAAAGCTTTTCGAATGCGCCTCGGAAATCTATCACACTCATCCGAAGGCTCCTGTGCATCGCGGCGATATCCTGATCCGCGACCTCTGTGGAACCGGAAGCAATGTGATCGCTACGCGGGATTCCTGACCGGTTCAAAGACAGGCTTGTAGTAATGAGCAAAACCAACTCACGAAATTTTCTGATTCAAAGCTGCGCACTGCCTGTTGCGTCCCGCGCTCTCACAGTGCCTGAATCTTTTTTACAAGTGAAGGGAGGATGCCAATGAATATTCTGAATGGACAGAACCTGTTTGATGTCAGCGGAAAAGTCGTGCTCATCACAGGGGCTGCGACGGGACTCGGCGAAGGGTACGCGCATATTTTCGCGGAATCCGGATGCAAAGTCGCCTGCGCGGACATACAGTTTGAGAAGGTCTGTCAGACCGCGGAAGATATCTGCGCGCAGGGCTTTGAGGCAAAAGCTTTCGAAGTCGATGTCACCCGTCAGAAAAGTATCCGCAAAATGGCTGCTGAAATTCTGCAGGCATACGGCCGCATCGATGTCCTCGTCAATAATGCCGGTGTCGAGCACATCGAACCCTTCACAGAAGTAAGCGAGGAGCATTACGATTTCATTACTTCTGTCAATCTCAAGGGAGTCTTTTTTGTCGCGCAGGAAATTGCCAAAATCATGAAAAAGCAGGGCGGCGGAAAGATCATCAATATCGGTTCCCTCGGCAGCTACATAGGCCTCGCGGAATCCAGTGTCTACTGCACGACAAAAGGCGGTGTCATCCAGATGTCCAAGACCATGTCCATCGAACTGGGTCCGGATAATATCCAGGTAAACTGCGTCGCGCCCGGCTATTTTATCACGCCCATGACTCAGCCTTTCTACGATGACGCTGAACACCGCGCCTGGATTGAGAGCCGCATTCCTCTGCACAACTGGGGCACCGTAAAGGACCTGGCAGGTCCCATGCTCTTCCTCGCGTCCGACGCCAGCAACTATGTCACCGGCGCCACGATCAAAGTGGACGGCGGCTGGCTGGCAAGCTGATGATCCCATCTGTTTCCTGTGATTACAAGGGACCACAAAAGCTTTTTCATACACAGCTTT
>Ga0256407_10014773_pt1 | contig 10200 bp, 7 predicted proteins | sample RumenRJG_04DNA_FD_193489 | JGI IMG/M metagenome (GOLD analysis project Ga0256407, IMG submission 193489) | Bovine rumen microbial communities from Lethbridge, Alberta, Canada - RJG_04 | ecosystem: Host-associated > Mammals > Digestive system > Stomach > Rumen | place: Canada: Alberta | collected... | reverse complement strand
TAACAATAAAACCATCTCTGATTTTTACTGACTGATAATCAAAATATAATGGATTCAGTGTATCTTTATACTTTGGAAGTCTCGGCTCTCCCTTATACTTTGACGGATTGACTTTATAGTCCTTAACAGACTTGAAGTATGATTTATAGTTATTACACAGATGAATCAAAATCATCTGTGAAAGTTTAGCCTTGCACAGATTTCGGTAATTGTTAAATTCCGGCTCGTAATTTCTCAGAATTCTGTTTAATTCGGTCTGACTTATAAAGTTCTTATGCTCTTTGTAATGATTGTTTATCACATATCTGCCCTGATTATACAGATGTCTGGAATAAAGAAACTGCTCTTCAAACCATTCTGTTTTATCTATGTAGAAGCATGCGCACAAAATCATTGTAAAGCTCTTTGGTTGGATATATATTTAATATATGACTGATTATAACACCATATACACGTAAATCAAATATTATTAATAATATGCGTTTAAATTATTTAAATATGTCAATTTTAAAATTCAAACAACAAGTATATTTTGGAATTTAAAGTCTGTTTGATGAATAGATTATTGGTAAACAAGGATATAATCAATACATAATTACAACAGAGCCTGATAATTTTATTTTCAGCTTCGATACTCCGTTTTCTGAAAAACAGGTTAAGGCGTATTACGGCAGAAATAAGACCTGCAATGAAAAAGCCAATGATCTGCTGAACCGGGGGATCCTGTTCCGCAGTGTTACCTCGAAGCTTGTATGCGGAGGTGTGCATGTTGGAAGAATTTACAGTCTGAAAGGAAGCTTCGACTGTGTCGAACTTCTGAAATAAGAATTATATTCTCGATTATAAAAGTGGTAATTACCACAAAAAAACAAGATTGGCATCAGTCAGCCTATAAAACTGAATAATATTTTCAATCAGATTTTTTAATTGCAGGTTTCCTGCAGAATTTTTTTCCGACGGGAGGCTGCAGGTTCCGGATTAATTTTTGCACAAGAGCATCAGAAAAAAAATGTCTGTATCGCAAAAAAGTATCAGTTCGGAATCTCTGCAACCCTTTCTGAAATCACATCCTTGAAAAAAATCTTTACAAAATTACTGAATTTGATAATATAGCGACGGTTTAATATCCATAAGAGGAAATATGTCAAAAGAAGATAATATTGAAATGCAGGGTACTATTATTGAAACTCTGCCAAATACAACATTCCGTGTAGAATTAGAGAATGGCCATGAAGTTATTGCTCACATCTCCGGAAAAATGAGAAAGAACTATATTAGAATTTTAACCGGTGATAAAGTAACCGTTCAGTTAACTCCATACGATTTAAGCAAGGGTCGTATAGTTTTCAGAGCAAGATAACAGAACCACTGCTCTGTCAGCAGCCTGATCAGAATTTTTCAAATCGGCTAAAGACTCAAATTGAAGAATACAGAAAAGTCTGTGTCTGAAAAAGGCTCGGGCTTTTTGCGTCTTTTTAATTTCCTGAATACAGATTTACCGCCGGGGAAAACCGGATAAATGAAGCACACCTGTGAAGAAGAATTTCAGGATAACTGCATATGCAGAATAAACAGCCATTCTCAGTAAACAAAAGAATGACTATGACTGTATCCGACTGAACGTCATCCGATAATTACAGACAGCATGAAGGTCCGGTCGTCAAAATTTCAGATGATGAACCATTTCTGCCGCAATCCTGCAATGCAGATATGAGCCACTGCACTGAATTTCGATTTATCAGCTGATGCATGCTTGTATTTTTTCGTATCATGCAGTCTGTTCAGGTAAAAATACTCTGTGAGAAATATCAAAACGAGGATGAACTGTTCACCAAACCACTGCTCTGAGAGCCGCTGATAATATCGGGAAACTACAGCGATTCCTTCAGAAGGGTTAAAATCCCGTCTTCATCAATCGGTACAAAGGAATTTTTCAAATCCGACCAGGATTTTTCTATATGAAGTGCCATCTCTTTGAAATGCTCGTCAGTAATTGCTGAATTCAGATCCGAGAGTCTGTCGGGAAGTCCGATCTGTCTGAAAAACTCCGCCGTGGCATCAATCGCCTTCATTGCATCCGCATACGGATCTTCTGTTTTTTCTATGCTGAATACATTGTATCCGTACCGTGCAAAGCGCCGGGCTGTATCCCGGTTTAACGAATATCTCATCCACCGTGGAATGATCACCGCCAGACCTGCACCGTGAGTAACGTCATACCAGGCCGAGACCTCGTGTTCAATGGCATGACATGGCCACGGACTTGGAGTTCTTGCCATGGATAAAAGTCCGCAGCATCCGAAAATGCTGGCCATCATCAGCTGATAGCGCGCATCATAGTTGTCAGGTTCTCTGATTGCAGCCGGTGTGCAGTTTACAACAGTTCTGAGCATGGCTTCACAGAAACCGTCGGTAAGAATATTTCCCTTGGCAACAAAGTACTGTTCAAATACATGGGAAATAATATCTGCAGCACCCGAGGCTGTCTGAAATGCAGGAACACTGAAGGTATAGCACGGATCCAGAAAAGCTGCCGCAGGAAATAAATTTTCACTCATAATCTCAAGTTTTTCATGGGTATCCTCTCTGGTGATCACTCCGTAACCGTCATATTCACTGCCTGTCGCGGCCATGGTCATTACCGCGAATATCGGCAGGCATTCTCCGATTTTTGCAGAATCAGTCACCAGATCCCACGGTTCACCTTCATATGCAACTGCAGCGGCAATATGTTTACAGCAGTCAAGAGCACTGGAACCGCCCAATGACACGATAAAATCAATTTTATTTTCACGGCATATTTTTACCCCCGCTCTTACTGCTGCAAGTTTAGGATTGGGAGTAATTCCGGAAAATTCAATCAGGTTGAAACCGCAGAGAAGATTTTTTACGCGATCAAGCAGACCGCTTCTTGCAACGCTTCCTCCTCCGTAGGCTATCAGAACATTTTGACCGTAATTTTTTACAGCATCGGGCAGCTGCTCGACGCAGTCCCTTCCTGCATATATACGGGTGGGAAGATAAAGAGAAAAAGGAAACATGATGCGCTCCTGCAAATCAAATTTTTCAGTAAACAGTAATCATACACCGAAACAGCAGAAAAAAAATTCAGAGAAAAATTTTTTTTATCTTGCTGAAATATTCTTTCTGTTGTTTTCTGAAATAAAAAAAATCAACCGGTAAATTTTTTAACAAATTTTTTTTCAGATTATCCCTGAATGCACACTGATTATTTCGTTTTCAAAACGACGGCATAAATTTTTTTCAGATTTCCGGATGCTCTGCATTATTCAAACTTCACTGCTCATAAATCACATCATATATGCGATCGTAAATTTTCTGAAGCTCTTCGGCTGCCGCTATTATTTTATCAGTATTTTCATCTCCGGGAGAAAATGACTTTTCATATATTTAAAAATATCATTTTCCTCTTTTTTGATTCTGCCGTCAGCTATAATCAATCCCCGGAGCTCGAACATTACAATCCGTTTGATCAACAGCAAAATAATCAATCAGAGCTTTTACCGTATCTACATCCTGTCTGGTTCGTACGGTCTGTTACTTATTGAATTAATATACTCTTCAAATTTTCTGAGGAATTGAACTGCTTCCTGTTTCTACCGGAACAGATTTTCAGATAATCCGGCGATCGGTATACTCCTGATTATATTTTTTCCGGCTCTTTTACATTAATTCAAAGCATCGTTTTTACATCCGAAATTCAACATGACCGGAACTCTCCTATCAGGATAATGCAGTCTGAAATCTGTAAAAACAGTAAAATAATTGTAATGTAACAGTTCAGTCAGGTTTGTGACTTTCAAAACATTTTTTACACAGTCAGTCAGGTAGAAACTTTATTCACTTCAATTCCGGAACTTTTGGGTGCAAAGACCGTTCAGACAGTTTGTTAGCACTGTTTATTAACGTTTGTCAGCATTGATGCATGAAAATTCATGCTCTTCTTCTGACCTGCAGTTCACTGCGATACTTACACCCGTATATCACTTTTCGATACAGTGATTTATCCAGTTGTCATAATGATTTTCAGTAAAAGAAAGCGGATCGGAGGTTATAATGCCTGAATACTCCTCCAGCACAGGACATGCACCGTCCTTTACAAAATTAATAAAGAAGAAATCAAAACTGTTTTCATTGCAGCGGGGAATATATCTTCTGTAGAGGATCTGAGTATTGTTCACTGCATACTCTTCTGAAATATGGTCACCGTTATATACTGTCGCATAGGAATATGCCGGATAATGAACGCCGTCAGCGGTAAAAGGAAACAGAAAATGTCTGCCGCTCTCAATTAAACCCTGATGAATGCAGTCAATGACTCCCTTTTTACAGGAGACAATCTCCAGAATGTCGCCGTTCCGGCTTTTACTGAGCCTGAGATAATTTCTGCATGCTGAGCTTACGGTCTTTCTTTCCTTCATTCCGCATTGCTCCCGCATCAGCATTTCGTAAGGACCTTGAAGATAACCGGTAAACGGCTTTTTCACCGGAGACAGAAAGGAAACTTCAACATTGTCTGATGAAATCCGGCAATACTCAAAGGAATTTCTTAAATTGACTGTTTCGTCAATCAGATGCGAAAGATAATCGAGATCTGCATTTTTATCATTTTGAACATTCTGTGCCATGAGAAAAAAAATTTTTCAATTCGATGAAAAAAGCCGATGCAAATTTAAATTTTAAAAATCCAGATTTTTCAGCTTTTCAATGATTGTAACATCGGCAGGCAGCCATGCAACTGAATCCAGATTATCCCTGGTCAGCCATTTTGCCGCTTCATGTTCTTTCAGCACCAGCTGATCTGAAGTCAGAGTGCATAAAAAACATTTCATGGATAAATGAAAATTCGGGTAATCGTATTCAATGGTATCAAACAGTTCGCCTACATTAATATCGGCATCAAGCTCTTCCTTGATCTCACGTTTCAGTGCCTGCTGCGGAGTTTCACCTGTTTCAATTTTTCCGCCGGGAAATTCCCATCCGTTTTTAAATTCACCGTAACCGCGCTGGGTGGCAAAAATTTTATGATCTTTAATTGTGATCGCAGCTACTACGTTGATAGTTTTCATTTGTAATCTCTATTCTAAATTTTCGTTGTCGTAATTCAGATCATCTAAAGTAAGATAATCATAAATATCTTTTCGTACTTCATGTTCTAATTGTAACAAAAACTCCACTGCAGTTTTACCAGTATTTTTCATTTCAATCTCTTTCGCAGAACCTTCTACTGGATGAACAATACCTAAATAATAAAATTCTTTAGAATTTTTATCTCCCGTATTTTTTCTAACAAATAAATGAATTGTATCTCCATTTATGTCTGCTTTAAGAATTTGTTTAATTTCATCAGAATTTAATGTTCTTCCATTTTTAGAAATCCATTGAAATTGCATAGGATTAATAAAGTGATCTTCATACTTTATAGTGTCACTAATATCTCCCGACTTACTATAATTCACAAAAATTGGTAATGTTTTCGTAAGCTTATGATATTTATATCCAAAAATAGTAGAAGTCTGGTTAGATCCCCAGTTCAACAACCAACATACATCCTCATAACTATATCTTTCATATAATACTAAATCAGTATTTTTATAGCTTTTTGAATATTGTTTGTTAAAGCGGTTAATTCCAAAATCAATTAATTCGTTAAAAACATTAGCAAAATTCTTATCTTGAATAACTTGTTTGAAGTTATCAGAAATTTTTAATTTTGGTTCTGAATTAACATCATTTATATCGGTTTTCAAAAATATACAATCACTATAAGTTACCTTTCCAGTTCCAGAAGCAAACTGGTTAGTTAAAACCCTATACATATTCAGTAATTTTATAGAATTAATCTCAAGTTTATATTTTTCTAAAATCCTTTTTTCAAATAATGACTTAACATCATAATCCTCAAGATTAACTGTTTGGTTAGTATTAGAATAAATTTCAATAAATAATTTAAGCAAGTCTAATTCGTAAATTCTTTTACCTTTTGCCAATTTTTGAGAAACAAATTCAATCATTTTCTCGCCCAAAGAAGATAAACGAATTTTATAATCATCTTCATAATCTACCAAAAATTTATAGTAAGACTTTTCTCTACTATCCATAAATCTTAAAACATCTATTTCTGCAGCTTGTTCAAAGTCCATTAAATTTGGAATTCTTCCTAATTTATTTTTTAAATTTTGGTATTTTTCTTTCAAGAATTTGAGCATACTAAAATCTGCACCGTCAATAGATTTAAAAATTTTTTCTTTACTAATCTTATCAAAATAGATTGTTGATGCACCTTTAATATATTTTGAACCTTCTAAAACAAATTTTCTGATGTACTCTTTGCTATAAGAAACATCGCCAGATAAAGCAATAGGTATTAAGAAATTTGATTTATATTCTCCGATAAAATCTATAACTACAATAAAATCTTTATCTTTGCTTTTACGTAATCCTCTTCCTAATTGTTGAACGAAAACAATTGACGATTGTGTTGGTCTTAATAAAATCACTTGATTAACTTCTGGAATATCAACACCCTCATTAAATATATCAACCGAAATTATGTAATCAAGGTTATCGTCTAATTCCTCATCTCTTGTTAATCTCTTAATACATGACTCGCGATCTTCTTGAGAATCACTACCACTGAGCGCAATAGTTTTATACTTTTGCCCATTAGATTTAATTTGTTCATTAAATTTTTCCGATAAGGCTTCTGCCTCTTTTATCGTACTAACAAAGATCAATCCTTTTACTCGTTTACCAGAATAACCATACAATTCTGCCTGCTTGATAATATGCTTAACTCTGGCCTCAGGATACAACCTATTAAAATCACAATCATCACTTAAAGGATCGACATTTTCAATATTAAAGTCAGTTACTCCAAAATAATTAAAAGGGCACAGCAAATCGTAATCCAAGGCATCTTGAAGTCTAATTTCACAAGCTATGTTATGATCAAAAAATTTATAAATATCAAATCCATCAGGACGATCTGGGCTAGCAGTCATACCCAAGCACAATTTTTTAGGTTCAAAATAATCCAATAAAATCTGGTAACTGGTAGCAGCAACGTGATGTGTTTCATCAACTACGATGATATCAAATGCATCCTTTGCAAATTTTTCCAATTCATCAGATTGGCTGATAGTTTGAATAGTAGCAAATGTTATGTCAGCATTATATTCTTTCGATGAGCCACAAAGAAATCCATATGTTTTTGTATCGCCAAAAATATTTTGATAACTAGCTTTAGCTTGCTTTAAAATTTGTTCGCGATGAACAACAAATAATGCTCTGTCGAAACCTATATCCCTTAATGCAAAACCTGAAGCATAAGTTTTACCAGTTCCGGTTGCAGAAATAAGAAGTGCGCGCTTTTTCCCTTCTTTTAATAATTGTTGTAAATTATCACTAAATTTTTTTTGCATATCATTTGGCTGATAAATGATATGTCGAGCTGAGATAACTTCAGGTTTGTTTAAAGCCAGCTCTTTTTGTTTTTTTATCAAATCATATCTAATTCGATACTGTTCAATAAAATTACTATAGTCTATGGCAAAGCCACTATTCCAAATTTCATCAAACTCCTTCAATAATTCTTTTGCAGCTTCACAGGAATCATTCTGTACAGATAATACATTCCATTCGTGGTTTGACTTCAATGCGCTTTGTGTAAGATTCGAACTACCTATAATAAAACGCAACATCTGATTTATATTTCTAAAAATATAACCCTTAGTGTGAAATCCCTTTTTAGATAAATTTGTATCAAAAATTTTTAATTCTATATTTTCAAATCTTGCTAAACAATCAAGGGCTTTTGGTTCAGTAAAATCTAAATAATCGGTGGTAATTATTTTACCCTTTATATTGTTTTGTCTTAAGAGTTCAAAATATGGTATTAAAGGAACAATACCCGCCAAATTAATAAAGGCAACACTCAAACAAAAGGAAGAACAAAATGTTAACTCATTAACCAAAACATTAAAAACAGTTTCATTTAACTCAGAATTGTTACGGACAAACTTTACATATGAATCTTTAGATTTAAAATTGAAAGCATCATATGTAATTTTATCTTGATCATAATTAAGTGCTAATTTGTCTTTTAAATAATTATCGTAATACTCCTCACCCTCAGCATCACTAATAATTTTATTTTCTGAAAATTTATCTATCAGCGAAGAATTATCAAAATTATCTGAACTTGAATTAATAATATTTTGCTCCATTTGATTCCTCTAATAAAATAACAATTTGAATCATACGAGGCGTTAGTTTGCTAAACTCCAGTCCCGTTTCTTATCCTCTTCAGTGATTTTTCTGATTACTCTGCACGGATTTCCCACTGCAACCGAATTATCAGGAATATCCTTTACCACCACACTTCCCGCACCGATCACCACATTGCTGCCGATAGTTACATTGGGAAGCACCTGAACTCCGGCACCGAACCATACATTGCTTCCAACCTTAATCGGATGAGCGTATTCGATCCCCCTGTTGCGTCTCTCAAAATCAATCGGGTGTCCGGCAGTATGAAAACCGCAGGATGGAGCAATAAAAACGTTGTCTCCAAATTCAACTCCGCCGCCGTCTAAAATTACAAGACCGTGGTTGGCATAAAAATTTTCGCCTGTTCTGATATTCCAGCCGTAGTCACACCAGAAATCCGGTTCAATGGTAATATTCTCCCCGGTACGGCCAAGAATTTCCCTGATTAATTTTTTTCTGGCATCGAAATCACCTATCGGCAGATTATTATATTTCTGACAAAGAATTTTGCACTTTGTACGTTCCTGAAGAAGTTCATCATCATAATTGGCATCATACATCTGATGATTCAGCATTTTTTCCTTTTCTGTCATAACACCTCTCAAAGCATCAGAATTAATAATTAAAAAAATTAAAATCACCCTGAATAAAACAGGCAGAATGATTATAACATCACATGATGATATTCAGTCTCGCGATTATTGCATAATCTTGATGTTAATCAAGCAGATTAAACCACTAAACAAATCAGTTTCAGGAACTTTCAAATAACACCGCAAAATAAAATCAATTCTGCGTTTTAAACTGATGAAAATATTTATGCGGGCGGAAAAAACATAATTCCGCCCGTTATAAATTCATAAAGCAATACCGGAATTTTAATTATTGAATAAACGTCGGCAGGGAATCATGCCGGCATGCATGCGCAGTGAACCTGTCTGATTCTTCAGTATCCGTCAGATATCTGTGCATATCTGCAGACGTACCGCAATTAATATGCAATCCCGATGCATCTTTCATGAGTAAAAACGACTTCCCTTAATGCGAAGATTTTTAATACGGCCGGTATCAAACCAGTCTCAATTACATCTTTTCACCGGCATCATCACCGCCGTCAAAAAATTTTTTCAGGTCACTGCGCTAGTCCATGATTTTGCATTCCTTCAGAATATAATTTTCAAGACTGCAGGACAGCCCGAGTCTGCGCTTAAGCCGCTTGAAATTCAGTTTGTATTTCACAGATCCGGTTTTATGCTCTCTCCTTAAAGCTCTGAGAACTGCAACGGAAAAAGCTCTGCAGTTATCACCCTCCATGCACTCCGAATCTATTTTTTTATTTTCCCAGACAACATATTGCCCGAAACCGATATGCGGACAGCTCCAGCCGATTATTACTCCGCCGACAGATTCGTTCTCTTCGCGGATACACCCTTTTTCCACATAACAAATATGCAGTTCATCATATTTTTCCAGTTCGAAACTGCAGTTTTTATACATCTGCCCGGCGATTACATCGGAAGGCCTGCGTGATTTCCTTTTTACAGATGCAGGCACAGATGGAATATTCAGACTATCTACCCCGTTCTGTCTAAAGGAAACGGCATCCTCAAATATCCGCCTGAAATTTTTTACTTTTGCAGTGTTCCATTTTCCAAGCGGCTGATTGAATGATTTCGCCATTCTGAACATATGGCTCATATCTGTGGCATTTGATGTATCCCAGCTGTCAACCGGCTGATTGAAGGATACAGCGCCTCTGAACATATTGTTCATTTTCGTAACGTTGTAGACTGCCATTTTATATGATCTCATTTCACCCTGGTTTTATTCATTTTGATTGATCCGGCCGGATCTCCGAAAGTGACGAAATTTTCTCAATCGCTGTGCAACGATTTTGATCTGTTTAAT
>Ga0256407_10014768_pt1 | contig 10203 bp, 7 predicted proteins | sample RumenRJG_04DNA_FD_193489 | JGI IMG/M metagenome (GOLD analysis project Ga0256407, IMG submission 193489) | Bovine rumen microbial communities from Lethbridge, Alberta, Canada - RJG_04 | ecosystem: Host-associated > Mammals > Digestive system > Stomach > Rumen | place: Canada: Alberta | collected... | reverse complement strand
TAATTAAGTTTAATAATATATATATTTTTTTATTACAATTTGAGAAAATTGTTAACTCTTTTAAAGATTTTTTTTCATGATAAAAAACTTTGAATAAAGACAATAAATAGAATTTTTGAATTTTGATTGTTATAATTCCAATATAAAAAAAAATTAGAAATATATTAATAATTTCAATTTTTTATCTTAATTTTGGTATCTTATAAAATAAAAAAAATTTATATAATATTGTCTATTTAATTTTTATATATATTATATACCAATAAATGATATCTGAATATAATTAATTACTTCTTTTATAATTTTCTAATTCCAGGACTTAGAAAAATTTCAAATTTCAAAAATCAAATGTTAAATTTTTTATTTCTTTTCTTTAATTTTAAAATAGGTTTTTGCATTTCAATCAAACATTTAACTCCACTAAACCTATTAATGTTGTAAATTTTATTAATTATTTTTTTTTTATTATTCAATTCTTCATTATCAAGTAATTCAAAAATATTAGGTCTATCAGAAATATTTTTTTCAAGTAATTTTTTTGCCAACAAACCAATTTTTTTAGGAATAATTTTAACTTTTTTACATTCTTTTAAATTATTATCAAAATGTTTAATTTCAACTTCTTCAGTATCATTTTCATCAAATTGATATTCACTAATTTTTTGACAAGCTTTATTTAAACAATTATTTAAACCTTCTAAATCATTTCTATCTTTAAAATTTTGATTAATTGGATTATTTTTAAAATAACAAATATAAATAAGTAAACCAATAGGAAAATAATCAACTTTAAAACAATCATTTTTATTAGTAATAATATTATTATCTGAATAACATTCTGGCCCTTGATAATTTTTAGTTCCACTTCCGACTTCAAATTCATTAGAAGCTTTTTTTGTTATTCCAAAATCACATAATTTAATTATAAAATAGTTTGCTACTAAAATATTTTCTGGTTTAATGTCTCTATGAACAAAATTAAGCTCATGAAAAATTTTTAATCCTTCAAAAATTTGAATTAAAAAAAAAGATAATAATGTATTATTAATTGTATAGAGATAAGAAAAATTTTTTGTAAAATTTATTATTTTTAATAAATTTTTTTTGAATAAATAATCTAAAAAAAATTGCATATCATTATAATAACTTTTTTCCATTACAATTGAATACATATTTTTATTGTTCAATTTATCATTATATACTGAATATGTTTTTACTATATTTTTTGAATTTAATTTTTTTGATAAATAACATTCTTCTTTTATTTGTTTCTCTCTTTCTTGATCATTTGGAATTTGTATCTTTATTATAACTTCATTTCCATTTACTGTACCATAATAAATTTTTCCAAATCCTCCTTCATTTATTTTTCCTTTTTCTTTTATATTTTTTTTTAATAGTATTTTTTTTATTTCTTTCTCCATATTTGTTTGTTTAGATTTATGCTATTAAAAAAAGTTTCAAATAAACAATCTTATTAATGTAAATAATTTATTAATATTAATTTTATTAATAAATTTTATTTTATTTTTTTTAATTAGATATTTAATAATCATTTCAAAAGTTTCTTTTGAAAAAGTTTTAATAAATTCTATATCAATTTTATTCAATTTATATTCATTTGATTTTAAATTTTTATTTCCATCTAATAAATTATCTAAAAATAATTTATCATCTTCATTTATGTTTTTGTATGTAGAAATATTTATTAAAATATTTAAAAAACTATTTGAAATTTTATTTAAAATACTATTTTCATAATCTTCATTTTCTTCCTTTTCATATTCCTTTTCATCATTTTTTACTTCTTTTTCTTCTTTTTTTTCTTCTTTTAAATTTAAATTATTTATTTCTTCTAAGAATTTATTTAATAATTCATCTTGATAACAATTATAAAAATTAAGATTAAATAAATTTATATTTAACATTTGTACAAACATTTTTATTGAATTATAAAAATTACCACTATTATAAGTAAATATTTTAATATCTTCTTTTTTAAGAATTGGAATTTTTTGTAAAATTAAAAGTCTTAAATTATAATATTTAAATTTTTTAAATTTAATTTCAAAACTTTTTAAAATTGTATTAAATCTCTCTTCTAAATTTATTTTTGTTATATTTTTTTTATCTTGAAAAAAAAGAGCATGTAATAAAAGTTGATTTAAAATATTAATATTTTCTATTTGTTCTTCCTTATTACAACTACTCATTAAATTACCAGAAAATAATTTTAATTGTTTCATTTTTTTTGATTCATTATCATGATTATTTAATGGCAAATAAATTTGAATTAAAAATTGATTTAATTTATCCATATTTATAATTTCATTTTCTTTAAAAGTAAAATTGTAATTATTATCTTTAATAAAATCAAAGAAAATTTTTGAAAAATTTTCTTTATAATCATTATAATTCTTAATATCAATTTCCATATTATTTATTATAATAAAAATAATTTCAAAAATAAATATATAAGTCTATTTATAATAATTATCTAAAAAAAATACTTTTAATACTTAAAAATATCTAAAAATATAAACAACTTAAATATTAACTTTTAAATAATACTCATATTCAATATTAGAAGAAATTTTTCTAACAATTTCATTTTTATATTTCTTAATTAAATTTCTAACATCATCTTCTCTTTCATCATAAATTCTCATTAAAAGTTTTTTTAAATTAAACAAAATATTATCATTTTCATCACCACAATACCATCTTATTAAAATACCATTTTCTTTTTGTAATCTAAAATTTTGTATCATATTATCAACAATAATAACTTTTTGAATATTTCTTCCTAAAAGAGAAATATCTTTTATATATTCATTATTAATTATTATATTATGTTCTCTATATAATCTTCCACTAAAAAATTTATTTTCTTTTTCTATTTTATCTATTATTGGTGATGCGTATTCTCTTGTTGATGAAGTAAATATTATTATTTCATATAATTCACTTATTTCTTTTAAAAAAATTCTTAATCCTGGCCTTAAATATAATATTCCTTCTTTTTTATTTTCTTTTGAATATTGAAATGATATTAAAGTTTCGTCTAAATCTAAAATTAATGTTAATTCTTTTTTTGGAGGAAAATTTAATAAAGGATAAGATGGAATTTTTGATATTATATTATTTAATAATGAAGTATTTATATTATTTTTATTTGAAATTGTTATATTTTTATTTAAATGAATTGAAGGTTTTGAATATGAGATATTGTAATTATAATTATTTGTATTATTTATATTGTTATTTATATTATTATTTATATTTTTTAATTTTGAAAAATAATCAATTGATTGATTTAAAGTATTTATATGATTATTTTGTGAGAAAAAATTTTTAAATTCTTTATTATTATATAATGAGATTTGAGTTGGACTTGATTTAAATGATTTTAAAGTTGTATTTCTATTTTTTATTTGTTTTTGAAATATTAAATTTGTATTTTTTTTATTTTGATTATCATTTAAAATTAATAATTGACTTGATTTTTGATTATTATTTTTATAAATATATTTATTAAAAAAAATTATAATATCTTCCTTATTATTTTTATTGATTTCTTCTTTTTTCTTATCATAAAATTTTTCATAGAAATAATCTTTTTTATTTTTACTATTTTTATCATTAATTAAATTAACATGTATAATTAATAAAAGATCATTTAAAACATTATAAGTTTCTTCATTATTTAATTTAATTTGAATAAAATGTGAAGAAGAAATATTTACAATCAATCTTTTTTTTAACATATTTACACATTTTTCTACCCATAAATTATTTTTACAAGAAATGGAAATTTTTGAAATAATAAAATCAAAAATAATCAAATAATTTACTTGAAGTAAATTTAATAATTTTAAAATTTTATTTTTATTCCTTTCAATTATTTTATAATTAAATGAACATTCATAAATTATCATAATACAAATTAATTGAATAATAAAATGAAAATGAATTATTTCTTTGAATTTTATTTCAATAAAATATTGTTCTAAATTTCCATTTATTGAACTATATAAATAAAAATTAATCCATTCTAAACATTTTAAAGAAATTATATTATTTGAATTATTTATTTTATTATTTATAATTATTAATTTTATTTCGTTAAAATTTTCTTGTAAAATAAGTAAATCTTCTAAATTAATTTCAGAATTAATATTTTGATTCAAATTTTCATTTTTTATATTCTCTAAATTTTTATTTAATGGAATTTTCATTGGAGAAAAATTAGTTTTTATTTTATTGATATGTTTTTTAACAAAAATACTTTTATTAACCTTTAAATTAATTTCAGATAAATTTTCTTTAATATCATTTAAATAAGTTGTATTTGTAGAAATTGAAATATCATTCTCACTATTTAATAAATTTTTATTATGTTTTGGTTTTGGGGTTAATACATTTAAATATTTTAAATTATTATTCTCTTCATTTAAGTTATTTAATATGTTAAAATCATTTTTTTCAAAATTATGAAAAAAAAGTAAATTATTCTTTATTTTATCTAATTTTTGCTTTGGTATATCTTGTAGTATTTTTGTTATTAAATTTTTCTTATCATTTAAATTATTTGAATTTATTTCATATTTATTAATATCATTTAGTTTATTTGTTAAAGACATATTTAATTTTTTTAAAACACAATTTAAAAAATAATTATTTTTAAAAAATATTTTTTTCAATTATTAAATAATAAATATTCAAAATATTTTATGAATGAGATTATTTATTGTATAATTAATTCTCTTATTTATGTTATAATACATTTAATGATAAAAAAGAGAAAAAAATACACTTCAATTGCAATACGTTCTCCATATATTTTATATTTTAATAATTTTTTTACTCTTATATTAACAACAATTCTTATTTTTTCTGAATTAAAAAAACAATTTATTTTTCAACTTATAATAAATCAATCACAAATTTTAATAATGATATCTTATTTTTTAATGTGTCAAAGAATTGTTATTTCAAGTAAAATCAATCCAGATGAAAGAAGTGATATTGAATTATTTTATAATAAAAATTATTTATACCAGGAAAATTATTATATTAAAATATTATTTTATATTACAATTATTTTATCTATATTTCATATAGTTATTTATTTTTTTCATCAATTTTCAATATTTCAATTTGATAATTATATTAATGATTATATAATATTTTTAATTTTTTTTGAAATTTTATTTTTAATAACATATACATATAAAATTTTAAATGAAGAATTATTAAAATTTCAAATTATTTGTTTAATATTAATTTGGACTACTTATTTAAATTTGAAAAAACATTTAGATGAAAATTTACAATATTATTTTTTTTTCATTATAATATATTGTAATACATTTTTAACAAATATTTTACCAATTCTTATGACTTATTTATGTAAATCAAATATTACTTTTCAATTTAATCCTAAATTAATGAATGATTTATATTTATTTTTATTAGATGAAGAATGTTATAAAATGTTTTCAAATTATATTAATTTAAATGATGCAAATAATTTCATTTATTTAACAATTTATACTCATATTATGAAATTGAAATTTTTATATGATTTAGAAAATAATCAATCAATAATTAACAATGAAGCAAGAATTATTTATGAATTATATTTTGAGAAAAATGATTATAAATTAAAATTTAATGAAGAAATATTTGAAAAGATTAGAGAAAAATATAATAATTTAAATAATAAGAATCCAACAAATGATCTTTTTGATGATGCTTTAGAATTTTGTTTTATTGAATTAGGAAAAATGTTTGAAAAAGTTAGAAAATCATATGAATATCAATTATTAAGTGATTCTATTCATTCATATTCTTATATTCATTGTAAAATGAGTAATGTTGAAATGATTAATAAATATTAAAATTTATTTTTTAATTTCACAATTATTCAAAATTAAATTCAATATTTAATATATAAAATTTGATTATTAATTTTTTAATTTTTAATAAAAAGGAATTTATTTAATTTTATTTAATTATTGATTATAAAAATTATTATTATTCATATAATTTTGTTGTTTTTGATAATCAACATTTCCATTTTCCATATTATAATAATTATTACTATTAATATTATTATTATTCATATTTGAATTATCATATTGATTTAACATTTGTTGTTGAAAATATTGAGAAGAAATATTTTCTTGATATATTTTATCATTCATATCTCTATTAATTTTATGTAATCTTTGATTTATTTTATTTAATAAATCATCTTGTATTGTTTTTCTTGATATAAAATCATCTTCTCTTAATTGATTAAATTGATTTGAATAATTTTGAATTTGATGATCTAATTCATTCATTTCTCTATTATTTTGATTATAATTATATGAATTATCTGGCATTCCATATGTTCTTTGATAATTATTTTGTCTATTATTATAATAATTATTTAAATAATCATTTACTGGACCTTGTTGATTATTATTATTATAGTTTTGATTATGAAAATTATTGTTGTTTATATAATTTTGATTATTATTAAAATCATTTTGATTATTATTGAAATTATTTTGATTATTATTAAAATTATATTGATTATTAAAGTTATTTTGATTATTATTATAGTTATTTTGATTATTATTAAAGTTATTTTGATTATTATTATAGTTATTTTGATTATTATTATTAAAATTTTCTTGATTTGGAATTATATTATTATTAAAAATATTTCCTCCACTATTAATATTATTAAAATTATTTGTATTTCCTTGTTTATTAAATGCTTCATATTTTAATTCTTCACCTTCATCATTAAGTAAATCTTTTAATTTTTGTCTTCTTAAATTTAACATATCAGCTCTTTTTCTTGCTTCAAAAGAATTATAATTTTGCATTTTTTTATATTAATTTTAATAAAATATTTATAATAAAATAAATTATATTTTAAAAAATAAATTCAATATAAAGTATAAATTTTATTATTATAAAATATATATCAATATAATTGAATTATGTGACTTATATATTATTTTTATGATTTAATTATTTTTATATTTTAATTAATTTATTAATCTAATTTAAATTTCTCAGCATTTTTTTTAATATTTTCTATTTTTCCTCTTATTAATTGATTTCTTATTCCTTCATCAATAGGAAAATGTAAATTTAAATTATTAACTAAATTATTAGTATTTCTTCTTTCTGAAGATGAAATTAAATTATAATTACTATATCCATTATTTGAAGGACTAATATTACTAATATTTACATTTGTAAAATGATTTAATTGATTTTCATAAAAATTTTTTAATTCTTTAATTTCTTTTTCATGTTTAATATTATTTTTTTTATAAGTATCTTTTAAACTTTTAATAGTAGAAAAATAACTTTCTAATTTATTTTCTAATCTTTTAATTTTTAAAAAATATAAACTATCATTTTCATTTATGAAATTTTGATTATTTAAATCATTATATTCTGGAATTTTATTTTTCCAATTTTTAATTTCAATATCTATTTTTTTAATTTCATCTCTTAAAATATTATTTTCAATTTCTAAAAAATGAATTTTTTCAAAATCATTAATAATAACTTGATTATGAATATTATTAATATTTTTTTTTTCATTATTTTCATAATTATTATTTTTAAAAATACTAACTTTATCAAGTAAACTTTGTATTTGTTTATTTGTTTCTTCTGCAAGTTGTGTTGAAGTTTCTTTAATTTGAGAAATTTCTCTATCTAATAAAGTAATTTTATCTTCTAAATCATTTTCTTTGAAATGATAGTCAACTTTATTTTTTGATATTTTATTATTTAAATCAATATTTTTTTTTTGAATTGAGATTATTGTTTCATCTTTTTTTTTTATTTTATTTGTTAATGTATTTAATTCTTCATAAAGTCTTTCTTCATTTTCTTTATTTTGTTTTTCTAATAAATTTTTGAAATTTGTGTATTGGTTTTTTAAAATATTTTCCCTATTTTTATATTCATTTAATGATGATAAATATGATTCTTCATATTCTGAATGAATTTTTTTTATTTTTGATAAGTTTTGTTGATGTAAATTTTCTTTTTCTAAAGATATTTTTAATTGATTTTTGAGAATGTTAATTTTTTTTTCTAAAGATAATATTTCATTATTTAATTCATCTTCATTATCTTCCATTTAAATTTAAGATTTAATTCTTTATATTTTTGAAAAATAAATATTTTATTAAATTATATAATTAAATTATCAATACCAAATAAAATAAATTAATACTCAATAAATATAATAAGTTGATGTTATTATTAATTAAGATATGTTGTTGATTTATTTGTTTTTATTAAATATTTTGATTTAAATTATTTTTATTTAATTATAAATCACTATTAATCTAAGAAATTAAAACAATTTTTGAAAATTTTTATATCAAGTTAATTAGATTTACTATTTTTTATGAATAAAAAATTAATATTTTAGAAAAAATAATTAATTATAATATACATTTTATATTTTTGATAAATTATAATTCTTTATTATATAAGAAAAAAGTTTTTAATATAAAAAAATTAACCATAAATATTTTTATTAATTTTATAATAATTAAATATTCTGAGATGTCATAATTCTAAAATTAAAATCTTTCATATCAATATTTTTAGGATTTCTAAACCAATCATCTTTAAGCATAAAAGAATTACTATTCAATGAACTAGTTTTAATATTTCTAGTTTTAATTTTATGAGGAATAGATTTTCTTTTAAAAGATTCTTCATCTTCAATTTTAGGTAATTTTTTTAATAATTCATTTCTCTTTAATTTAAATTCATATTCATTTTTATCAACATCAGTAAAATCATAAGGAGATTTATAAATATCTTTTTTAGTAAAAGTTTCATTTTCTCCTGATTTTTCTTTTAATAATTCCCAAGCATTTTTTTTATTAGTACAATTAGAATTATTTTTATAATGATTATAAATATTTTTCATATTAATAAAATCATATCCTCTTTCATCTTGTAATTTATATCTATCATAATTTAATTTATTTTTTAATGATTCTTCTTTTTTTTTTTCATTTTCATATTCTTTTGTTCTATAATAATTTTCAATTTTTGGTCTTTGAATATATTTTAATAAAGAAGTTTGATTATTTTTATCATATAAATTTAATTTTTCTTTATCATAAATAACATTATTAACTGGATTAAACATTTCATCTCTTTTTGAATTTCTTAATTTTTCATTTTTTAATTTTAAATCTTCTTGATATTTTTTTTCTTTTTCAGGATCATAATATTTTCCTTTAATACAATCATAATTTCTAGTTTTATAAAATTTTTCAACAGCTTTTAATTTTTCATATTCTAAATCAACATTTTTTTTTTCATCATTAAATAATTTATAATTATTAGTAATAATATCATAATCTTTATAATTATTAGCATTAATTAATTTTGGTTTATTTTCATTAAAATCATCTTTACATTTTGGTCTTTTTTCAGGAGAATCAAAATAATGTTTACTTAAATTAATATTTGATATTATATTATAACATTTTTTATCTTTATTAATTCCAACTTTTTTTCCTTTTTCATTTTTTATTTCATTTGGATAATTTGGATGATTTTCAAATCCTTTTAATTTATCTTCTAAATTAATAATATTATATGCTTGTTCATATTTTAATTGATAATCATAATTTTTAGCTAATTGATTTTTTAAATTATTTTTTTCAAATATATTAATTTCTTTATTTCTATTATCATCATAATATTTTTGTAAAATTGGATCAAATTGATTTTCTATTTTTTTTATTAATTTTTGATTTCTTATAAAAGGTTTTTTATTAAATTTCCATTCAAGATTTCTTTTACTATAATCATAATCTAATATAGTTTTAGGCCAATTTATTTCTTTTGGAAATAATTCAAAAGATGTTCTTTGAGATTTTGATATTTTATAATTATTTGCTGTTGGCATTTCATCTTCTTGTTTTGTTTCTGTTAAATTTGGATTTGTATTTATTTCTGTTGTTTGATTTTGATTTGTTGGATTTGGAAATGATTGATTTTGAATGCTTTTATTTTCAACAGTTTCTAACATTTTTTATTTAATTTTTTTTTTTTTTTTTTTTTTTTTTTTTTTTTTTTTTTTTTTTTTTTTTTTTTTTTTTTTTTTTTTTTTTTTTTTTTTTTTTTTTTTTTTTTTTTTTTTTTTTT
>Ga0256407_10014766_pt1 | contig 10204 bp, 14 predicted proteins | sample RumenRJG_04DNA_FD_193489 | JGI IMG/M metagenome (GOLD analysis project Ga0256407, IMG submission 193489) | Bovine rumen microbial communities from Lethbridge, Alberta, Canada - RJG_04 | ecosystem: Host-associated > Mammals > Digestive system > Stomach > Rumen | place: Canada: Alberta... | reverse complement strand
AGACAACTGCAGATTAATGAATTCTTCTTGAGTCATAATAAATAATGTTGTAGTTGGGTGCAATAGCGCAGGGCAAAGGTACTATCACGCTACAACTGAAACAAGGTGTATTTCATCGAATGCTTACACTGCGAGTCATACAGTGACACCTTCGTGGGCGGCATGGGCGAACTTTACAATGGCATCAAGGACAGCGGGGCACGCTTCATCGGATGCGTCGACACCGACGGCTACACCTTCGACGACTCAGAGGCCGTCATTGACGGCAAGTTCATCGGACTGCCTCTCGACGACATCAATGAGGATGACAAGACCGACGCCCGCATTGAGGAATGGCTCTCGGCCATCTCTCCTGAATTGTAGTCATCGCTTAGGCTTTTATAATCATCCGCATCATCCGGTAACGGACCGCAAGGCCGTCCTTCGGGTGCATGCGGATGTCTTTTTACTATAAATTCTTGGCGTCGGGCATTCTTTAGACCCTGCGGGGAAAAGCGGCAAAGCCGAACGGACTAACAAAAGCTCTCCTTGAACTGCAGGAAATACGGCCTCTCTTCGAGTTTCTTTGCTTTGTTCATAATCTCAATGTGATGAGTGAAGCTAAGGCTGACAAACTCTTCAAAGTTTATTTCCTCTTTCAGGGGCTGGCGAGAGATCAAAAGACATTCGTAATCAACGACCTCCAAATCGACCGCCATTGGCGGGCCTCATCGCACATGTGCTCTATTTTGTAGAGATGCTGTATTTCGGTGAGGGTATGCTCGGCCGCGGCCTTGTTCTCGTCGAGCGCGCAGGGCAAAGGTACTATCACGCTACAACTGAAACAAGGTGTATTTCATCGAATGCTTACGATTATGCTAAGAAAGGCGGAAACCCTGGTTAATTAGGGTCTTCGCCTTTTCTCTTTTCCTGTTGTTCCGCCATTTTCACGATAACGGTTCATAAGGTGAATCTATTCCATACAAAAAGGATGGGGAAAATGTCTATGACATGAATCCCCATATTCATAATTGATAGAACTAATACTATTTTACAGTTGCTTTTATGTAGTTTTTCCCAGCAGGCTGTTTTTGGTCTTTATCATACATTGTTCCATATTTACCCTCTGGCATGTCACTAAGAACAAACACTGTGCATGCACGCCCAGCCACCACATTGTCTGTTGCTGCTGTACTTGCAGCAGTTGCTGCCATATCAACTAATGCTCCAAGCAAGCCGCCGCCACTACCACTAACACTTCTATCAACTTTGACAAGTCCTTCTCTTTGATATAAAGTTTCACCCGTTTTGGTGGATCTGAGAATATACTCTACACCTACTGTTAATTTACCTCCTAGATTATTCCTTTTCCAAGACTTGATAATAGTAAACATTGCGGCGTCTGCTCCAAGAACGTTTCTAAATTGAGATAAGTCATTTTCGATAAACATTTCTGCATCGTATGCGCTTTCTGCTTGGAACATCTCCATTGTCATCATCGGTGAATAGACATAGTAGCCCTTCTCACAGAGTGGCGCATATAATGTTGTGTAAAAAAAATCCTTTGCCTCAACATGGTTTGTTTGGTTAATTGGGGGCATAACAACGATTGATAACGGTTTCTCTTCGTACATTTTGGGGTACTGAGCATCGCGCGTTGTTGTTATTTGTTCGGCACACGAACACATTAACAACGTCATCAAACCGAGGATGATATTTTTTTTCATTTTTCTAATTGATTAATGATTCTTGAAATAAACTTTTCTGATTCTGGGTAAGCTGCAATTTCCGCTCTCAAAAGAGCCAGTCCCTCTTCTTTCTTCCCGGCTTTGTATAATAAGTAGCCATATTCAGCATTAGCTCCAGGAGGCACAGCCATTCTTACACCTTTTTGGTGGTTGATGACCTTTTCATACTGAGCCATAGCCTTTGTTAAGAGTTCTTCAGTTCCTCTTTTCGTATATTTATATGTTGCATCCTCGGAATCATACCAAGAATATAAACTCTGTTGGGTTGAACATGAAGCAAATGCAATCACACAAAATGTAAATAATATAAATTTCCTCATGGCAATGTAATTATTTTAGTTTCTTGACTTGATAAGAACAATTGTTTGCTGTATACAGTATTACCATTAAACTTTACAGTAACGTTCTTGCGACCGGTACTTACACCATATTGGGTACCTTTCCTATTAGCAGTTTTTGGCTTTACTACTTTTGCATCAAATTGTGTGCCGTCGACATCAACTTGCACCAGCTTAGAACCATTTCCGTAAGTATCCTTAGGACCAACAAATACCAAATAAGCCATATCTTCTTTGCCACTTTGTTGGGCGACGGGGAAACTGCTTTTACATCCTGCTAAAAAGCAGACAATTGCAAACAAGGTGAATAAAAACTTTGCTTTCATACGCTCGCTATTTAATTTCTTCTATATAATAATCTGTCAATTTTTCGGCATCTATAGTTGAGCCTGTTCCTTTAAAAGAGACAAAGGAATATTCAGTTTCCGGTGTATCACCACCTGTGGCGGATACTGTTACTGTCCCTATTTGTTTGCCAGGGAGTTCAATCATGACACCTGTCTGAGGATTCTTTACTTTCTTGCCTTTTGTCATTACTGCAAAGGTATCGCCGACCTTAATTCCTTGACTTTCTCCTCCGGCTATGAGCTGTGCGTCTGAATCATAGGATAAGAAATATGTACGCCAGGGTTTATCCGTGCACTTGTTAATAATGTTTTCAACTAATTGACCGATAGCTTCGGAAATAGCCTTGTCACTTAATGTGGCATCATAATCAGCTTTTCCACCAACACCTAAAGTGGTTCTTGTAGTCAATTCGGCAGATCCTTTCCCTTCATCAGAATAAATAATGAGACCTGTTGATACATCTACAAGACGAATAGCAACTGCTGCTTCAACAATCTGACTCTTGGTAGCAGAAAAGGCTCCTGACTTACCAACATTTTTACGTCCGAATTCTGTGATAGAACCGATAATCATATAGTCAGCACCTATTGTGGCTAATCCGTTGTCACTTTTCTTCGCCTCTTCAAGGAGAGTATTCAAATCTCCTCGTTCTAGTAACAAGAATTTACCCGATGCGGCTAATTTTGCAGATAAAATGTCAAGAGCTTGTTTACCCATAGGGTCATTTTCTTTGTCATAAAAAATACCCTTTGCATATTGAGTCTCATTACTAAAACGGCCTATAGCTACTTTTCTCTTTATTACTTTTTGCCCCATTTCAACTTGATCTTGTTTCACGGGTTCTACAATTTCCACTTTTCGTTGTGCCTGGGCAAACGCACAAACTGAAAAAAGAGAAACAAATAAAACGATTCTTTTCATTCTTTAGATATTTATATTTAATAAAACTTTTATCGATTCTTTTATTTGAGAACTAAGCACAATTATAAGCAGATAAATTTAATATATCATAGACTCTACAAAGTTACATTTTATTTGTTAATGTTCCAAATTTAAAATCAATTTTTTCATTTTTATTTTTTTTTGGCTACCCCCTTCATACCCCCCCAATAATCCTATACAAATCTTCCTAAACCTCATCCCCACTCAAGTAATCCCTAATCAAACATGTAAAAATTTATTCCGCTTCATTCCGTTTCACTTTTCATATAGTGCGGTAAAATGGCGGGAAAATCCGCATCCTACTTTCATTAAATCGTTGATTTAAAACTATTTAAGAAAGATTAACATAATCAGAAGACTATTATGATGCCCATCGGTCGATGTGTGGCGTTTTTTATTCTCCTCTTTTCAAATACTCCACATAACTTTCAATAATCGTCGAAGACGCCTCGTCGGCAGAATAGCAGAGGAAGCTGAGCCCTAACTTGTCATCGGATTCTGCAAACTGCAGCATCAGTTTTTCAAGGTCCTCTTCACCCAGCGGATAAATCCAGTTGTTGCGTATCCACATGCCCAATGAGAAATGCACATCCATTGCGGCATCTTCATCTTCTATCAGATAGTGCCTGTCCTCATCGCTCAGCTCTTTGTCCAAAAGGGCGAAGCATTCTTCTTTCGTTTTTGGAATGGTCATGATTCTAGGTTTTAAGACTACATTATCTTTGCTATGCAAAGATAACTGCCTCTTGTTCCAAATCGTGGCACATCTCTTTACTTTTTGCCCCTTTGTAGGCTTGACGGAGTGAGACTGGTTCGCTGCGAAAAAGAATATGGCCTGCAAAGAGGGATTCCTCCATGCAGGCCATATTCCTTGATGAGTTATTTCACATTCGTGACAGAGTCCGGATTAATAGACCTTGATGGTGTAGGGACGGTCGGGGAGATAGTGTCCATCGTAGCGCTTGCCGTCGACGAGGATGCACTTGAGATACTTGCCTTTTTCCAACGTTATTGGAGCGGAGCCCTTTTCACTGGAAAGGACAATGGGGGTTTTGCTGCCGTTTTTTCCACCCAATAATGCAGCTACTTTGCATCCTGTCAGGGGAGTGGTCTCCTCCTTGTCGGCGTTCTTTACCACTTTCACTACTCGAATGTTAAAGTTAATCATAATTTTGAATTTTAAAGTGATTATTACTTGCTTGTCCTTAGACACTTTCCTAGTACCCGGGAAAGTTGAATAATAACAGTTGCGTGTGTGTAATTATTTACACTAATGACACCATCGAATGGGCCTTGCCGAGACGGAGTAACTTTATGATGTTCATCGGCATGACGAATACAATGCGGCAAAAGGTTGGAATCAGAATAAAATGAGTAACTTTGCACCCTTGAAAAACAGATATGGAAATAGGTGGGTTCTATTAATTATGTCGAGGCGATTTTTGATTTTTAGTCGTGTTCAGAGTGTAAGTTGAAGAGGGAGTATAGCGGGCTATACGACCGATGAGACTTGACGCTATGCACCGAATAAAAACAAAAAGCGACCGAAACAAATTCTATGGAATACTGCCTTTAATATCAAACAGAATTAATAGAACACACCAATAATGTAATCTTTGTATAACCATCGCAATTATGTATAGCCTTAACTATAAAGTGACGACAAGCACCTGCGATAGCGAGGGACGCCTCAAGCTCTATTCGGCCCTCCAGATGATGCAGGACTGCTCGGAGATGTGGATTGACAGCGAGCCTGGTGTCAAACGGTATTTTGAGGAGCAGAACATGGCCCAGTTGCTGGCTTCACGCCAGGTGGAAATCATCCGCGTGCCTGAGTTCAAGGAACAGCTGACGGTGACCACTTTGGTATACGGCATGAAGCCGATGTTTGGCTTCCGCAACACCTTCATTTACGATGCTGCTGGGCGACCGTGTTACAAATCATGGAGTATGGGCGCTTTTGTGGACAAGTCGGCAGGGAAGCTGAAGCGGGTGGATGACGCTACGATTGCCTCGATGAAATTGGAACCGAAGTTGGAGATGAATTACAAGGACCGGCGGATTATCCTTCCTAAAGACGCTGGTGTAGGGGAGATGTGTGATCCTGTCAGGGTGCAGCGTGCCGACATCGACTACAACCGACATGTGAACAATGCCAACTACATCCGCATGGCACTGGAGCTTCTGCCGGAGGATTTCAGGGTGAAGGGCTTGAGGGTCGAGTATCGGGTAGCCGCCAGGCTGGGCGATGTGCTTCTGCCTTCTGTTTATCGGATTGACAACGGCATCATCGTCTCATTGTCTATCAGCACCGAGGTGTGTGCCATCATGGAATTCGAACAAGGATAATCGCCGGCTTTTTATCGTTTTGCCGTTATTAGGCAACTGCCTATAGGGTTAGGTTCTTGATAAAGTCAATGGGAATCTTTCTCCTGTCCATGAGTTCGATGATGCGTTCATACTCGTCTATGCGTCTGACATTCCCGGAGACGGTGTGGTAGGAGCCCCCAGACTTGTGCTGGTCCGGCAGGAAATACTCAATGGTGACCATCGGATGTTCTGACAGCCTGGATACGAGCAATTCCATTTTCCGGTTCAGTTCCTCATACCCGGAGTCGGCAATGTCTATCCAGCCGTCGGTAAACCTTCCGGCTTCCCTGATGGCTGCATCGTGTCCGGCCACCGCCGAGAACGGTGCGAATTGTGCGGCACGGTTCATCATGGGCATCTGGGGATGTGTCTTTGATACATGATGCGGCAGGTTGATGATATCGTCATATTCTCCCATGGCTTTTTCCTTTTTGTGAGTTGCTATGCCTTGTGTCCGCCTATCTGCTCGTTTCGTTCCTTGGCGGTGGCACCCTCCTCGAAGTTCAGTCCGCGGAGGATGGCGTTTTTGCCGAAGCGCTGCTTGATGGCCAGCTGCGCCTCCTGCATACGCCGTTCTTTGTCGAGTTCTGCTTTTTCCGTTTCCCGTTGCCTTGCCAGTTCCTCGTAATCCGTGAAGAGGTCAAGCTGCAATGGGGTGGACCGTCTGTTCGCGTCAGCCTCATTCACCACATGATTGACCGTCAGGTTTAGACGGCGTACCAGCAGGTCCTTGTTGACGATGCGGTCGAACAGTTCCACGACGGCTTCCGTGATGAGTTTTGTGGATGAAGTATGCCGGCTCAGGTTGGCCGTGCCGTGGGCGTGTTTGGGTACCTGCCGTCCATAATAGTCGGTGGTGATTTCTCCGTGATAGTGTGCCCTGGTGTCGGGATTCGTCAGGCTCTCTCGGTCATATCCTACAGACAGTACCAACTGGTTGGTCACCAGCCGTTTTGATACCAGTTCAAGCGCCATGTTCTCTGCCATTTCCTGCACCACCACACGGGCTTTCCTGAAGTCGTAGGCCGATTGCAGCACTTGTCCGTTGCTAAAGCTGTTGTTTTCGGGCTTGTAGGCCTTCACCATGTCCATCGTGCATGGCTCCCAGCCCCACGCATGGTCTATCAGCAGCTCGGCATTCACGCCGAAGAGTCGGTACAGCAGTTCCTCGTTCCTGACCGACTGCCGTGCCACCTTGCCCATGGTGTCGATGCCGTACATGGCCAGTTTCTCTGCAATGCCCTTTCCGACCCTCCAGAATTTGGTGATGGGGCGGTAGTCCCACAACTGCCTTCTATATGACATCTCGTCAAGTTCCGCAATGCGCACCCCGTCCTTGTCTGCGGGAGCCTTTTTCGCCACGATGTCCATTGCCACCTTGCTGAGATACATGTTCGTTCCGATGCCGGCCGTGGCCGTGATGCCCGTCTGGCTCAGCACGTCCCGGATCATCGTCATGGCCAGCTCGTGTGCAGTCATCTTATAGTTCTTGAGATAGTCAGTCACGTCCATGAACACTTCGTCGATGCTGTATACATGGATGTCTTCGGGAGCGATGTATTTCAGATAGATGCCATAGATCTTGCTGCTCACATCGATATAGTGCGCCATCCGTGGAGGGGCGGCGATGTAGTCGACAGCCCAGTCGGGATGTTCCTTGAGCTCTATGTCAGAGACAGACTTGCCTGTCAGTCTCCTTGAGGGAGATTTCATCTGCCGCTCATAGTTCACCTCACGCAGTCGCTGCACCACCTCAAACAGCCGGGCACGTCCGCCTATTCCGTAGGCCTTCAGCGAGGGCGTCACTGCCAGGCAGATGGTCTTCTCCGTCCTCGAGACGTCTGCTACGACGAGATTGGTCGTCAGGGGGTCGAGTCCTCTGGTGACACATTCCACCGACGCGTACATGGACTTGAGGTCGATTGCTACATATGTCCGGTTCTGGTTCTGCATAAATGGTGCGCTGGTCAATTAACCTGATTTTGCACTGCAAAGTTAATGAAAAATCGGCAGATTATCTTATGATTAGGTGTTGCTTAAGGGCACTGGCCCTTAAGCTAAGGCTGATGATACCGTTGAAATAAATTATGAAGGCAGACGCATTGATGGCTATGACCTCGAGAATGGCTCTCAGACAGCTTCTGTCAAACCTGCTGACTTGATAAAAGGGCCCTGTCTCCGTCAGTTCCTTACTGCTTTAGGTGTCCAGTTCTTGAAAAAACGCAGCACTTTCTCTCGGTCATATCCTTGTCCTTCCTCCAAAAAACTGGAGTCTTGAATATGCAGAACGTTTCCCGCCTGGTCGAGCACCACAAACACGGGGAAACCGAAACGAGCCGGATTGTTGAGCCTTTCCAGCATTTTCTTCGCTTGCTGAAGCTTTACCTCACCCCCAGACTGGCGAGGATTGTAGTTCACATGGATATATACAAAATTATCGTCAATCAGATGACTGATTGTGCTGTCGTTGGTGATGAAATCAGCGAAACGCAAGCACCAAGGGCACCAGTTGCCACCCACCTGGCAGACAACGAACTTGTTCTCTGTCTTGGCTTTTGTCACGGCTTGATCAATCTGTGTGATGGGGTTGATGTTCTCATCGTACACCTTCTTCAGTGCGGTCTGGGCGTTGGCTGTGGCCATGACAATCAAGACGGCAAGTGCGGCAAAAAGTCTTTTCTTCATAATAGTCGTTTTTTTGATGCCAAAGATAGGCAAAAAAACAGATTATTCACCTACTTTTTCGTTGATTTTGCAATGGCAAAAGCAATTTTATCATGATATACCTCTTCACGCTGCGGAAGTCAAAGGTGCCTAAAATGGTGGAGGGTGCATCAAGTCACTCTTGATACACCCTCTTCATTTGTGTATTTCTGTCAACAAAAGAAAGGTTGGAAATATAGTGTTTTTTAACCCTAATCGGTCATTAGGAATGGCATTCATTAGACAGAAAAACCATAAGAACATAAAGAATGTCGGCCTAATGACCGATTAGGGTTTAAGTAGGCTTTTGTTTTTTCTGTCGCAAATAGTATGTGTTTTTTTTGCAGCCAATCAAAATTTTTGTATTTTTGCAAAGAATCACCTTAATAATCATTACAGGATATCATGATAGAAGTAAGTTCAAAAAAGCCATTGCTCGCAGCCATTCAAAGTGGTGAGCAGGCTGTCAGGGTTACAGACCCGAAATTCCTCCTGGCATGTATGGTCGCACAGGAATGCGGAAATGACAAAAATAATATAAAGAAATTTCTGAGCCTCATTCAGGCGAGCAACAATGGGGATTATAATGTGGATCCTTCCTTCCTGAAAATTGGATTGGCTCAAAAAAACGGCAGGGTGAAATGGGTCGACATTACATTGTCTGCATGTGCCACGGCACTCGGCATTATGGATATTCTTGAAAGCAACCATTCTGCTGTCAAAGTCGTCAGAACCGTGGATGGCTTATTAACCGGCGAGGTGCAAATCGTTCCCTGCTGAGTGCCACATGGATTACCTGCCCAAAGACCCCGCCATTTTGGTCTCGAGCGTGAACATGCTGCTGCGCGACGAAGAGTTCGACACGCTTGAGTCGCTATGTTATGCCTTCGGAAGAGACCCCGAGGAGATAAAAGAATACTTGATGGGGTATGGATTTGTGTGGAGTGAACAGCAGAAACAGTTCAGACCCTTAGGCTACGACGCATGATAACGAGAGACAGCATCGAGACGGCCTACAGCTTTCTCCACCAGAAACTGAATGTCTACATACATTCTTCAATCGATTGGCAAAAAGATGACATAGAATACGCCATCGCCTCTTATGCCGATGCCATGAGCCGTGAGCTATATGAAAACATTTCCGGAGACCGGTCTGACTTTCTGAGAGACCACGGAAGGTTTGAAGAGGATATAACACAGGCGGTGGAACGGTTGGAGGCAATGCTGAATGTGGAATGACCGACTGACGGACCGCTTGCTGTGTCCGAAGTCTCGGTATGGTGTCCAAAAGTAAAAAAACGTCCCAAATAATTTGCAATTAAAAAAATTATGCGTACCTTTGCACCCCGAACACTCAAGGAGAGATGGCAGAGTGGTCGATTGCAACGGTCTTGAAAACCGTCGTACTGAGAGGTACCGGGGGTTCGAATCCCTCTCTCTCCGCAACCCTCAAATTGACAAGTCGCTGATTCGTAATGAATTGGCGACTTTTTGTTTGCGGTTGTCCCCAACTTTTTGGATCTTCGTCACTTTTGTTGCAAAATCACCCATAGTTAGACAGTATGACTTTTCTTCTGAGCAGTTCAAATCCCGCTCTTCCGTAGCATTCCCTTTTCTTGTTTTTCAGCCTGTGGTTCTTTCCCTCGACAATGCCGTTAGTATAACTGTACTTGATGGCGTTCCTTACCGCGTCTATGTCATCAAGCAACCCGTTCCAAAATGATGCCAGTTCTTCCTGTCGCGTGTGCTTGTACTTGTCCATCCATACGTCAAGGA
>Ga0256407_10014761_pt1 | contig 10207 bp, 7 predicted proteins | sample RumenRJG_04DNA_FD_193489 | JGI IMG/M metagenome (GOLD analysis project Ga0256407, IMG submission 193489) | Bovine rumen microbial communities from Lethbridge, Alberta, Canada - RJG_04 | ecosystem: Host-associated > Mammals > Digestive system > Stomach > Rumen | place: Canada: Alberta | collected... | reverse complement strand
ACCTGAGCGTCGATATTGAAGCTCTTCGATATGGCAATGACTTTCTTGGCATCTTCGGGTGCGACATATACCTCCAGGCGATGGCCCATGTTGAAGACCTTGTACATCTCGGCCCAGTCGGTGCCGCTCTGCTCCTGGATGGTCTTAAAGAGGGGCGGCACGGGGAACATGTTGTCCTTTATGACGCGGCAGTCGTCGCTGACGAAGTGCAACACCTTCGTCTGTGCGCCGCCCGTGCAGTGCACCATGCCGTGGATGGCGGGGCGCATCTCGTCCAGCATTTTCCTGACGACAGGAGCATAGGTGCGCGTGGGGGAGAGTACTAATTTTCCTGCTGTGAGCGGTGTGCCTTCTATCCGGTCGGTCAGCCGGCATGTGCCGCTATAGACAAGTTCTTCGGGTACGGCGTGGTCGTAGCTCTCGGGGTACTTCTCTGCGAGGTATTTGGCAAAGACGTCGTGGCGGGCGCTGGTCAGTCCGTTGCTGCCCATTCCGCCGTTGTATTCCTTCTCGTAGGTGGCCTGTCCGGTACTGGAGAGTCCCACGATGACGTCGCCGGGACGTATATCGGCATTATTGATGACGTCGGCTCGCTTCATGCGGCATGTCACAGTGCTGTCCACGATGATGGTGCGGACAAGGTCGCCCACGTCGGCCGTCTCGCCGCCGGTGCCCCAGATGCCGATGCCCATGTCGCGCAGCTCCTTCATCAGTTCGTCGGTGCCGTTGATGATGGCGGAGATTACTTCACCCGGAATGAGCATCTTGTTGCGGCCGATGGTGGAGGAGACTAAAATATTATCTACGGCGCCCACACAGAGCAGGTCGTCGGTGTTCATGATGAGCGCATCCTGGGCGATGCCCTTCCATACGCTCAGGTCTCCCGTCTCCCGCCAGTACATATAGGCAAGGCTCGACTTGGTGCCTGCACCGTCGGCATGCATGATGTTGCAATACTCGGGGTCGCCTCCCAGGATGTCGGGGATTATCTTGCAGAAGGCTTGTGGGAAGATGCCTTTGTCGATATGTCTGATTGCGTTGTGTACGTCTTCTTTCGCAGCACTAACGCCGCGTAGCATATAACGTTGGTTGCTCATTTCTCTTGGGCTATACTATTTCGGCCGCAAAGATAATACAATTATCTTAGAATTCCAAATTCCGTCCCCACACTCTTGCTTTCTTGCCCAAAACAGCCACAGAATTGTACCTTTCGGCTATTCGTGAAGGGGAAATTATTCGTGAAATTGCACTCTTCTGTACACTCGGTAATCCGTGGCGTGCAGGGCAATATAACGTCGTGCACTTGTTTTTTCTTCCTCAGAATGGCTTGTTATTCGTGTTTTTTATCTAATTTTGCGGCATGAAAGACGAGATTGAACTGGCTGTCATAGATGCCAACACGCTGGCGTGTGTGGGACTGAAATCGCTCTTGCACGATTTGCTGCCCGATGTCGTGGTGCGCTGTTTCCGCTCGTATGCCGAGTTGATGCAGGACACTCCCTTCGGCTTTGTCCATTATTTCGTGTCGAGCAACATCTATTTCTCACAGGTGAATTTCTTTCGCCAGCTGGGTCATCGGGTCGTCCTCCTGGTTCAGGGGCCGGAGCAGGCCCGTGCGCTGGGAGTCCCCGCACTCGACATCTCGCAGGACGAACACTCGCTCATTCAGCAGGTGCTTCTCCTAAGGCAGATGGGCGGGCGCAGCGGAGAGGGGCGTGCCACCGAATCATTTCACGGTCCCAGCTTTGCCCATGTAAGGCGTCACGATGCGGATGCCCTGCGCCAGCCCGACCTCTCGCCGCGGGAAATCGAAGTGCTTGCACTGGTGGTGAAGGGATTCATCAATAAGGAGATTGCCGAGCAGCTGCACATCAGTTCCACCACCGTCATCACTCATCGCAAGAACATTCAGGAGAAGACCGGCATTCACACGCTCTCCGGTCTCACGGTTTATGCCATACTGAATGAATACGTGCGATTGGAGGAAGTGTAGATAGATGCACACACCGGATACATAAAACAAACGATATGACAAAGAGATTCCTTCTGGCTGCGGCCTTCGTTATGAGTGCCGCTGCAGCCCTGGCCGAGGGCGATGTGACGAAAGAAAAGTTCTCCCCCTTCTTTACCCGTGAGGAGGCACCTCATTTGGAGCACGTGCTCCCCGAGCCACCTTCCTTGACCGACCCGCTCTTTCACAACGATTGGGTACAGTATCAATGGGGGCGTTCCGTGCAGGACAGCGAGCGCGGACGGCTTGCAGTGGACGACGCCAGCATCGGTGCCGGCTATTTCATGAAACGCTTCACGCCCGAGGTGGGTATCGAGCTCACTCCCGAGACGCATCCCGAACTGTTCCGCCTCTTCTCTCGCCTGCATCTCACGGAGCAACAGGCAGGGGCCAGTGCGAAGGCTTTCTTCCATCGTGTGCGTCCCTACCAGCAGTTCAAGGAGCCGTCGGGGGTGCCTCGCCACGAGAGTGCCACCGACTTCACAAGCTATCCCTCGGGTCACACGCATGCCTCGTGGCTGGTGGGCCTCGCCCTGGCCAGCATCGACCCTGAGCATACAGAGGGTATTATGAAGGTGGCCTACGAACTGGGCCAGAGCCGCGTCATCGTGGGCTTCCACTATCAGAGCGATGTGGATGCCGGACGCGTGGCAGCCAGTATCACTTTTGCCCGCGTGATGTCAGAACCCGAGTTCCAGAAGCAATACGAGAAAGCCCGGAAGGAATATGCGAAGGTGAAGCGGGCAGCGATGAAATAACTTTGATTCATAGGCCCTTCCCCCCCTTCGTTCCATCCCTGCGTACGCCTTGCTTGCCAGTGAGGCTTACCGCAGGCATTTTTCCCATACGTGGGAAAGTCCTGTGCGGCACGCCCCGTCCCATTTTCCCACACGCGGGAAAATGGGACGGGGCGCACACCGTATGGCAGGCTTTTCCTTTGCCTGCCTCACTGCCCTTCCTTCCAAGGCATCCACACGCGCATTTCCCCTGCCAGCCGGTTGTCCCATGCATAGTAGGGGATCAGTGTGAATGTCTGGCTGCCCTCGGTGGCCTTCAGCTCGACGATGCCCCGCAGCTTCGGCACGTAGCGGTCGGTCCATTTTGTGGACGGCGAGAGGGCTATCTCGTCAAAGTGTTGCGGATTGTCCACCTCTTCGGCACAATAGATGAGCGGACCGCGCTGTACGGCACACTGCCCCACGTCCTCTTTCACTCGCGGGTCGGCCTCGAGCATGCGTATCTGCATCGGCATTTCAATGTTGACGGCGTCGCCCTTCTTCCAACTGCGCGAGACAATGGCATATCCGCGCTCTCGCTTGTATTTCACCGGCTGTCCGTTGACGCTCACCCGGAAGCCTTCGGCCCACTGCGGGATGCGTAGGCGCAGCTGTCCCTTCATTTCGCTCTCAAAGGTGAGGGCGGCCTTGCCCTGCCAGGGCATTTCGGTCTCCATCTTTACCTGCACGTCGTGTTTTTTTACCTTGCAGGAAGCCTCGCTTCCGATGTACAGGTTCACCCACAGCGCTTCGTTGCCCGTGCCATAGATGTAATTGCCCACCGAGGGAATGAACCGGCACACATTGCTCGGGCAGCAGGCACATCCGTACCATGCTTGACGATGGTGCTTGCCATGAGAGGCCAGGGGGTTTACGTAAAAGAAGTTCTCTCCGGTGAGGCTCACGCCGGATATGACTCCGTTGTAGAGCGAGCGTTCCAGCACATCGACATAGCGCGAATCGCCCTTCCACTCGTTCATGCGATGGTTCCATAGCACCATGCCGATAGAAGCACACGTCTCGCAATAGGCCTCATAGTTGGGCAGGTCGTAGGGCTCGCTGAATCCCTCGCTCCGGTATGCCACACCGATGCCGCCTGTGACGTACATGTGACACTGGGTGACGTTGTCCCACAGCGAGTCGAGCGCTGTCAGGTAGTTTGTCTTCTCGACATACGAGGCTACGTCGGCCATTCCACAGAAGAGGTACATTGCCCTCACGGCATGTCCGCTTATCTGGCGCAGTTCGCTTACGGGCACGATGTCTTGATAATACTTGGGGTTCCACGGCTTCCCGTCGCGGATTCCATAGCCGTGGCCTCGTTCCTCGAGGAGCCAGTGGGCAAAGTCGAGATAGCGCCGCTCGCCGTTGAGCGCATAGAGCTTGCAGAGTGCCAGTTCGATCTCCTCGTGGCCAGGCACCCAGTGACGTTTCCCGGGGCCGAAGGTCTGCATCATGTGGTCAATCATGCGTGTGGCAACGCCCAGCAGCTTGTCCTTTCCGGTGGCTTGATAGTAGGCGATGGCGGCTTCCAGCAGATGGCCCGCACAGTACATTTCGTGCTTGTCCATGTCGCTCCAGCGGTTCTGCAACCCCGTCAGCGTATAGAACGTATTGATGTATCCGTCGGGCTGCTGGGCGGCAGCGAACTTGTCAATCCATGCATCCATGTGTGCCTCGAGCGTGGTGTCCGGCTGGTTGATGAGGCTGTAGGCAACACCCTCGACGGCCTTATAGACATCCGAGTCGTCGAAGAAGATGCCCGAGTGTTTTCCTTCGCCCTTGGCCGCGTTGTCAAAGTTCTGGATGCGGCCTGTCTTGTTTTCTATCTGGTCGAGGCATACGGGAATCGTATGCAGCGCGTTGTTCTCAATGCGGGGCGACCAGAAGCGGTCCGTTACCTTGACCTTTGAGAAGTTCACCTGTGTCATTGCTTTCCTGGCTTCGCGTGCACCTGCTGTGACGGCGGTGCAGAGAAGCAATAGGAGGATATATTTCTTGCTTTCCATATTCGTTTTGGCCTTTGTCTTTTCTTAGAATAATTCGCCGAACAGCGAGGGCTGTCCTTCACTCTTGCTCTGTGCGACGGATGCTCCTTTCCGGTACATTTTCTGGAGCAATTGTGCGCTTTGACGGAAATCGTCGCGCAGCTTGTCGGGCGCCAGCACTTCTACGTCGGCCCCGAGGCCCAGCAAAAGTGCCTTTGTGCCTCGGTTTACGGGAACCTCTACGGTGATGGTTTCCGCACCGCTCTCGGCATCTGACTGCCGTTGCAGAATGGTAGGGGAACCCAGCAGGTCGAGTACGTCGGTGGCTTGTGAAGACAGACGTAGCGTGACGGCACACAGCTCGCCCTGCGAGAGGGCAAGTTCACGGGTGCTGTGGGTGCTCTGCGGGGCCGGTGCCTCTGCCTCGTCCTGCAGCATCAGCGAACGAGCCGGGCGCAGCAGGGGGTTCTTCCACTCCAGATTGATGTAGCGCAGGATGCGTTTGTGTCCCCGGCGGAACCGCGGTTCCAGTCGTGCACCCTTCTGCTGAAAGAGCTTTACGTCGTTCTGCAGATTGCGCTTGCTACAGCTGTATGCCCGGTTGATGGCCCGCAGACGCTGATTGACATAGTGTATCAGACTACGTGTGTTTCCTGTCTCGTTGGTTTTCGTCCGTTCGCCCATGAAGTACTCCATCACGGGGTCGCGTAGTGCCTCGTCCAGTATCTGCCAGCGAAGGCGTTGCAAGTCGTTTACTATCATATCGTGTCGGTTTATGTTACTTCGAATTAGAAACAAAGGTGTGTCTGCCGCTTCCCACCTCCACCAGGATGCAGTCGTCCTGCTCTTTTACCGCGTGCACGGCGCCACCCTCCGTGGGCCGGATGCCGAAGCGCTGTGGGATGCGTATGGAGGCAGTGGCGTTTGCCGGAATCTCAATCTGCCAGCTGAGCGAGTCGTCTTGGCGCGTCCATTCGCTCCGCACAAGTCCGGTGGCGGTGCGTTGCCATGCCTTCACGTGGTGCAGTTCCTCCGGGAAGCAGGGAGCCATATCGAGATGGGTGTATCCCAGCGAGCCCTCGGCGTTGCGTATGCCGGCCAGGTCCTCATAGTACCAGAGGAGCAGGTCGCCCAGCAGCATCACGTGGTTGGCGCTGTTCATGGCTGGGTCGGCTGTGTTGCCGTTCCACAACTCCCAAATGGTGGTGGCACCATGCTCGATCATATAGCCGTAGCTGGGGAAGGAACGCTGGTTGACGATGCGCCAGGCCAAGTCGAGCTGTCCGTGGTGAGTGAGTCCTCGCATGAGGTGCTGAATGCCCAGTACACCGCAGGAAACGTGGCCGTCGAACTGTTGCTCGGTGACTTCGACGATGTTTTTCATTACCTTTTCCTCGAAGCCTTGAGGCACAAGGCCCAACTCGAGTGACAGGATGTTGGCCGTTACCGTGTTATTGCTGTACTGGCCTTTTTCGGCATTGAAATAAGTTTTGTTGTACGCTGCCTTGATATGTGCGGCCATGCGGGCATAGTAGCTGGCATCGGAGTGGTTGCCGATGCGGGTGGCCATCTCGCCCATCATGCGCAGGATGTCATAAAAGACTGTCGTGCTGAGCACGGCCCCCTCCGTCTTTCTGGCTGGGTCTTTGCTGTGGATGAGGCTCTCCTGTTCGGGAGGCATGCACCAGTCGCCATAGCGATCGACGGTCAGGATGCCGTCGCGTTGTGTCTTTTCGTAGGTATAGTTCACCCACTTCTGCAGGTAGGGATATAATTCGTACACGGCATCCAGGTCGCCATAACGACGATAGAGCATATAGGTGGTATAGACGAATGCCCCCGGCCATGTGACTCCGTCGTGCCGCCCCTTGCGGTATTCGGGGGTGAGATGGGCAATCTGTCCTGCTTCGTTCTGCGAGTCCACCAGGTCGTGCAGCCATTTGTAATAGAGTGCTCCGTTGTCCATGAGGATGTTCTCTCCGTAGCAGCCCGTCAGGCGGTCGCCCGTCCATCCCAGACGTTCGTCGCGTTGTGGGCAGTCGGTGGGCATACCATGATAATTGCCTCGTATGCCCCAGAGCGCGTTTGAGTGCAGGCGGTTGAGCAGTTCGTTGTCACACTCGAAGCCCGCACATTCCTCCATCTCATCATACTGCGCCAGTCCTGTGATATCCTCGGGGCGAGGCATCTCGGCAAGTCCAGTGACTTCGACAAAGCGGAATCCTTGATAGACTAGAAGCGGTTGATAAGTGAAGCGTCCGTCGGCGCGGGGAATGTATGTGTTCGTGCAGAGCGCAGAACGCAGGTTGGCGGTGTAGAGCGAGTCGCCGGCAGGCGTGAGCAACTCTGCGTGGCGAAGAATTACCGCCTGTCCCGCTTTGGCTGTGAGGGTGGCGCGTAGCTGCCCTGCCATATTCTGTCCCATGTCGATGAGGTAGCGCCCCTCGCCCATGTCGCGGATGTCGATGGGGTGTAGTTCGTGCTGTGTGCGTATGCCTGGATTGGGCTGTGGTTTCAGTGTGCCCATCGGCGTGGGCATCACTTCGGCCGCCTGCCATCGGCTATCGTCGTAGCCTGCACGGTCCCAGTTGCCCAGTTCCTGCCGTGCATCGTACAGCTCGCCGTCGTATAGATTGTTGCGTCGGATGGGACCTCGGTTGGTTGCCTTCCAACTGGTGTCGGTGGGGATGACGAGCGTGTCGGCCGCTGTTTCCACCACGAGCTGCGCCATGAGGCGCGGCCCGCCGAAGTTGCGATAGTTGGGTCGCAGGCCCAGTGTGAAACCATTGCCCAGGACGACGCCGATGGCGTTGCGCCCTTTTTGGACGAGGGACGTGACGTCGATGGTGTTGTAATACACCGTCTTGTCCCAGTCGCTCTGTACGGTGCCGAAAACGTCGGGCGTGGCGAGCTGGCCGTTCAGGTAAGCTGTGCTGTGTCCCATTCCGCTGATGTAGAGTACGGCCCGCTTGACTCGTGAGGGCACGTCGAATTCGTGTCGCAGATAGCGTGCAGGGAGATCACGTCGTCCGTCCTCGACGATGGTGTGTTCGAAGTCGTTCACCCCGATCCAGCGTGCATCCCACCAACTCATCTTCATCCCCGTAAGGAAATGTTGTACGGGACTGGTGACGTGTTCGCCGCTACTGAGCCATACCTCCACCTGCCATAGGATGTCTGCGCCGTAAGGCAACTTGCGTCCTTGATAAGGCACCTGCAGCGTCTCGCTGCTCTCCACGCGGCCACTGTTCCACAGTTGCTCGCGTCCGCCGTTCAGTCCGGCCCGTGTGGTGGCCACTGTGATGGCATAGGCAACTTGGCGTACGTCCTGCTTCGATGATTCCACCTGCCAGCTGAAGCATGCCGTACGCTGGATGCCCGTGGGGTGAGACTGCCGGTTTACGCGCAGACGGGTTATATTGGCAGCCAGGAGCGGCGTGATGCTCAGCCACGAAACAATCAGAAGGAGGGTGCTTCGCACGGAGAAAGGATGATTCGTCATAGCTTCAAACGTCATTTATATCGTAGGGCAGAGGCGGCATAGGGCACTGTTTGCCGTCATCTGCGGCTTTTTTCTCGACAAATATACACTTTTTCTGCCATTAAGCGAAGCAGATTGCGCAAAAAATAATAACTTTGCACAATGACTTATAAAAAATCAAATCTTATATGAAGAAGTTTTGCATGACGTTGGCCGTCCTTATGCTGGCCACGACACAGGCTATGGCTCAGGAAGCCATCTTTGAACGTCGCGATCAGGGTTCGCCTCGTTTTAATGACGACGGGACAGTTACTCTCAGCCTCCGTGCCCCCGACGCTACACGTGTGGACATTGTTGGCGATTGTGTGGAAAACATGCATGCCCAGCTCACTAAGGACGGTGACCGCTGGAGCTATACGTCGCCCGTGCTGTTTGCCGAGCTTTACAACTATCGCTTCTATGTCGATGGAGTGGAGACTCTCGACCCTTCCAATATCGAGCGGAGTCGTGATGTGCGGTCCTTTATGAGCACCTTTATCGTGAGTCGTGAGGTGGGCGACCAGGGCTATCTCTATGCCAACCACGATGTGGCACATGGTAACATGGCACAGGTGTGGTACGATTCGCCCTCGCTGGGTCTCACTCGTCGTATGACAATCTATACCCCTGCAGGCTATGATAAGGGAAAGAAGTACCCGGTGCTCTATCTGTTGCATGGCGCCGGAGGCGACGAGGAGGCATGGCCTACGCTGGGGCGCACGCAGCAAATCATGGACAACCTTATTGCGCTGGGCAAGGCAGAGCCAATGATCGTGGTGATGCCCAACGGAAATGCCACGGACGATGCCTCGCCCCTTCTTTCCGGTCTGTCGAAGAAAGAGAAGCCCAAGGCTACCTTTGAGGAGGCTTTCGATGACATCATCAACTATGTGGAGAGCCATTATAAGGTGAAGAAGGGCCCTAAGAACACGGCGCTCTGCGGCTTGAGTATGGGCGGCTACCATACGTTCAAAATCTCCAACCTCCGCCCCGGACGCTTTGCCTACATTGGACTCTTCTCGGCAGCCATCTCAATGGGGCGCGGCAACCAGGCTCCTGTTCAGGAGCAGATTGCCGGCAATCCTGCCTTTGCCAAGCAGATAGCCGACGTCTTTGCCGCCAAGCCCGCTCTGTACTGGATAGCCATCGGCAAGGATGATTTCCTGATGCAGCAGAACGTTTCCTATCGCGCCTATTTGGACAGCCAGAAACTCCCCTATGAGTATTACGAGAGCGAGGGTGGTCATTCGTGGCGCAACTGGCGTATCTATCTCTCGATGTTTGCTCAGCGTCTTTTCAAGGACTGAGCCTCTACGGCATAGGCAGGCACGAAAGGCAATACGATGGCGGTCGGTTCTTTCATTCTACGCTACCCCCTTGTGGCAGGTGCCCTGATAGCCACGGCATGCGCCCGTATCGGGCATGAAGATATTGGCATTCGGCAGAGGGACGACTCGACATTCATCTATCGTTCACCCGAGTGTGGCGGACGGATAGGTCTTTCGACGGAGGGAGACTCCGTGTGGCGTCTGTGTCATTATATGGCCGACTCGCTCGTGGATGTCTGGACGCTTCGCGACTCCGTATATCGTTTCGATTGCGGCGACGTGACGGGCGACTCTCTGCCTGAGATTCTGGTGGGAGTGGTCCGTGCCACACGCTATCGTCCCGAGCGGGACCGGCGGCTATTCATCTTCAAGCTCTATCGTGGCGAACTGATACGTCCGCTGTGGCTTGGCTCGCGGGTAGGACTGCCGCTTGTGGATTTCCGTGTGGAGCGCGATTCGCTGCCCGCTATGGTACATACGTGGGAGCGCCGTCCCGACTCTACGCTTGTGGAGGCTGTCTATCGTTATCAAGGCTTCGGCCTGAAATTTGTCAGATACCTCAGTGATTGATTCTTCGTCTCAAT